>Ga0315282_10000032_pt1 | contig 291992 bp, 249 predicted proteins | sample YL17G07_20_MG_FD_203693 | JGI IMG/M metagenome (GOLD analysis project Ga0315282, IMG submission 203693) | Sediment microbial communities from Yellowstone Lake, YNP, Wyoming, USA - YL17G07_20 | ecosystem: Environmental > Aquatic > Freshwater > Lake > Sediment | place: USA: Wyoming | collected...
CAGCCGCTGGCCCGTGCTGTTCTTCGACCGCCTGGTGCGCAAAATCGCGCCGCCCTAACCAAACAGCAGTGTTACCCATGTATTGTCACAACCTGTAACCCATGTCTCGGCACAAGACACTTTAGCCTGCGGGGGTAGAGGGGCTGTGATGTCGTTCGCCTTTGCCGTTTGTAGGAGCGGCGTCCTCGCCGCGACTTGCCGTCCGCCGCTCTCCCCGGCAGCCGTTACCCGGCGGCCGGATGCAGCGAGAAGTTGACCTTGTACAACATCACCTCCACCTGTGGAACGGGCACGACCGCATACCTGAGTGACGCGTCCGCTTCCGCGACTATTACCAGGCCGCGCACTTCCTCACCAGCCTCCGCCTTGTTGCACCGGATCCAACCCATGTAGCGCAGAAGCTGACCTACGACTTGATCGCTGTGTCGCCCCTTCTTGAGTTCGATCACCAGCCAGTGACCGGTCTGCTTATGGCGCGCGAGGATGTCTATCCTGCCCACGCCAGTGTTGAACTGGACCCCGAGGTCGCCGTCCTCCGTGTAGAGGTCGTACTCATCGGCTAAGGAAAGATGCTGCCAATTCCGGATCATGAACTGCTCCAGAGCAGCCTCGGCCGGGAAGAGGAGGCCCTCCCCGACGGGCTCCTCGTCCTCGCCATCCCCGTTTGGCCGCTCGGCCCCCTGCAGGATTCCCCACCAGATGTGGTCAAGCTCGAAGAGCGTAAGACCATATTCCCTCGCGGTCTCGGTGAGCCTCGCGTTAATCTGCTTGTACCTCTCTCCGAAGCTCTCATTCGTCAAGTGAGGGTGCAGGCCACATGCCTTCATGCCCAGCTCGGTGGTCTGGTTGTACACGCCGTAGCTGTCCGGGTATACGACCAGTAGGATCGGCGTACAGATGGCGCGCCCGAGGCCCCGAACATGGAGACCGGCCCCATTGGGAACGACGAGGTTCAACCGCTCAACCAGGTCGCGGTCCTCATCAACCAGCACTCTCAAGCTCTGGCCGAGCTTGGGCATATCAGCCGTCAGGAATCCGACATGGCGGCTGATGTAGTTCCAGTGCTTGTTATTCTCGATCAGCAAGAAGGCGCGGAAGTCCTCCGCCGTAAGCTGCTCCAGCTTCTCGGGGGAGAACACCTCGCCGTACCGCCCGATTACCTCCTCCGCGTCTCGCCGCCGCCGGCCCACTTCATCCGTGTTGGCCTTGTACTTCGCCACGGCCTCTGCTATGTCTATGGTCTCCACGGTTCCCCCTCCTAACGTGATGCGCCGATGCCCTTACCTCCCGGCAGCGCCTTCGTCCGCCCTCTTCCTCTGCAACGTCTGGTCGGGGCGAGACGCCCCTCGTACAGAGGGTCAACGCCGCATCGGCAGCTGGAGCTGCCTCCCACATGCAGCGCTGATATCTAGAACTTCACAAAGCTCACCACGTCGTAGCCTGCTAGCTGCGCGCGGCCGTTGAGGTCCAGCAGCTCGATCAGAAACGCGATCCCGACAACCTGCCCGCCGGTCATCTCCACCAAGCGCGCCGTGGCCCGCGCCGTGCCCCCGGTGGCCAGCAGGTCGTCAATGATGACCACGCGCTGGCCCGGCGCTATGGCATCCTGGTGCATCTCCACGGCATCGGTGCCGTACTCCAGGCTGTACTCGACCTGGTGGGTGGCGGCGGGCAGCTTGCCCGGCTTGCGCACCGGGACGAAGCCAGCCCCCAGGCGCAGGGCCACCGCCGCACCGAAGATGAAGCCGCGCGACTCGACGGCCACTATCACCTCGGGCCCTCGCTCCCGCGCCCAGGCCTCCAAGGCAGCCACCGCCGCCTCGAACGTCCCTGGGTCTTGCAGCACGGGCGTGATGTCGCGGAACAGTATGCCCGGCTTGGGGAAGTCCGGGATGCTGCGGACCTTGGCTTTGACTGCCGTCAGTTCAGGCTCAGGCATGAGACCCTCCGCGACCGTTCTCGGCTGTTGCCGTGTGGATTGCCCTTCTCATTCGATGCTGGCATTCTCCAGCGCCCGGGCGCAGTCGCAGGAGCGCTCGGCCGGCATGGTGCGCACGATCTCGGCCACCAGCTTCTTGGCATTCTCGACGTTGGCGGCGAACACCTTGAGCATCTCGTCGGCCGTGACCGGCTTGACACCCTCTTCGCCGATCAGCCCCGCGTCGTAGTCGGTGATGAGGGCGATGTTGACGTAGCACATCTCCAACTCGCGGGCCAGCCAGCATTCCGGGTACTGGGTCATGTTGATGACTTCCCAGCCCTGCCGCGAGAACCAGCGGCTCTCTGCCTTGGTGGAGAAGCGCGGCCCCTGGATGACCACCACCGTGCCCGTCTCGTGTACAGGTATGTCCAGCCGCCGCGCCGCCTCGATGGCCAGCTTCCTCAGTTCCGGGCAGTAGGGCTCAGCGGAGGAGGGATGAGTGGTTAGGGGACCATCGAAGTATGTGTCCTTGCGGCCGGTGGTGCGGTCCACGAACTGGTCGCAGATGACGAACTCGCCCGGCTTGACGTGCGCTTGCAGGCTGCCAGCGGCGCTGGGGCCCAGGATGCGGGTGACACCCAGCTCCTTCATGGCCCACAGGTTGGCGCGGTAGGGGATCATGTGCGGCGGAAGGCTGTGGTCCTTGGCGTGGCGCGGCAGGAAGGCCACCGGGCGCCCCTCAAGGGTGGCCAGAGCCACCTTGTCGCTGGGCGCACCGTAGGGGGTCTCGACCTTGATCTCCTCCACGTCCTCGGCCAGCGCGTAGAAGCCCGACCCGCCGAAGACTCCGATCTCAGCCCTGCTTGGCATCATCTTCTCCCGTGGTCGGAATCCAAGTGTATGCCCGGCTGTCGGCCGCGCTCTATTCGCCGACGGGAGGGGCGACTCCTCTTGGGAACGTAGGGCAGGAGACCAGCTCCTGCCCTACGGAAGCCACAGAATAGGACAGCAGGGGACGAGCCCCTGCCCCACGGAGGGAACGGCCCGGCACGGGTTCCCGCGCGTTTAGCGCTCGCGCATCGGCAGGATAGTGGCGGCGGGATAGAGCTGGATGTGCACGGCCTCGCCGGCGTAAACCAGCGCCTTGCCGCAGGTGGCGCCGCCGATGGTGAGCATCTCGCCGGCGCCCGGCGTGCTCTCGTAGCCGTGATGCGCGTGCTGGCTCAGGGCCTGGCGCAGGAACTCACGCACCTGACCCGGGCTGCCCACGTGCTGCACACCGTGCATGTCGGCATCCAGAGCGTAGGAGCGCAGGAGCTTGGGCCACAGCTCCCGGAACAGGCTCTCGTTGCCGAAGACATCGGCGCCCAGCACCTCGCTGCGGGTCATGGCTACGGCGCCGCACGTCCCCTCCTCCGGCAGGGGACCGAAGTGGCGCTCGTACTCACCCATCCTGTCCTGCACCGGTCGGGCGTCGTAGATCTCCTTGAAGGCCTTGTTGGGCGTTTGCACAACGCCCTGCTCCGCGGCCTGCTCGCGTACTCCAGCCCAGATGTGCTCCTGGGCGGCCTCGCCAGCCGCCGCATTCCGCAGCCGGGCGTTGACCGTGTGACGGGTCGTGGAGAAGTACTCGGAGACGGGCGTCCAGCGCCCCTGCTCCACGCAGTACACCGGCACGTCAACCCACGCGCTGTAAGGCGGCATGAGGACATCCTGCCGGAAGATACGGTCTTGACGGCTACCGCCCAGAATCTCGCCGCGCATGAGAAAGGCGGGCCGGCCGCCGTTGTTGCGCGCGCGCACCGAGTCCACCGCGCCCCGCTCGGTCTCGCGAATGGTCAGATCCCCTCGGTCCATCGCCTCGTCGAACGTGAGCGGGCGAAAGTCCGACCCCGGGTGCCGCTGGCGCAGCGGGTAGATGGTCAGGCCATGGTAGCTGCTGGCGGGCCCGACCTCCAGGTCGCCGATCACGGCGTCAATGGCGTCTAGCTTCTCGATGGGAATGGGCTTGGGCGGCCCGGGCGGAGGCACCACCTTGCCGCCGCCGATCACGTTGCCCAGGGCGCAGATAGCAACCGCGCCCATCACCAGGCCGGCCAGGAGAACTGCTGCGAGCACTCGCTTCATCGTCATCACCCTCTACTTCAGACGCCGCCCAGCCCCCGAAAGTTCGCCGCCTCCCAGCGCGGCCCAGGCCCTAAGTCGGCGGGCAGGCACCTAGCGCGCCAACCTCACGGTGTACATGCTGTCCGTATAGAACTCCCGCCGTACGTCCAGCTTCTGCCTGGGGGCCAGCGTGACCAGCCACCAGACCTCCTCCAGGTCCTGGCCGGCCGGCTCCAGCGTGGACTTCTCGTCCTCAGCCGTCGGGTATCTCTGGTCAATCAGCTTGACCTGCTGCTCCTGGTCAGAGGTGTTCTCGAAGGAGTAGGTGAGTAACTGGTGGTACTCCGCCGCATATTCCCGAGTGCGGTCCTCCTCCACGTCCAGCGTGCGTTCGACCAGCACGGCCGAGCTGCCTTCGACGCCGACCTCGACCTGGTCTCCCGGCGAGGCCCACTCCACCTCGTCGGAGCCGACGTACCGACCCTGCTCATACACCCGCACAGTTCCGCCCGCCAGCGGCGCCTGGCCCGTGTTGCTGAGCGCGCGCACCACCGTCACCCTGTCTCGCAAGTGGGCCTTCCATTCCAGCCGCTGAGTATAGGGCGCCCGAAGCTGGAGCAGCGCGATGTTGGTGGCGCCCTCGTCGGGGAGGTCCTGCTTGCCCAAGGCGTACTCATGGTAGCCGTCGGGCCTGGGCGCTTCGCCGAAGCGCCGGCTGACTCCGGCCATGATGCGCGCGCCCAAGGCCTCGGACACTCCTCCGGTGACCAGTGTCCTCAGGCTGGCAACGCCTCCGGTGACGCCGGATACCGCAGACACGTTGACGCCGTAGAGGTCAGCCGCCATATTGGTGACCACGAAGTTCAGCGTCAGCCCCGCCTCTTTGTCGCTGAGCACGTCCAGGCGGTAGGCTGTGCGCCAGTTGATGCCGCCCACCAGGCACTTCACGGTCGCTTCCCGGGGGCCAGGCTTGGGCGAGTTCCACTCCAGCACAATGCCCTCTTTGACGTCGGCCATGCTGCCCTTGCCCGTCAGCAGCCGCGCCAGCGGGTCCTTCACGATGCTGAAGCGCTCGATCTCCACGCCGCCGTCGGTGATCTGGATGCTGTCCTGATCCGTGGCGGCGGGCAGAATGAGCTGCACGGGGCCGTCAGCCTCCACCTGGAAGGTGTCCGTGACCAGGGCCGGGCCCTCGCTGTAGGCGGTCACCTGCTCCGGGGTCCACTGATAGCGCGGCACCTTGGGCGCCAGGGGGGCCGGAGGCGGAGTGCTCTTCTTACCGGCCGAGGCCGCGCTGGCGACCAAGGCACCTAGGCACAGCATCAGCACCATCCTACGCATGTCAGTCACTCCTAGACGAATCGCTCTGCTGCCCGTACGGGGCTTGTGCTCAGCCTTCGCGAGGGCGCCCGCCTTTACCTCCCACGGGCGCCCAGTGAGAATGGCGTCTGTCCTTGACTTGGCCTGGTGCTTATGGTAGTCTACAGTGCCGCTCGGCAGGTAGCGCACCGCTGTGCGGCCATTCTGGCCTCTTAACGCTCAGTTCGCTGGGTGTGCTTTCGTGGACGGTTTCCTCTGGGGCGCCGGCAAGGCGAGCGGACGTGTGCCTGCCCAGACAGATGGCCTGGGCGCCTGAGCCGCTGTCGGGGCCCGGGGTGGGCCGCGAAGGTCAAACACGGAGGTGGACGTTTTGGCGCTTGTGACCATGAAGGAGCTCCTGGAGGCGGGGGTGCACTTCGGGCACCAGACGCGCCGCTGGAACCCGAAGATGAAGCGGTTCATCTACGGCGAGCGCAACGGCATCTACATCGTTGATCTGCACCAGACGCTGCGCGCGCTGGAGAAGGCCTGCGAGTTCGTGCGCGAGGTAGTGGCCGAAGGCAAGCCCTTGCTGTTCGTGGGCACCAAGCGACAGGCGCAGGAGTCGGTGGCCAGCGCAGCGCGGCGCTCCAGTCAGTACTACGTGAACCAGCGCTGGTTAGGCGGCATGCTCACCAACTGGCACACCATTACCCAGCGCATACAGAAGCTCAAAGAGCTGGAGCAAGCGGAGGAGTCAGGAGCCTGGGAGGTCCTGCCCAAGAAGGAGGCCGCCAAGCTGCACGAGCAGCGGCTCAAGCTGGAGAAGTTCCTGGGCGGCATCAAGGCCATGCCCGGAGTGCCGGGCGCGATGTTCGTAGTGGACCTGAAGCGCGAGCGGATTGCGGTGGCCGAGGCCAACAAGCTGAGAATCCCCATCGTCGCCATCCTGGACACCAACTGCGACCCGGACGAGGTGCAGTACCCCGTCCCCGGGAACGACGACGCCATTCGTGCCATCCGCCTGGTGACCGGCAAGATCGCGGAGGCGGCCATCGAAGGCGAGCAGGACCGGCAGAAGCGGCTGGTCGAGGGCGAGCGCATGCGCCTGGAGCAGGAGGCGGCCGCCGCGGCGGCGGCCGCGGCCGCACGTGCCGCGGAGCTGGCCACCGCCGAGCAGCTGGCGGGACACCAGCAGGACGAGGAGGAAGAGGAGGACTTCTAGCGGCGGAAGTCCGGGCAGATCGCGTCGCCACCGGGAGGCATCGTGCATGGAGATCAGCGCAGCACAGGTAAAGGAACTGCGAGAGCGCACCGGCGCCGGCATCATGGACTGCAAGCGCGCCCTGCGCGAGGCCCAGGGCGACACGCACAAGGCGACGGTGCTGCTGCGGGAGTGGGGGCTGGCGGGCGCGGCCAAGCGCGCCGGCCGCGCCACCAGGGAGGGCGTGGTGGCCCACTACATGCACGGCAACAAGATCGGGGTGCTGGTGGAGGTGAACTGCGAGACCGATTTCGTGGCGAACACGACGGAGTTCCAGGAGTTCGCCAAGGAGATATGCCTGCAGGTGGCGGCGGCCCAGCCCCAGTACATCGCCAAGGAGGACGTGCCGGCAGACGTGGCCGCCCAGGAGCGGGCCATCTACGAGCAACAGGGCCGCCAGGAAGGCAAGCCCGACCATATCGTGAGCAAGATCGCCGAAGGGCGCCTGCGCAGGTTTTGCGAGGAGGTGTGCCTGCTGGAGCAGCCCTACATCCGCGACGAGAAGGCCAAGCAGAAGGTGGGCGATCTGCTCAAGCAGTTAATGGCGAAGTGCGGCGAGAACATCGTCATCAAACGCTTCGTCCGTTTCGAGGTGGGCAAGGAGGCGCACAGTGCCAGCAGCGACACCCCCTAGCAGCCAGTTCCGCTACCCGCGGGCACTGCTGAAGCTCAGCGGCGAGGTCTTCAGGGGCAATCTGGACTTCGGCATCCATCACGGCACCGTCCAGCGCATCGCCCAGGAGATCGGGGAGGTGGCGCAGGAGGGAGCGGAGATCGGCGTGGTGGTGGGCGGAGGCAACATCTGGCGCGGGGGCGAGGCCGAGAAGCTGGGCATGGACCGCATCACCGCCGACCACATGGGCATGATCGCCACCGTGCTCAACGCCCTGGCCCTCCAAGATGCCCTGGAGCAGTTGGGACAGCCAACTCGCACCATGACGGCCATAGAGATGCGTGAGGTGGCCGAGCCCTTCATCTGGCGGCGGGCCGTACGCCACCTGGAGAAGGGCCGCGTGGTCATCATGGCCGCCGGCAGCGGCCACCCCTACTTCAGCACCGACACGGCGGCGGTGCTGCGCGCCACCGAGATCAGAGCCCAGGCCATCCTCAAGGCCACCAAGGTGGACGGCCTGTATGACCGGGACCCGGAGACGGACGCTGCCGCGCAGTTCATCCACGAGACCTCCTACCTGGACGTCCTGAGCCGCGGGCTCAAGGTCATGGACGCCACCGCTATCTCCCTGGCCATGGACAACGAGCTGCCCATCATCATCTTCAACATCCGCGTGCCTGGCAACATCCGACGGGCGCTGGAGGGTGAGCCTATCGGCACCAAGGTCAGCTAGCTCGCCCGGCCCGAAAACCTACCGCGCAGAGGGGGAGTGAACATGGATAAGGTCATCGCTGACGCTGCGTCGCGGATGGACAAGGCTGTGGAGGCCACCGAGCATGAGTTCGCCACCATCCGCACGGGTCGTGCCAGCCCGGCGCTGCTGGACAAGATCCAAGTGCCGGCCTACGGCTCGAGAATGCCGGTCAACCAGCTCGCCACCATCGCGGTCCCCGAGCCTCGACTGCTCACCATCACCCCCTGGGACAAGAGCATCGTCAAGAGCATTGAGAACGCCATCCTCCAGAGCGAACTGGGGCTGACGCCCAGCAGTGACGGCAACATCATCAGGCTGGCAATCCCTCAACTGACCGAGGAGCGCCGCAAAGAGCTGGCCAAGCTGGTGCGGCAGGTCGGCGAGGAGGGCCGCGTGGCCGTGCGCAACGTGCGACGCGACGCCATTGAGAAGATCAAGCGCATGGAGGAGCACGACCACCTGTCGGAGGACGAGGTGCACCGGGGCGAGAACGAGATTCAGGAGCTGACCGACAAGCACATCGGCAGACTCGACGAGCTGGTGAAGAAGAAGGTCGCTGAGGTTATGGAGGTGTAGCCTGGATGGGCGCGCGCCTGCCACGGCGCAGCAGCCAGGGCGAAGCTGCCCAGGAGATGCCTGCGGTTCTGGCTCTTACGGAGGCCGAGGCCCTGGCCGCGCTTGAGAAGGCTGGGCATCAAGTGCGCGTGCTGGTGACCAGGCCCCCCTGGCCCGGGCAGGCTGAGGGCCAGCGGCGGGTGGTGCGGCAGCGTCTGCTGGCGCCCGGCCTGGTTGAACTCACGGTCGCCAGCGAACGCTGCCAACGCCAGGGGCGCGGCGGCCATGCCTGAGGTGGACGCTGCCGACGACTCGGGCCTGTATGCTCTGTTGATTGAGCTGTCGGCGCCAGCCAGTCTGGTGGTGGGGCGGCTGGGCCGGTTCAGCTTCCAGCCGGGACGTTACGTGTACGTGGGGAGCGCCAAGGCAAACCTGCGCAGTCGCCTGGCGCGGCACTGGCGGCGCCGTAAGCACCTGCGCTGGCACGTGGACTACCTGCTCCGCCGGGGTCTGGCCGTCGAGGCCGTGACATTCCCTTGGCGGGCCGGAGGCGAGTGCGCTCTGGTGCGCAGCGCGCTGGCCTCCGGGCTGGCGCACGCGCCGGTGCCTGGCTTTGGCTCTTCCGACTGCCGCTGCCGCGCGCACTTGCTGCGGGTCACGGCACCGCCCTGCGGCGACTGGGCCTCTCAGCTCTTCGCCAGGCGCCTGTAACCCCAAGAAAGCTGCCCCGCCATGACCGAAGCAGAGGCCCGAGAGGCCGTCCAAGCCCGGGAGCGCCTGCCGCGACACGTGGCCGTCATCATGGACGGCAACGGGCGTTGGGCCCAGCAGCACGGCTTGAGCCGTTTGCAGGGCCACTACGAAGGCCGCAAGGCCACCAAGCGCCTGGTGCAGGCGGCGGGAGAGGCGGGGCTGGGAGCCCTGACCATCTACTCGTTCTCCTCCGAGAACTGGCGTCGCCCGGCGGACGAGGTGGCCGGGCTGATGATGCTCATCGAGGACAGCCTGCGGGAAGAGCTGGACGAACTGGACCAGAGCAACGTCGTCTTCACGGCTTCCGGGCGCCTGCATGAGCTGCCGCCGTCGCTACAGCAGGCCATCGCCGAGGCCAAACAGCGGACCGGGGGCAACTCCGGCCTCATCCTGAACCTGGCCGTCAACTACGGTGGACGCGCGGAGATCGCCGACGCCGCCGCCGCCATTGCCCGCGAGGCGGCAGCCGGGGATCTGCGGCCCGAGGACGTTGACGAGTCTGTCCTGGGGCAGCACCTCTACTCGCCGGAGCTTCCCGACCCGGACCTGGTGATCCGCACGGGGGGCGACCTGCGCCTGAGCAACTTCCTGCTCTGGCAGGCGGCGTACGCCGAACTCTACGTGCTGCCCGTACTGTGGCCGGAGTTCCAGAAGCTGCACCTGTTCGAGGCCTTGCTGGCTTACGGCAGCCGCGAGCGCCGCTTTGGCGGCGTCGAAGCCGACCGGGCGCCGCTCAGCTCCCCCTGAGCACACCTGAACAGGCCTGATGGCCATCAGGAAGGCGCCTCCGCCCAGCTGCGCGGCACTGCACGCCGGCTTCCGGTGGCGAGCCGGCGGCCTAGACCATGCCCACGCCCACACGCTATCTTGACCCGGTTGCTCTGGCCAAGCTCGCCAGCATGGAGCTGCGGGCCCGCACCATCGTCGAGGGCTTCTTTTCGGGCCAGCACCGCAGCCCCTTCCGCGGCGCCAGCATCGAGTTTGCGGATCACCGCGAGTACGCGCCGGGGGACGAGATTCGTCACCTGGACTGGAAGGTCTTCGCGCGCTCCGACCGCTACTACGTCAAGGAGTATGACGCGGAGACCAACCTGCTCATCAACATCATGCTGGACGCCAGCGGCTCTATGGGTTACGCCTCCGCGCTGCCTGGCCTGCCCGCCGGCAGGCACGATGGGCTGACCAAGCTGCAATACGCCTGCTATCTGACCGCCGCCCTGGCCTACCTGGCCGTCAAACAGCGCGACATGGTGGGGTTGGTGGTTTTCGATGAGGCCGTGCGCTTGCGCCTGAACCCCAGCGCCAGCCCCTCGCACTTGGCGGCCCTCCTAGAAGCCCTGGAGAACACCGAAGCCGGCGGGGAGACGAACCTGAGCGCCACCCTGGAGACGCTGGCCCTATCCATGGGCCGCCGAGGCCTGGTTATCCTCGCCTCCGACCTATATGATGAGCCCGAGCGCGTGCTGCGAGGGCTAGGGCACTTCCGGCACCGGGGCCACGATGTGGCGGTGTTCCAGGTGCTCGATGCCGGGGAACTCGACCTCCCCCAGCGCGGTCCCGTGCTGCTGGAGGATATGGAGACCGGCGAGCGGCTGATGACCGACGCCGACGAGGTGCGCCAGGCCTACCGGGGCGAGGTCAGCCGGTTCGTCGGCGCCTATCAACAAGGGTGCCGCGAGCGCTTCATAGACTACCTGTGCGCCGATACGCGCACGCCGTTCGAGCAGGTGCTGGCCACCTTCTTGGGCCGCCGTGCTGTCGTGCGTCGGTGAGGCGCCGGGTCTTCGCTGGTGCGAGCGGAAGGTTGCTCCTGCGCGTGTGGGAGAAATCACACGCCACCTATTGTGTGGGCCCCAGCGAGGTGGTATACTCCAGTTCAGCGGTTCGGTCGCCTTAGGTTCGCGGGGAGGGCGCGTGGCGGCCCGGAATTCCGCAATCCGGGGTGGAGGGTTGTCAACTCCATGGGCCGGCGGAAGTGGACCAAGGAGGGAATGCTGCGCGAGATCCGACGGTTGCGGGAGGCCGGAGAATCGCTCAGCACCCGCAACCTGGCCCGGCTGGGCTACAGTGGGATGGTGGCCACGGCCTGCAAGCCGGGGTCTTTCGGTGGCTGGCACAGCGCCATCCGGGCCGCGGGGTTGGACCCGAAAGAGGTGTGCAGGCGGCGGCGGAAGTGGACCCAGGAGCGCATTCTACGGCGCATCCGGGAGCTGTGGGAAGCTGGGGAGGACCTCTCGCACAGCGCAGCGAAGCGGCAGCATCAGTACCTGGTGGTGGCGGCGGCCAGTCATCCCGCCTTCAAGGGCTGGCGGGCGGCGGTGGCGGCCGCGGGCCTGGACTACGGGCAGGTCAGCAAGCGTCAGTCCTGGACCCGCGCGCGCATCGTCGCCAGGATCCGGGAGCTGCACGCCCGGGGCGGGGACCTTAGCCACGCAGAAGCGAAGAAGGAGCACGGCTGCCTGGTCTCGGCGGCCAGCAGCCGCCGCCACTTCGGGAGTTGGCGCCAGGCCCTGGAGGCCGCCGGTCTGGATTACCGTCGCATCCGCAAGACCAGGCCCTGGACGCGCGAGGCCATTCTGCACACCATTAGACGCCTGCACCGGGAGGGCCACGAGCTTAACAACAGCAACATGCGGCGGCTGGGATACCGTGGTATGATGGAAGCAGCCAGCCGGCAGCGCAACTTCGGCAGTTGGGCGGCGGCCATTGAGGCGGCGGGGTTGGACTACGACCGCATTCGCAAATGCTAAGCGCCCAGTGGCGGGGCCCAGTTTGGTGGGAGTCTCGTGAGCTACGAGGAAGAAGCCCAGGCCGTAACCGAGATGTATGTGCGCACCGTGGGCCTGGATCCAACGGGACAGTCGCTGGTCATCCTGGCCGACGATGAGGAGCGGCGGCTCCTGCCCATCTGGATTGGGCCCTTTGAGGCGCACGCCATCGCCTCGCGACTGCGCGAGGAGCCCCGCGAACGGCCTTTTACCCACGACCTGCTCTACGATGTCATCGTGCAGTTGGGTCACAAGGTGGAGCGCATCATCGTCAATGACCTGCGCGACGGCACCTACTACGCCCTGGTCATCCTCCAGCAAGACGGCCGCTTCGCCAAGCTCGACGCGCGGCCCAGCGATGCTATCGCGTTGGCTGTACGTGCCCAGGCGCCCATCTTCGTAGCCGACTCGGTGCTGGACAAGGCCGCCATCCTCAGCGAGCACGCCGAGGAAGAGGACGTGCAGAAATTCAGGGACCTCATGAGCAAGCTGGATCTCTCCAGCTTCAAGCGGGGCACGGACGCGCCCCAGTCGGAGGGTTCGTAGTGGACCGAACCCGGCGTCGGGTCTGGCTGCTCTTCCTCATTGCGCTTGCTCTCATCCTCGTCTGGAAGCTCATTGTCCTGTACACGGACTGGCTCTGGTTCTCCTGCCCTGCCATCAAGCTGGGCTCGGTGTTCAAGACCGTCTACCTGACCCGCGCGGCCCTGTTCCTGGTGTTCGGGGCCTTCTTTGGCGGCGTCGTCTGGATCAACTGCCGCCTGGCGCGGCGCTGGACCCCCAGGGACGTCGAGTATATCGGGCGGCGTCTGCTGCCACCAGCCGAAAGGGCCGAGATCGAGCGCTACGCCGACCGCATCCTGGCTGCCTTCGCCCTCGTCGCCGGGATTGTGGTCGCCGTAGTGGCCAGCCACTACTGGCTGGACCTGCTTCAGTACTGGCACTGGACGCCGTTCACGCAGGCAGGGGTGCAGAACCCGACCGACCCCATCTTCGGCAAGGATATCGGCTTCTACGTCTTCCGATTGCCCTTCATTGAGTACGTGTGGCAGACGGTGTTCCGCGCCCTGCTGGTGGCCCTCATCGGGGTGGTGTTGGTCTACCTCTACGAGGAGACCATCCGCTTCGTGGGCAACCGCGTGCAGATGGCCCCCACCGCGCGCGCCCACGTCTACTCGCTGGCAGCGGCCGTGCTGGTCTGGAAGGCCATCAGCTACCGCCTGAGCATGTTCGACACCCTCTACTCCAAGCACGGTTTCGCCTACGGGGCCAGCTACACCGAGGTTCACGTCCACATCCCCATCTACTGGTTCCTCATGGTGGTGGCGGTGGTCGCTGCCGGCGTGTTGCTCTGGAGCATCCGCCGGGAGAACACACGCATACCGGGCCTGGCCGTGGGAGGCCTGTTGGTGTTCTCCTTCTTGGGCAACGTGGCTGCCCCAGCGGCCGTGCAGCGCATCGCCGTCATACCCACCGAGCTGGAGAAGGAGTGGCAGTACCTGGTCTACAATATCGAGTATACGCGGGACGCCTACGGCATCAACATCCCCGCCCAGGACATTGTGGAGTTCACCCCAAAGCCAACCATCAGCCGCGCCGACCTGGATGCCAATGCCGACACCGTGGACAACGTGCGCCTGTGGGACGACCGGGCTCTCCAGGTGACCGCAGATCAGGTGCAGGTGCTGCGCCCCTACTACGACTTCCCGGACGTGGACGTGGACCGCTACGGCATCGGTGGGCGCACGCAGCAGGTCATGCTGGCGGCGCGACAGCTTAACTCCAGGAACATCCCGCCCTCGACCGGGCAGGGACAGCCGACCTGGGTGAACGTGCACCTGGAGTACACCCACGGCTATGGCATCGTCATGTGCCCGGTCAGCCAGATAGCGGGTGCCGGCCTGCCCAACTGGTACATTGGGGACATCCCACCACTGAGCATGCAGGGGGCTCCTCAGGTTGCCCGCCCGGGCCTGTACTTCCAGACGCTCGTGCGCAAGCACCCGCAGGTCGCGCCGCAACCGCAGCCCCAACCGCCGGGCCTACCCGGCCAGCCCGGCCAGCCACCGACTCCCCAGGGGCAGATGCTCACCGCGGAGAGCCCCGAACTCGTGCGCCGCGAGACGCGGCCCAGTCGGCTGCCCTGGTCGCTGAACGACTTCGTCATCATTGACTGCAAAGACACCAAGGAGCTGGACTACCCTGACGAGCCGCAGAACAAGACCACCGTGTACAACGGCCTGGCCGGCGTGCAGCTTTCCTCGTTCTGGCGGCGGCTGGCCTTCTTCCTGCGCTTCACGGACTCGCAGATTCTGTTCACCGGCTACCTGAGCGACCAGAGCCGCATCCTCTTCCACACCGAGGTGGTAGACTTCGCCCAGAACCTGGCGCCCTTCTTGCTCTTCGACCCAGACCCCTACGTGGTGACCGTGGGGGGAAAGGTGAAATGGCTGGAGGACTGCTACACCTACACCGAGCGCTACCCCTACTCGGAGCCCGACCGGGTGCTGCGGCCGCTGAATTACCTCCGCAACGCGGTCAAGGTGTGCGCTGATGCCTACGACGGCACCCTCGATTTCTATGTGGCCGACCCGCACGACCCCATCATCCAGACCTATCGCAGCATTTTCCCGGCTATGTTCAGCAAGACCCTGGACGACATGCCGCCGGACCTGCGCCAGCACATACGCTATCCCCGCGGCCTGTTCGATATCCAGGCGGAGCAGTACCTGACCTACCATATGACCGACCCGAACGACTTCTACCGCCGCGAAGACCTCTGGGCTTTTCCCAACGAGGTCTACGGCATCGCCGGCGGCGACGCCGAGGCCGGCAGCAGCCAGAGCCGACAGCCCGTGGCCTCCTACTACGTCATCATGCGGCTGCCCGGCGAGCCGCAGGCGGAGTTCCTGGTGATGATGCCCTTCACGCCCTACCGGCGCGAAGACAAGAACATGATCGCCTGGATGGCCGGCCGCTGCGATGGCGACGACTACGGCAAGCTGCGCGTGTACACGTTCCCCAAGGGGGCGCTGGTGAACGGCCCGATGATGGTGGAGTCCAAGATAGACCAGGACAAGAAGTTCTCGGCGCTCCAGTCGTTGTGGGGGACCCACGGCAGCCGAGTCATCCGGGGTAGCATGCTGGTCCTGCCCATGAACCAGGCCCTCCTCTACGTGGAGCCCATCTACATTCAGGCGGCCGCCAGTCCCTTGCCCCAGCTTCGCCAGGTCATCGTGGCCGACAACACGCGCCTGGCGGCAGAGCCGGCTTTCGGGCAGGCCGTCGCCGTGCTGCTCGGCGAGCAGCGGCCCACGCCGGCGATGGGGACTGAGGGGGAGGCCGCCGCAGAGGGGACAGCCCCGCCGGGAGCCGCCGCGCCACGGCCTCCACCCACGCCGTCTGTGCCCTCCAGGCCGGGGCAGGTGTCGGAGGAGCTGCGCAGGCTGGCACAGGAAGCGCAACAGCACTACCAGCGGGCCCAGGAGTTAAGCCGGGCGGGAGACTTCCAGGGGGCCGCTGCCGAACAGGAGAAGCTGCGCCAGGCCCTGGAGCAGCTCGTCCGGGCCACGCAGTAAGCTCGCGGGAAGGACGCGCCGGCATCGGTCGCGCAGCCTCGCACTTGACCGCACAGCCACCATCCACCGAAAGCAGGACCGCGTTGCTCTCCGGCATCCGCGCCCTCTGCGCGGATTTCGACGGAACCATCGCTGACACGCGCCTGGACTTCGGCCTCATGCGGCAGCGCGTGCAGGAGTTCGCCGCCCAGGAGGGCCTGGACGGCCGGGGGCTGTCTGCGCCCTACGTGCTGGAGATGGTCGCCGAGATCGGGGAGCAACTGGGGGCAGACAGTCGCCGGGCGGCGCGCTTCCGCCGGCGCTGTCGCGCCATGATGTGCCAGATGGAGCTGGCCGCAGCACAGGGCGGTCGGCTGTTCCCCGGCGTGCGCGAGGCGCTGGCGGAACTCAGCGGACGTGGCCTCAGGATTGCGGTCGTCACCCGCAATTGCCGCCGGGCGGTCGAGGAGTTCTGCAAGCTGCATCCCTTCGTGTGCCACAGTCTGCTCACCCGCGATGACGTGGCGCGCGTCAAGCCGGACCCCGAACACCTCTGGCAGGCCTTGCGGGCCCTCGGCGTGCCGCCGCGGCAAGCGGCGATGATCGGCGATCATCCCACCGACATGCAATGCGGCAGCGCCGCCGGCCTGAGAACCGTTGGGGTGCTGACCAGCGGGTCCCCAGCCGAGGCCCTGGAGGCAGCGGGCGCCCAGCTCGTGGTGGGGTCGTTGGCCGACCTACCACCGCACCTGCCCTAACGGCGCCGAGGCCACTGCGACCGCCGGGAAGACGGCTCATGGATCGCATCCTGCCGGTAGGCAAACTGAACCTGGACCTGCTGCGCGACCTGCTGGCCCGTTGCCCGTGCAGCGACCCCCGCGTGCTGGTAGGGCCCGGGATCGGCGAAGACGTGGCGGTGGTCGAACTGGAGGACCGGTGCCTGGTCCTCAAGACTGACCCCATCACCTTCGCCACCGACCAGATCGGCTGGTACGCCGTCCACGTCAACGCCAACGACATTGCCACCAGCGGCGCCAGCCCCCGCTGGTTCCTGGCGACGCTGCTGCTGCCGGAGAAGCTCACCACCGAGCATCTCGTGGTTGCCATCTTCGACCAGATCAGCGCGGCTTGCCGGGAGATCGGCGCCTCCCTGGTCGGCGGTCACACCGAGATCACCTACGGCCTGGACAGGCCCATCGTGGTCGGGCAGATGATCGGCGAGGTGCCCAAAGGTCATCTGGTGCGCTCCGACGGCGCCCAGGTGGGCGATTCGCTGCTGCTCACCAAGGGCCTGGGCCTCGAGGCAGCCGCCCTCATCGCGCGGGAGAAGGCCGACGAGCTGCGCCGGCTCGGCTACGATGAGCAGCATATTGAGGCACTGCGCAACGTGCTCAGAGACCCGGGGATCAGCGTCCTGCGCGAGGCGCAGGTGGCCTGTCAGGCCGGCCGCGTGCACGCCATGCACGATCCGACCGAGGGCGGGGTGGCCACCGGCCTCTGGGAGCTGGCGCTGGCAGCGAAGGTCGGCGTGGAAGTGGAGGAGGAAGAGCTTCAGCGCCTGAACCACTACGCGGACGTGTTCGAGAAGTTCGGCCTCGACCCGCTTGGGGTCATCGGCTCGGGGGCGCTGTTGATCGCGGCCGGCGAGGAGCACGCCGAGCGCATGCTGTGGAAGCTGCTGGAGGCCGGCGTGCAGGCGGCCATCATCGGGAACGTGGTCCACGCCAGCAAGGGCTGCAAGATTCGCGGCGGGGGGCAACCGCCGAAGGGGGGCGTACTGCGCGACCTGCCGCGCTACGACCAGGACGAGATCACGAAGCTGTTTGCCTAGCAGCGTTCAGGTATCAGGTTTCAGGTGTCAGGTTTCAGGTGTCAGGTGTCAGGTTTCGGGTGTCAGGCTGGGGTCCCAACGCCGCCCCCTGGTCTCGTTCCACTCCCTGGTAGCGTACTTGCGCTCCCGCAGTTCCTCAGCCGCGCGCCGCTCCCGGTCGGTGAGCTGCTGAGGCACTAGCTCGATGCCCAGCGCCTGCTGGAATCCCTCGACCAGCGCCTGGCGCATCTCCTCGTAGTCCACCCGCCGACCCACCGCATCCGACACGCTCACGGCTGCGCCCTGGAGCTGGCCCGCGAGGTCCCCCTGGCCGCACAGACCTCCCCGGCCCGGCATGACGGCCGCTATGTCTGCCAGGTTCAGGTCCAAGGGAATGGACCCATGCTGCAAAATGGCCCCGCGTTTGCGCGTCTGGGCGCTGCCCACGATCTTGCGGCCGGCGTGCACCAGATCGGCGCGGCTGCTCTTGGCGAAGCAGGCCGCCGGCAGCAGCTTCGCGGCCTGGCCCCTGCCCGCGCGCACGCCGGCGGCCTCACCTATCTCGGCCGGCACGCCCAAATGGCCCAGAGCCGCCTCCAGGCCGCGGCTGATCGTCCGGTAGGAGGAGAGCACCCCCCGGCCGCCGCTGATGTCCTGCTCCCGCACACATACGCTGTAGGTCACTTCGTCATCGTGCAGGATGGCCCGCCCGCCGGTCGGCCGGCGCACCACGTCGAAGCCGCGCCGTCCGCACTCGTCCACATCAATCTCGCCCGCCAGTTCCTGGAAGTAGCCCAGGCTCACGCCCGGTGGTCGCCAGCCGTAGAGCCGCAGCGTAGGCGCAACATGGCCATTGGCGCAGGCCAGCAGAATGGCCTCGTCAATGGCCATATTGTCGAAGGCATCGGCGTGCCCGCTGTTGACGAGCCGCCAGCTCTTGCGCTGCTCGGAGGAGGCCACCCCGCCGCTACTCCAGCGTCCCCAGGTATTCCTCGTACTGCGCTGCGGTCAGCAGGCTCGCTAGCTCCCCTTCATTGCTGAGCGTGATCTTGATGAGCCAGCCCTCCCCGTAGGGGTCCTGGTTGATCTTCTCGGGCGCATCAGGCAGCTCGCCGTTGACCGCCGCGACCTGGCCGCTCACCGGCGAAACGACATCTTCGATGGCCTTGGCGGACTCCGCCGACGCGAATGGCTCCCCCACCTCGACGGCGGCACCTGCTTGCGGCAGGTCCGCGTAGATGATGTCACCCATCTGCTCCTGGGCGTAGTCGGTGAGCCCCAGGGTCACCGTGTCGCCCTCGATACGGGCCCACACGTGCTTATCGGTGTACCTGAGTTCGTCGGGGTACATGGCGTCCTCCTTGCGGCCCACGGTGCCGCCTTGGCGCTTACGCAATCGAGCCGCCACGCACGGCCTCTACGATGGCGCGGAGATGGGCTGCCGTGCTGCCACAACAGGCGCCAAACAGCGTGGCTCCCGCTGCCCTGAACCTCAGCGCCTCCTGCGCCAGGTCGGCCGGGCCGGCGGGGAACACAGTCGCCCCGCCTATGAGCTGCGGTCGCCCGGCGTTGGGCTGAGCCAGGATGGGCAGATGCACAGCCGCCGCCATCTGCGCCACAGCGGCAACCATTCCCTCCCCGTAAGCACAGTTGGCGCCCACAACGTCGCAGCCCAGCTCGGCCAGCCGCCGGCCGGCGGTGGCCCCATCCACGCCGAACATGGTGCGCTCGCCGGTGTCGAAGCTCATGGTGCCCACCAGCGGTAGGTCGGGCGCCACCGCCTGGGCCGCCGTGGCCGCGACCTCGATCTCCTCCAGCGCCCCGAACGTTTCCAGCACGATGAGGTCAATGCCCTCAGCTACCTGGGCCTCAAGCTGCTCCCTGAACGCTTCATCTGCCTCCTGGGCGCTCAGCGTGCCCAGCGGCTCCAGGATGCCCCCGGTCGGCCCCACGGACGCCGCCACCAGGGCGCCGTCGCCGGCTGCCTCCCGGGCGACGCGCACGGCCGCCGCGCACAGCTCCGCGGTGCGGTCGCCATAGCCGGCCTTCTCTAGCTGGATGCGGTTGCCGACGAAGCTATTGGTCTCGATGACCTGGGCGCCCGCCTCGATGTAGGACCGGTGCACCTCGCACACCACGTCGGGGTGGCTGACGTTCCACTCCACCTTGCACTCCTGGCCCGCCCCCAGCTCATCCAGGCGTGTGCCCATAGCGCCGTCGAAGATCACGATGCCCTGCTGCAGCAGCTCGCGGAAGTTCTTCACGTACCCCTCCTGCGGCGCACTCACTACTCACTGGTCGAAGATGGAGCGGCGCGGTGCCGGCTGCGGCGCCGGCGGCGCCTCGGAAGCCTCGGGCGCCTTCGGCCCGCCCTGGATCACCTTGTCGGTGAGCAGCCAGTATGCCGGCACCAGCACCTCGTCACCTGTCGCCTGCCTTATGTGGAGATGCGCCAGGGAAACGTGCGCCAACTCCCCCGACACGTCCCCTATGGTCACGTGCTCGCCAGTCTTGGGCAGGTTCCGGCGCCCGGCAGCGTTGCCTCGCAGATACCTGGCCACGATCACGCTTAGGGCCGCTTCGCGCCCGGCAAACGCCACCACCAACCCCAGGGCGAGCAGCGCCCCGAAGGCCACATAGGTCAAGGCCACGACGGCGTGACCCAGGCCGGCTGCCAGGCCGCTGACCGCGTTCACCGGGCCAAACGCCCCAGCAGCCTGAGCGGCCAGAAGCAGCCCCAGAGCGCCCACGATGCCGCCGGCGATGCGAACGCGCCGGCCAGTGATGGTGCCGTCGGGGTCGCGGCCCTCGGCATGGGCGACCACGGCCTGTCGCACAGCCAGCCAGACGAAGTAGAACAGGATCAGCACGACCACGAACAAGGCCAGCTTGCCGACCACCAGCCGTCCCCACGTATCGGGAGGTAACAGCTCATCCAGGTTAAGTCTGGGCATACCAGCATGACCGCCTCAGTACGCAAAAGTCGGACCATTGTAGGCGAATCGGAAGGCAGTGTCAACCGGCGAACTGCCTCGGCGGAATCTCGCCCCGTGAGCCCTGGGCGACGCCAGGCAGGAACTGGCGCGGGGCCGGGGAACCTGGGCGCATGTCTGCTTCGATCGGCCTCATTGGCGGCACCGGCCTGGGCGAGTTGCCGGAGGCGGCGCGCGCTTCCTGGGAGTGCATCCTGACGCCCTACGGCGACGCCTTCGTGCAGCGCTTTGCCGCCGGCGGGCGCGACCTGATCTTCCTGCCCCGGCACGGCCCGGACCACGCCACCCCACCCCATATGATCCGCTACCGGGCCAACGTGTGGGCTCTGCACGACCTGGGCGCGCGGTGCATCCTGGCCAGCAACGCCGTCGGCTCCCTGCGGGAGGACCTACAGCCCGGCCGGTTCGTGCTCCCCGACCAGCTCGTGGACTTCACCAAGCGGCGCCTGGACACGTTCGTCACCGGCGAGGAGGGCCGCCCGACTCACATTGACCTGACCCAGCCCTTCTGCGCCTCGCTGCGGGCCCAGGTCCTGGCGGCTGGCCACGAGCTGGAGCTGGACGTGCACGACGGCGGCATCTATCTGTGTGCCGAGGGGCCGCGCTTCGAGACGGCGGCTGAGATTTGCATGTTCCGGGCCTGGGGCGCCGACCTGGTGGGCATGACCGCCTACCCGGAGGCAGCGTTGGCGCGGGAGCTGGGCCTCTGCTATGCCTCGGTGTGCGTGGTCACCAACCTGGCCGCCGGCATGACCGCCTCGCCCGTCTCTCACGCCGAGGTAGAGGCAGAGATGGCGCGTCAGGGAGAGCGTCTGCGCGAGCTGCTGCTGGCTGCCGCGCAGGCGCTACCGGAGGACCGAACGTGCGCCTGCTCGCAGTCGGCGCCCTGATTGGCACCCTGTTGCTCGGGCGTAGTGTTCGCGGGAGCATTCTGGTTTGGGGGGGTAGCTATGCACGACAGCTTGCGACGTGGACGTGCGACCGGCGGACAAGCTGGTCACCGGTCACGGGTGGTGCTGGTCGGTCTCGCGCTGGTGGTTCCGGTCTTTGTCCTTCTGGCCGTGTCCTCGGGCCACACACAGGACGCGGCGCGCACGGTTCACTTCCCCAAGGACCGCTCCCTGGGTGTGCTGGAGGTGCGGGATGCGGGCTCAACTGACGACCTCGCGTGGCAGAGGCTCGGTGAAGCTCAGGGCGACGTTGTGGTGGCTGCCGGGAAGGTAGCGAAGCTGACCGTCAGTCTCGAGGCCTCGGCAGACCTCTCTCCCCTGGAAGGCCTGGGGGCGGCTGATCTCCAGGCGCTCGACCTCCACCCGAGCCGGGTCAGCGACGAGCCCGACTTCTCCCAGAGCCAGGTCAGCGACGCGGCTCTGGCGCACCTGCACGGATTGACCTCACTTCAGGAGCTGAGCCTTTCGGGCACGCAGATCACCGACGCGGGGCTGGCGCACCTGAAGGGGCTGACCTCACTTCAGACCCTGTTCCTGGCAGGGACCCAGGTTAGGGACGCGGGGCTGGCCCACCTGGAGGGGTTGACCTCGCTTCAGCACCTGGATGTGTCGCACACGCAGGTCACCGACGCCGGTGCGGCCAAGCTCAAGCAAGTGCTGCCGAAGTGCGAGATCCGGCGGCGCTAACGGCGGAGCCAGGAGACCTGCACCTCTGTTGCTGTGCTCGCCACGGCCCGGTACGGGTGGCCTCACGCCTACCGCACCTCGAACCACAACACGGCCGGCGGGCCGTCGCCAGTGCCCGTGAGGTGTAGCTACGGACCACACCGTGCAACGTAGACAGTCGGCCGGTGGGCGAGCTGGCGATGGCCACAGAGGGCTCCGCTTGGCGGCGGCGGTTGCCGGCCTCTCCCTGGCGCTGCCCTTCTGCTTACTCCTGACCGCCTCCTGCGGCCGCAAGCGTGAGGCGGTCCAGACGCGCACGCTTCACTTCCCCAAAGCTCGCTCCCTGGGCACGCTCCGGGTGCTGGCGTTCGTCCCTGGAGGCTGGGAGGAGCGCGAGGCTCGGGGCGACGTTGCCGTGCCTGCCGGGAAGGACCTGAAGCTGATCGTCCGCAGGGAGGCCTCGGCAGACCTCTCTCCCCTGGAAGGCCTGGGGGCAGCCGATCTTCAGGCGATCAGCCTCTCCGATACCAACGTCACGGACGCGGGTCTGGCGCACCTGAAGGGGCTGACCTCGCTTCAGGAGCTAGACCTGGGAGGCACGCACATTGGCGACGCGGGCCTGGCGCACCTGGAGGGCCTTCCCCGGCTTCAGACCCTATCGCTGTGGGGGACCAAGATCACCGATGCGGGGCTGGCTCACCTCAAGGGACTGCCCTCGCTTCAGATGCTGGGGCTGGCAGACACGAGGATTGGGGACGCGGGTCTGGCGCACTTGAAAGGGCTGCACTCACTTCAGGAGCTAGACCTGTGGTCCACCCGGATCACCAACGCGGGGCTGGCGCACTTGAGAGAGCTGACCTCGCTTCAGGGGCTATGCCTGAGCTCCACCCGTATCACCGACGCAGGGCTGGCGCACTTGAGAGGGCTGACCTCGCTTCAGGGGCTATGGCTGAGCTCCACCCGGGTCACCGACGCGGGGGTCGCGCACCTAAAGGGACTGACCTCGCTTCGGACCCTGGACCTCAGGTACAGCCGGATCACCGACGCGGGGCTAGTCCACCTGAAGGGGCTGGCCTGGCTTCAGGAGCTGCAGTTGGACCACACGCACGTCACCGACGCGGGTCTGGCGCACCTGAAGGGGCTGACCTCGCTTCAGGAGCTATGGCTCTTGGGCACGAAGGTAACCGACGCGGGCCTGGCTAACCTGAAGGGCCTGACCTCGCTTCAGATCCTAGAGGTGTCGCAGACCAAGATCACGGACGCAGGCGTCCATAGGCTCAAGCAGGCCCTGCCCGATTGCGGGATCTACCGGTGACAGGGCGTGCGCCAGAAACGCGGCCTGCGTGCCCACGGCGCGCACTGCCTGGAGGGCGCCGCCTCGCGCCTGGCGCACCTCGAACCACAGCACCGCTGGTGGATCGTCGGTGGCGCCGGAGAGATGGTGGTCCTCGCCGCGACCGGGGCTCAGCATCTGCTCCACAAACCCCAGGGGGTGTATGCCATGGCGAATCTGCGCGCACTGAGCTCCAGGCTGGGCAGGCACGCTGGTGTGGCGTGCGCGGTTTGCCTCGTGGCTGTCCCTTTGGCGCACGCGCAACCTGCTGCGGCAGAGCTTGACACCACGGCACAGATCCAGCGGGCCCGCGTTCTGGAGGGCAAGCAACTCTGGGCCGAGGCCCGACAGGCCTGGGAGCGCGTGATTGACACCTGCCCGGCCACCGAGGAGCAGCGGCTCCTGGCCGTCCGCCGGCTGCATTCGCTGAACGACCGCGTGGCGCCGCAGACCGACCCCGCCAACGCGAACGTCTGGCGCTGCTACGTTGCCATCTTCCGCACGCTGGATTTCTCCTGGAAAGACAAGGAAGGCAAGCAGCAGCAAGTGCACATAGTGTGCACCGACGAGGAGATTGACCTGCTCAAGCGCGGCTTCCAGCGGTTCAGCGAGCTGGTATTCGAGTACAGCCGGGGCGGGCTGCGCCTGGAGTATGACATTGATGTGCTAGACGAGCCCCTTACCCGCCTGTCGGGAGAGGGCAGCTTCTGGCTTGGGCCCTGGGACGTGGAGAAGCTGATCCAGGGCCGCTGGCAGCCCGGCCAGGTTGACAGCGTCTTCGCCTACGCCAAGCTCAGCGACGGCGGGCAGCAGAAGGTGCCCGCGGCCATGTTCGGCGGCACGTTCGGCGGCGACTACGGCCCGGGGGACGCCGGCTGGACCGGCATCATGTGGTACCCCGGCTGGATGGATGGCGGAGGCGAGGTGGAGCTGCACGAGTGGCTCCACCAGGTGGACTGGGCGTTCAGCCAACGGCTGGGCTACCCCGACGCCGTCGTCCCCAGCTCGGACGACGGCCGGAAAGTGGGCGAGGAAGGCGGCGACCCCGACTACCGTCGGGAGCCTTTCGAGGCGAACTGGCTGCGCTTCTACCGCCACTTCATGTCTGAGCACATCACCTCCAGGATGTGGCAGGAGGCGCGCTGCCGGCCCTGGGAGGGGACCGAGTATAACCGCGCCTGGCTGGTACTGGGCCCCTTCCCGTACGACCAGAACGACCAGCGCGCGCTGGACCGCGAGTACGCCAGGGACCTCGGCTTCACAGGTGCCGGCGCCTTCGCGGGCGGGGGCCTCACCGGGAAGCTCTACCAGGCGGAGGGGGACTTTGTAGACCTGGAGCAGGCCTTTGGGGCCACTGACTATGCGGTGGCCTACGCCTACGCCGAGATAGCGTCAGACCGGCCGCAGAAGGTGCAACTGTGCCTGGGTCACGATGACGCCATCATCGCCTACCTCAACGGCGAGCGCGTCTTTCGCTGCGACGGGCCGTCGCCGGCCAGCAAGGACCAAGCCAAAGTCAATGTTCGTCTGCGGCAGGGCACCAACCGCGTTTTGCTCAAGATTCTGGAGATCACAGGCGGCTGGGGCTTTTACGCCCGTCTCGGCGGGGCAGACGGCCGGGGCGTCACAGACGCACGGTGGGTCGTGCCCCAGGGGCGTGTGGGACCCATCGGGCGAGGCTGAGAGCCGTCGCCCCTATCCAGCAGTGACGTGGACGGCCATGTCGGAGCGGGAATAGAGGCGGTTAATGGCGTCCATCAGGACGGCGGCGGCTTCCACCAGGCGAGCGTTCCTGGCGGGGCCGGCGTCGAGTGCCCCCATGCCGGCACTGACGGCGAGTGTCATGGCCAACTGCTTGGCTTCCTCGTCGTCGCCGCACACCAGCACGTTCGCGGTGATCTTGCGGTCCAGGTCCCACAGCAGGCCGGCCGGGATGTTCTGAAAGGCAGCCACCACACGGCTGCCGGGGCCCAGGATGTGCATGGTCTGCTGAAGGACCGAACCCTCCGGTGGGGACTTCAGCACGCCGGGCCGGTCAAGGTCCAGCCCTACGCAGGTGTCAATGACCATGGTAGGGCGCAGGTAGGTCCGAAGCTGCTGCACCGTGCTCTGGTGGGCCGGGTAGGGCACGGCCAGCACCGCGAAATCCGCCTCGGCCAGCACCCGTTCGTTGCCGTGGCCGCTGACCTGCGCGCCGGGGACCTTGGCCTTGAGTCCCGCGGCCGCATTAGCCGCCTTGCTGGCCTCGCGAGAGCCAATCATGACCTCAAAGCCAGCTCTGGCCCAGCGCGCCGCCAGACCTCCGCCATGACGACCCGTGCCGCCAATGACAGCTATGCGCACACCCAACTCCCCCCTAACCGTCGCGAACGGCGCTCCCAGCGCTCGCCTCTACCCTGAGCTTTACCACAAATGGGCCAAAGTATGCCTGCGTTTTGGGCTGGATCAGCCCTCGCCTCCTGCTCGCCGTTCCTGCCCGTAAGGACACCACGCCAGCAGCGGGCATTCCCTGCACTTGGGCCTGCCAGGTCGGCACACCTGGCGACCGTGGGCCACCATGTTCAGGTGGAGCTGATAGTGCAGCTCCCGCGGCACCAGCGCGGCCAGCTCATCGTGCGCCCGATCGGGATCAGCGCCCGGAGAGAGCCAATCCAGCCGGGTGGCGACCCGAAACACGTGAGTGTCCACCGGGAAGGCCGGCTCGCCCAGGTCGAAGAGCAGCACACAGGCAGCCGTCTTGCGGCCGACGCCGGGCAGGCCCAGCAGGTAGTCGGTGGCTTTCTGGGCGCTCCAGCGTCTGAGGAAGTCAAGGTTCACCCGGCCGCGCTCTTCATGGAGGCGCTGAAGGATCGCCTTGATGCGCCCGGACTTGATGTTGGCCAGGCCGCCGCGCTCGATGGCCGCTGCGATGGCACTGGTGCGCGCGCGACGGGCCGTCTCCCAGTCGGGGAAGCGCCGCTTCAGCGCGGCGAAGGCGGCGCGCGAGTTGACGTCGGTGGTGTTCTGACTCAGGATGGTCTGAATCAGGCCATCCAGAGGGTCGCCGTGCCGGCGCTGCTTCCTGGCACCATAGCGGCTTGCCAGCGCGGCCTCCACCTGCCGGACCAGCCTCTGGCTCACCCTGGCCATGGGCATCAGGTCCGAGAAGCCTGGGCACGGGAACGTGCCTTCTACTGTTTCGCGGGCGCCGACGCTTCTCCACCCTCAGCGGGCTTGGGACCCTCGGAGGGGCCGCTCGGCTTCTCGCCCTCCTTGGCGCCTTCCTCCGGCTTCTGCTGACCGGGGACGGTGACCTTGAACTTCTCGGTGGCCCAGTTGCCGGCGGCGTCGCTGGCCCGCACCTCGATGGTCTGCTCGCCGGGCTCCAGAGGCACGGTGGTGAGGGCGAAGCTCTCGGCCCCCGTATCGTATACCTTGTCAGCCGCCGGCACCGCTTGGTACTTGCCCTTCTCGCCAATGCGGTACTCGACAGCGGTAATCGCGGTCAGCGCGTCGCTGGCCAGGCCCTTGATGGTGACGGTCTTCTCCGGCGTAAGCTCCCCCTTCTCCAGGTTGTACAGCTTCGGGGGCGTGTTATCAACCACGATGCCGCCGACCACCACCTCGGCTTGCTTGGCATCCACGGGGTTGCTGCGCTGATCGGAGACCACGATCTTGAGCTGGTAAACGCCCTCCGTGGCCTTCGTGGTGTCCCACTTGAACTTGGGCTCCTCCAGGTCGGCCTTCAGCGTCTCCCAGGTGGCGCCGCCATCATGCGACGCATAGACGCTGTGCGTGAGCGTGTCCTTGTCGGGGTCCTCCGCTTTCCAGGTGAGCTCCTGTTCCTTGGAGAGGGCGCTGCCCTCCTGCGGCTTCTGAAGCTCCACTGTGGGCTTCTGGTTCTCGCCCAGGTAGGCGAGCTTGACGCTGTGCACGATGGGCTGGGCCTGGTTGCGGCGGATCAGCTTGGCACGGTACTGGATGAAGCGCGCCGGCGGGCTGGTCACCAGCTCCCCCGTGGCCTTGGAGTACACGCCTGACCACGAACTCCAGGTTTGGTCAGGGTCGCTGGTGCTGCCGGAGCGGGTCTGCACCTCCAGCGCCGCCCCCTCGGGCACCGTGGCCTGCCAGGAGATCATCCCCCAGGAGGCCAGGCGCTGGGCGTCGAACACGTCGGACTCGAAAACGCCCTCGGCCTGCCCGCTGGCGGGCAGCTTGAAGACCTCGCCCATATTGCCCGTGCCCGCCAGCAGCGAGCCGTCGGGCAGCTTGGCCAGCGAGAGGACCTGCTGCGGGTCCAGGTCGGCCACCACCGCCGCCCGGGGCTCGGGCTCGGCGTCCACCAGGTGCAGGAGGCGGCCCTTGTCGCCAGTGCCCGCGTAGAGGCTGCTGTCCGTCATCAGCAGGCAGTTGATAGCCCGTTCTGGCGAGTCGTACAGCACCTTCGGAGGGGTGTTGGGCGCTAGCTTGACGATCTTCCCCTCCCCGGCCGTACCGACGTACACGGTGCCGTCTGGGCCCACGGCCAGGGCGCTGATGCAGTCATCACTGCTCTCGTAAACGGCCTCCGCCTTGCCCGCGGCATCAATCTTGTAGAGCACACCATCTTCGCTGGTGCCGGCGTAGAGCGTGTCTCCGGAGAATGCCAGGCAAAGCACGTGAGCGGCCGGGAGTTCGGCGAACACCTGGGCTGAGCCGTCGGCAGATATCTTGATGACCTTGCCGCCGTAGCCAGTGCCTGCGTACAGGTCGGCGCCGTGCAGGGCCAGGGACCAGACGTACTGGTCCTCAGCAGTGTAGAGGACTTCGCTCTTGCCCTCGGCATTGATGCGCAGAACCTTGCCGGCAGCCGAGGTGCCCGCGATCAGGTTGCCCTTGCCGTCGGGCAGCAGGCAATGCACACCCACCTGCCCCGTCTCGCAGAAAGTGCTGACCTTCCCCTCAGCTACCCGGTAGATGGTGCCGTCGTTGCCCGAGCCGAAGTAGGCGTTGCCTTTGTCGTCCACAGCCGCAGACCACAGGCAGAACTGCTTTGTCTTCTCCAGGCGCTCGGGCTTGGGGGCCAGTTCGATGTCGCCCACGTTGACGATGGCCACACCCTCCGCCTCGCCCGCCAGGAAATCGTCGGCCTTGGTCTGAAGCCATTGGCTCGGCTGACGGGTGACGGCGGCTGGAGGCTGTTCTGCCGGCTTCTTCTCGCCTTCCTTTTCGCCCTCTTTCGCCACCGGCTCCCCAGGCTTCTGGGCGGGCTTCTCGGCCTTAGGGGCAGGCGCTGCCGGCTCGTCAGTGATCTCCCACGGCTCGTCGGCGGCCGCCGGCTGCGCGGCCGAAGGCAGCGGCCATTGCTCGCCTGTGAGCACGCGCCAGGTCGGCCTTAACCCCGCCGGCGCCCAGGAGGCGCACATGCCCAGGCCCAGGTCGAAGTCACCTTCGGGCGGCATGGGGGGCAGCGGGCCAGGAGAGGGTAATGGCGGCGTGGGAGGCTGCCCGGGGCGTCTGGGCACAGCGGCCTTTTCCCCGAACTTGTCCTGCACGGCAATGGTCAGCATACGCTCGCCGAGGACGATGTAGTCAGTGTCCGCGCTGGCCGAGAGTTCCTCGCGCCCCACGCGCAGGCGGCTGGAGACGCTGGAAGACATGATGCTCGCTATCGAGGAGGGCAAGCGCGCCAACCTCACGCTGTCGAGCGTCAGGCCGGCGTTAGGCAGCCCCGCGGCCACGACCAGGCGGTTGTTGGGTTCGGATTCCTGGAAGTCCTTGACCAGATCAGGCAGCGAATCGAGAAGGGGCGGCGGTATGCCCAGCCGCATCTTCATGAGCGTAGCGCTGCCGCCAGTCACTCCCACCCGCATGACGCCCTTCTTCACGTCAAGGGGCATCTTGAGGGTCACGACCTGCTCCACTTGCTCGCCTTGCTGGGGCTTGAGCACCACGTGCAGGTGCAAATCCTCTCCCGCCTTGGCGAAGGCCTCCTCGGCGTACACGTCCTCGATGCGGGCGGATCGGTTCTGCTCACTGAGTTCAACCGATACGTCCACCTTGGCGATATGCTGCGGGTCGTAGGGGTTGTCAGTCAGCAGGACGACGGCTGTAGCCAAGTCCGAGACGGCGGTATCGGCCACGCTCATGCTGCTGTAGAAAGTGTCTTCGCGCTTGACGGTGAGGCCGGACTTGGTGGTGACGGTCAAGGACACCCGGGAGGTGCCCTTCCCTGTGGGCTTGTAGGCGGCATCTAAGGCATCGAAGATGCTGGAGAGGATGAAGATGGGCGACAGGTCCTCATGCTGCGCCACGCCCACGTTGAACTCCCGGGTCCAGTCGCGCGTGCGGTCATTGACGCTGATGTGCACGGGGATACGCTCGGCCTGCGCGCCGGTGATCCCGGCGATGGACCAGGCGCGGTCCTGGTCCAGCCGCCCGACCGGGTCCATGATGGAGCTGAGCTTGACCGACCGCTGATAGCTGGGCATGATGTCGTGCACCCAGGCCGTGTACAGGGGTAAGTCCACGGTGCCGCTCTGAGAGAAGGGGTGACCGAAGGCCAACAGGACGTCGCCCTGACGATAGGTCACCGTGCCGGTGGCGGCGGCGCTGAAATCGCCGTCAATCAGCGCCACCCCCAGCGCGGAGCCAGGCTGGAGGTCCACAGGCACGCGGCGCTCCTTGGGCAGGGGGCCCGGCCCAGTCTCGGCGATGATCCCATATCCCCGCAGCCGCTCCCGCACGTATTGCAGAGCCCGGGGGCTGAAGCCGTTGCAGGCCAGATAGGTGCCCACGGGACGCAGAGCCAGCGTATCGGCATCCACGAACTTCAGCTCGGGGTCAACATCGAGCCCGAGGATGGCCGCGCCGGTCACCCGCCGGCCGTGCACCACCGCGCCGGTAGGCTTGGCGGCGCTGCTGGGCGGCTCCTTGACGCGCGCCCGGCTTTCCAGGGCTTCCAGCATGTCCTCGATGGGGGTGACGCCGCCGATGGGCTCCCTCTCGAAGCCCCAGGTGAAGGCAATGGCGCCCACCAGGCGGCCATGCACGTAGACCGGGCTGCCGCTCATGCCGGCGATGATGCCCGTCTGCCGCTCCACCACGGGGCCGTCGAGCACCTTGATGAGCACCACGTCGCCCCCCAGGTTGTCCTTCTCCAGCACGCCCAGGATCTCGACGTTGAACGTGGTCGGCTCGACCCCCTGAAAGACGCTCTTGCCCACGCCGCGCATGCCGGGGCGCAGCTCGGAGGTCCTCATCATCGTCTTGCGATCGAAGAGCTTACCTGCCTGCCCGTAGGCAGGGCGGGCAGTCATGGCCAGGGGCAAGGCCGCCACCAAGGCAGCCACAGTCACCGCCAGCGTCACAGCCCAGATTCGCCTCATGCCGCTCGTCACCGTTCCCTTGCGCCACTCCGCACAGCAAGCCACCGGAGGGCAGAGTGCGGGGAATATAGCACCTAAACAGGCGCGGTGTCAAAGAGGTCGTGAGGAACACGCCCAGTCCGCCTTCTGACACCAACCGCCTGCAACTTTGCGGCTAACCGGTTGTTCTTGGAGGTGTTGCCTATGGCGGTCTGGCTCAGCCGCCTGCGAGGAGGATCGAGCCGAGTGTCACTTGCGTGCCTGCCGCGTCCCGGCCTGCTGCGGCCGGGGCGATGCGTGGCGTCTGCATTCCTGGCGCTGTCCCTCGCCGCGCCAGCACTCGCTGCGCCAGCGGCCGGGGCCCTGCCCCCGCTCCGCATCGGCGTGGGCGGCATGTTCCCAGCAGGCTTCGAGGGCATATGCTCCCGACTGGGCCTGCCGCACGAGCGCATTGATGACGCGGACTTGGCCGACGCCGCCGTGCTGAAGCGCTACGATGTGGTATTGGTTTCGTCGCCCTCGCCCAGCTACCCCGGCGCCGCTGCGGCTTTGAGGCAGTACGTTGAGAGCGGCGGGCGCGCGCTAGTCGAGATGTGGCACCTTGGCGACCGCACGCTCCTGCCCACGCCCGTCGTGGGCATCAGAGGACCAGACCAGTTGGCGATCGCGGACACCTCGACGACGATCTCGCGGGGCTACGAACAGGGCAGCATGCTGGGCACATACGACCTGGGCAGCGACACTGTGGCCGAGGGGTTGGCGGGCGAGAAGGTCATCGCTCGCTACAGGAGCACAACGCATCAGCACGGTGACGGGCAGCCGGCGCTGGTGTTGTTCAGACCGGGCGCGGGCGAGGCTCTCTTTGCCGGCCCACCTCTCGGGTTTGCCACTTCGGCGCGCGGGCCGGCGCTGGAGCAGTTGGCACTGAATGCGATCGAGTACCTATGCGGCGGCAAGGCTGACCCCCGCTTCATCCTGGCGGAGCCGGTTCAGCCGGCGGAGGGCGGGGCGGCGCCGCCACAGCCCGCCACGCCAAACCAGGAGCCGCCGGCGGTGGCTCAGCCGCCGGCGGGGATGGCGGAGATAGATCCCCCTGCCGGCGACCTATACGACGTACTGGCGGATGTCGAACCCAGCGCAGAAACCAGCGGCGAGCCGGCGGAGATTGTCCTGGACTACCTCTCGCCGAAGCACTACGCAGCGGTGTGGTTCGACAGGCTCACCACCCTGAGCAACGTCGAAGGGAAGATCGGAGCCGACCGGTGTGCGCTGGTCCTGGCCAGCAGCAAGCAGCGGGAGGTCTGGGAAGGCCCTTGGCCCGCAGGGGAGCGCACGCTGATCGTGAAGCGCCGGCCGGGCTGGCTGGAGTTGGCGACGGCAGACCAGGTGCTGACCAAGGTGCGCTACGAGGGACGGGTGCTTGGCCGAGCATACCTGCGGCCCATGGGACGGGGCGTCAAGCTCAGCAACGCGGTCTGCCAGGAGCTCGACCAGCCCTTCTTCACCGACGACTTCATGCGCGAGCCCAACGAGCCCAACCCCTGGCACCCAAAAACTGGCACCTGGTCGGCTGTGGGCCTCAACAATCCCGTCTACTCCGTCAACGGCTTCACTTACGTGGGCAAGGGGAGCCCGGCCCTGGCGACCGCCGGCGAGTGGTTCTGGGAGGACTACGCTTGCAGCGTAGCGGTGCAGCCGCTGGACGACAAGGCGTCGGTCGGCCTGGCGGCCAACTACCACGAGGCCGGCAGCTATCTCCTGTTCCGTCTGACGCCGGGCGGCAAGGCTGAGATCGTGCGCGTTGCTGGCGCGGCAGAGGAGGTGCTGGCCTCTACAGCCGCCGGCCTGGCGCCGAGGCAGTGGTATCGGCCCGGCCTGCGTGTGGCTGACGGAACCATCGAGGCGTTCGTGGACGGCGAGCCAGTGCTGAAGTGCCCGGACCCAACCGCCGGCTGCGGCGCGGTTGCCCTCTGGGTCAGCGGCGGGTCTGCCAGCTTCGACGACATGGAGGTGCTGCCCGCAGCACGGGCCAACGGCGAGCGGCTGCCGCCAGCCAACGACGAGGGCACCGACAATGCCACGCTGCCCATCAACGTGGGCGCCCTGGATAAGCAGACTTGGGCCAGCCAAGCCGTGCCCTGGGTGGCGCAGCCGGAGCGCCCGAGCCTGCTGTGGCACAAGGGCGCCTATTTCGGTGACGTCATGGTGCGGCTGCTCCTGCGGCCAGCTATCCAGCGCAGCCAGGAAGCCTCGCTGATTCTGGCGCCGGCGCGAGAGGCTGACCGTGGGTGGCGGCTGACCGCACGCCGGGAGCCCAAGTCCCCGCGCGTCCAGGTCGAGCTGCTGGGCCGGGGCAAGACGGTTGCCCGCAAGGCCGTCCTCCTGCCGAAGGACGCCCCGGGCGAGTTGGAGCTGGCGCGGATAGGCAAGCGCGTGGTGGCCCGCTGGTGCGGCAAGGCGCTGGCGACGGGGTCGGAGGCCGGCGGCGACCATTCGGTGGGCCTGGAGCTGACCGGCGCGGCCATCTACCCCGCCGACCTCACCGTCGCAAGCCCCAACGCGCGCGACTACACGTTTGCCGCCGCGCCCAGCGACTGGTGGACCAGTTCCGGCGACTGGGAGGTCACGGCCAGGTGGGCCTGCGACGAGCGCTGGTCGTGGCTGTGCGGCCAGTCCGATGCCATCGCCGCCGCCTGGAACAAGCATCGCTTCGCTGGCGACGTGGTGCTGGACTACTACATGGCGGTCAAGCACAAAGGCCCCGGCGGCGACGAGACCCTGCGCGCCCGCGACCTCAATGCCGCGCTGTGCGGCGACGGCAAAGACCCCAACAGCGGCTACAGTTTCGTGCTGGGCGGCGACGGCGGCGTGGTCACCAGCATTCTCAAACAGGGCAAGGTTGTGGCTGAGAACCCCAAAGCCCGGGTGCCGCCGGGCTACGCGGTGCATCACCAATGGCACCATATCCAGGTCGCCAAGATCGGCGACACGCTTACCTTCGCCCTGGAGAACCGCCCCGTCCTGACCTGGACGGACCCGCAGCCGCTACAGGAAGGGTACGTGGGAGTCTGGACGCGCCACAGCGCCATCATGCTGCCCAGAGTGACGATCTACTTCGAGCGCGAAGCCAAGGGCCCGTTGCTGGGCCTCGCTGCGGGGCCCGCGCAGTCAGGCCCTGCCTAGCAGACTCCGGAGACTCCCCCCAAGAATCGGCTCCCTCTGCGCCTCAGTGATCTGCGCATGGCGGACGGTGCGCAGGGCGGGGGCCATGTGGTTGAGCAGCGCCCCGGAGCCAAAGACCAGGCGCTCCGGGCCGAAGAGCTGGCACACCTGCTCGACAGCGCCGGGGGAGTTGAGCATGGACGTGTCCATGAGCAGGTTGCCGGCTGTCTCCATCATAGCCAGAGCGTCGGCTAGCTGCCAGTAGGTCACGCCGGATAGGATCACGGGCGCGCGCAGCTCCGGCAGGCGGGTCGCGAGTGCGCCCAGGCCGATTTCAGGCGGCACGGCGAGCGGCAGGCCAGCTTCAGCAAGCCCCGGCACGAGCCGATGGAAGGCAGGCGCATCGGCCCTCCAGCCTTGGCGGTCGGGGAAGAGGCGGAACAGGCGGAAGCCGCGCTGCCGGGCCGAGGCGATCTCGCTTGGGCATTCAATGTACCGGCGCGGGTCAATGACCGCGACGGGCAGGAAGCGTTCCTGCGCACCGCACCACTTGAGCGTCTCCTCATTCCCCTCCACGAAGTCGTAGATGAAGGCCCTCGTCGAGACGATGCAGGCCTGCGCGACGCCGTGGCGATCCATCAGGCGCAGGAGGGCCTCGGGCGACAGGTCCCGGCGGTCAAGCGGCCAGAAGCCGACGAGGCAATGGCTATCCACGATCATCTCAGGCCTTCGCCAGCCCGAAGAGGTCAACCGCATTGCGGCGCAGGATGCACTCGCGCTGTTCTGCGGTGAGGTCGGCATCGTCCACCATGCCCAGAGCGCGCGCGGGGTCAATGAGCGTCACGTCGCTGCCGAAGAGCACGCGCTGGTGACCCAACAGCTCGACCGCCTCCGACACGCGCCCCCAGTGCGAGTCGGTGCCGCTGAAGTCCACCCAGACGTTGGGCAGCCCGGCGAGCAGACTTGCCTCCGGCCCGGCCAGGAGGGTGAAGTGCGGCATGATGAGGCGCAGGTCGGGCAAGGCCTTAGCCACGTTGGCTATCTGCCCCGCCGAGGCGTGGAGCAGAATGGGCACGCCCCGCTGCTGCACGTCCTCCAGCAGCTTCAGCGCCAGCGGCGAGTCGGCCCGGCTGTTCGTGTAATGCGTGTGGTACTTGACCCCCAGGAAGTCGGGCAGCGGAAGATAGGCATCGAGGTCCGCGCGCGACTCGTCGGGATAGTGCGGGTTGATGGTGACGTAGCCGGCCATTCGCTGGCGGCCGGCGATGGCGTGCTTGAGCCAGGCGTTGCCCTCGCGGAAGTCGTGCATGACCGCCAGGGCCGAGCTGAAGATGCACAGCTCGATGTCGCAGCGCGCCAGGATGGCGTCTACTTCGTCCAACGAGTAGCGCGGGATGGGGAAGAACCACTCGCCCAGGTGGCCGTGAGTGTCAATGATCCCCTTACCTCGCATAGTGAGCCTCGACCTTCGCCAGTGCCGCGACGGTGTCGGCGACCTCCCGCTCGGTCCAGCATTCGTGCAACTGCAGCGTCATGTGCTGGGCGATGGCCTTGTCGGCGTTCGGGCAGCAGCCGGTGTAGTCCAGGTCCCTGGAGTGCTCGTAACACGTCCACGGTGCGCCTGAGGTGCCGAACGTGCGCCGCTGCTTGAAGTAGGGGAACTCGTAGAGCAGCCAGGCGTAGTGGGCGCCCAGAGGCACGCCCTCGGCCCGCACCGCCGCGGCGAACTGCTCCTTGGAGACCGTGACCGCCTCGGGGTCCAGGCGCAGGAAGCAGAACCAGTAGGAGGGCTCGGCGCCCTCGATGATCTTCCAGAAGCGCACCGTTTTGAGCCTGGCCATCCCCTGGCGCAGGCGGCTGGCGAGAGCCTGCCGCTTGGCCACGATGTCGGGCAGCTTCCTCAACTGCTCGCGGGCGATGGCTGCCTGTATCTCCGTGAGGCGGTAGTTCAGCCCCAGAACGACGTTGCGACCGTCCTCGAGGTTGAAGCCCTTGCCCTTGTCGGCGAAGCGCTTGGCGTTCCAGTAAAGCTCCTCGTCGTTAGTCAGCACCACGCCGCCCTCGCCACCGGCGGTCAGGTGCTTGCCGCCCATCAGGCTGAAGGCGGAGATATGCCCGATGGTCCCGGCCAGTCGCCCCTTGTAGCGCGCCCCGTGAGCCTGGGAGCAGTCCTCGATGACCAGCAGGTCGTGCTTCTGCGCCAGGGCCATAATCGGGTCCATGTCGCAGGGCTGGCCGGCCAGGTGAACCGCAATGATGGCGCGCGTGCGGTCGGTGATGCGCTTGGCGACCGACACGGGGTCGGGGTTGAACGTCTGCGGGTCCAGATCGGCGAAGATGGGGATCAGATGCTGGAAGAGGATGGGGTTGACGCCGCCTGGATCCGTGACCGGCGGGGTTATGACCTCGCTGCCGGCTTCCAGCATGCCCGCCGCCAGGGCGGTGTGCACCGCCGCCGTCCCCGAACTCACCGCTGCTGCGAACTTGGCCCCGTGGAACTCGGCCCACTCGCGCTCCAGGCTGTCAGTTTCCTGCCCATCGTAGCGGCCCAGGCGCTGCGGCCCGCCCATGCTGGCCCGCAGCACGCGGGTGGCCGCGGCCAGCTCCTCCTGGCCGATCTGGATGCGCGGCGGGAACGGCGCGGCGCGGACCGGCGAACCACCGTTAATAGCGAGGTCGGACGTGGCCCTGGGCCTCCCTGTGGGACCGCATAGTTCCGCGCCACCAGGCGCTGTTCCTTCCTGGGCAAGCCGCGCCTTGACAGCAGGGCAGCGGGTTGCCATACTTGGCGTCATGCCCCATGACCCCGAAGGGACTACCCCCGGGACTTCGCCAGCAGCCAGCATTGGCCACACAGAGCTGCAACAGGAAGCCGCCGCGCAGCCGGCGGCGGTGACCGGCCGGTCGTTGGTCATCGGGGCAGTCGGCGCCTCCATTCTGGGCGTGGGCTGCCCCTATGCCACTCACGTGCTCCGGGGCTCGTTCATGGACATTGACTTCAGCACGGCGGGGGCAGTCTTCCTGCTGTTTGTGCTGGTAGTGGGACCGAATCTGCTGCTGCGGCTGCTGCGGCCGGCCTGGGCGCTGACGAGGGCGGAGCTGATTACCGCCTACATCATGATGGTGATGGCCTCGGCGGTCACCACTATGGGCCTGTCCTCACAGCTTCCTGCGCTGATCAGCGCGCCGCACTACTACGCCACGCCCGAGAACAAGTGGGCCAGCCTGCTTCTCCCCCACCTGAAGGACTGGCTGTCCCCGGCAGGCGCAGCCATTGACTCGCCTGTCATCGTGCGCTTCTTCGAGGGCGCGCCGCCGGGCACGCCCATCCCCTGGCACGCCTGGGCGCCGGCTCTGATGGCCTGGCTGCCGTTTCTGCTGTGTCTGCACTTCGTGATGATCTGCATGATGGTGCTGGTGCGCAGGCAATGGGTGGAGCGGGAGAAGCTGGCGTACCCGCTGACGCAACTGCCGCTCGAGATGGCTGCGCCCGGCCGCTTCGGGCCGCCGGTCCTGCGCTCGTGGCTGCTGTGGGCAGGCTTTAGCCTGCCCATGTTGGTCAGCAGCCTGGTGGGCCTGCACAACTACTTCCCCAAGGTGCCGGCGCCCCGCCTGTATTGGGGCCTTCCGGTCTTCCGCCGCACCTCGACGCTGCACCTGCGCATCAGCTTCCCCATGATCGGCTTCTTCTACCTGGTGAGCCTGGAGACAGTCTTCAGCCTGTGGTTCTTCAACGTGCTCATGGTTGTCGCTCGCGGCGTTATGAACATCTTCGGCGTGGAGCTGCCAGAGAACCTGGGAGTCTACGGCGCCCGCTCCCCCACCTTCGCCCACCTGGGCATGGGGGCCATCGCCGCTATGGTGCTGTCGAACGCCTGGATCGCTCGCGAGCACCTGGCACAGATGGTGGGCTGGGGAGGCAGACGGCACGCTGTCGCGGCCAGCGAGGAGGTCATGCCGCCGCGCCTCGCGCTCTGGGGCGCTATCCTGGGTCTGGCACTCCTGGGGGTGTGGCTCAACCAGTCGGGCCTGCCGGCGCTGGTGGTGCCTCTGTTCCTGGCGCTGGCCATGCTGCTGTTCATCGGGCTTACCAGGATCGTGGCCGAGAGCGGCATGGCCGAGGCTGTGGCTTCCACCATCGCCCCCGGCGCCACGGTCTCGGCCCTGGGCTCGCGGGCCATTGGGCCGTCGGGGGTGGTGGCCATGGGCGTGGCCTACGTGTGGTGCAGCGACATCCGCACCTACGTCATGGCCTCGGCGGCCAACAGCCTCAAGATGGCGGAGGTCATAGGCCGCAACCGCCCGCGGCTGCTGGCGGCCATGGGCCTGGGCTTGCTGGTAGCCATCTCCACATCGCTGTGGCTCACCATCCACCAGGCGTACCGTGACGGCGGCATCAACATGGAGCCCTGGTATCTGCGCGACGGGCCCATCGCCTGCTACAGGTGGGTGGTGGACAAGGTGGCGAACCCCACGGGCCCCGACCTCTGGGGCTGGGTGCTGACGGTGGCCGGCGCGGCGCTCTACCTGGCGCTCACTGCCCTGCGCTTCCGCTTCATCGGCTGGCCCTTCCATCCCATCGGCATCACCATCGGCGGCGTGTGGATCATGGACCAGATCTGGTTCACCTGCTTGTTGGCGTGGCTGGCCAAGTGGGCTATACTGCGCTACGGGGGGCTGAAGACGTTCCGGCAGGTGAGGGCATTCTTCCTGGGGCTGATTTTGGGCCAGTTCACCTGCAACGGCCTGTGGCTGATCGTGGACGCCCTCACCCAGCATACAGGGAACGCAATATTCTGGATATGAACGACTTCCGACGAGTCAGAATAGCCCTGACCCGCTCCGGCGTCCCGGATCGCGTGCCGCTGTGGGAGCTGCACGTGGACCTGGACGTGAAGGAGGCCTTCCTGGGGCGCAGGATCCAGTCGCCCGCCGACGAGGCGGAGTTCTGGGTGCGGGCGGGCTACGACTACGTGCCCGTGGGCGTGGGGCTGCTTCAGGTGGGCGGAGTCCTGGGCGGGCAGACGGTCAAGGGCCGGTACAGCGCCTACCAGGAGCAGGCCGAGATGACCTGGGCGCCTGAGCACTTCGGGCCGATACAGAGCTTTGAGGACCTGGCGGCCTTCGACTGGCCCGACCCGGAGGAGATGGACCTGTCACCCATCCCGCAGATGCGGCAGGCGCTGCCGGAGAAGATGGGCCTGCTAGTGGTCATCGGCAAGGTGTTCACTGCCACCTGGATGCTCATGGGGTTCGAGGGCTTCTGCCGGGCGACCGTAGAGCGGCCGGAGTTGGTGGCGGCAATCTTCGGGCGAGTGACTGCGATCCAGATGCGCTGCTGCGAGCGCGCGGCTCAGATGCCGGGCGTGGACGGCCTGTGGATGTCGGACGACATCGCCTACGCCACCGGCCTACTGGTGCGGCCGGAGCTGCTCAGGAGGCACGTCTTTCCCTGCTACGAGCGCATCGGCCGGCTGGTGCGCGAGAGGGGCCTGCTGTACGTCTACCACTCCGACGGCGACCTGCGGCTGGTGTTGGAGGACATCATCCGCTGCGGCTTCCACGGCCTGCATCCCATCGAGCCGAAGGCCATGGACATCCGAGTGCTCAAACGCACGGTGGGCGACTGGCTGTGCCTGCTCGGCGGCCTGGAGCTAGACCGGCTGGCCCGGGGCACGCCGGCCGAAGTCCGCCGGCTGGCCCGTGGGCTGATTGGCGACGTGGGCTACGATGGGGGCTACTGCCTGGGCTCCAGTAACTCGGTAGCCCGCTACGTCCCTCTGGCGAACTACCGCGTCATGCTGGAGGCTGCACTACAGGGTAGGGCGCCATCTGCGACGGCGTCGCGGCCGAGTGGCCCTATTCAGGCGCGGGGCCAGTGCTGGGGTGCCGCCGGTCCAGCGCGTACTTCATGATGGCGTCCTGGAGGCTGACCGGCGGGCCCAGCAACTCCACCGCAATGATACGGTAGCCACGCCCCGCCTCCATGCGCCGCACCAGAGCCCGCGCCGACAGATGGCCAGCAGGCACATCCTGGAGGGCGCGCCCCTCGAAGCGCACGATCAGGTCCGCACCGACCTTCATGGCCTCCGGAGGCGCGACTTCCAGCAGCAGGCGCAGCTTGGCGCCATTGCCGCTGATGTCTAGCACGCGAGCCGGCGTGGTACTGGCCGCCTCGCGCGTGCTGACCAGCGCGAAGATATCCTGGGGGCCGGCTTCGACCCGGTAGAACCTGCGGGAGTTGAGGGTCTCGATCGCCTGCGGGGCGGCCAGGGACAGGTAGGCGCGCTTGCCAGTGTGCTCCAAGGGGGCCACGCTGCGGGTGTGGAAAGAGGCGAAGACCTTCTCGAAGGGGTCACGGTATTGGACCGATATGTCCACGTCCTCGAACGGATCGCCCTCGCCTCCAGGCACGTCCAGGAGGCGCATGCGGATGGCGCCGCGCTCGTCAATGTCATCGAACTGCGCCCGATACGCGGGGCCGACTTGCTCGCCGACGTGCACGCGGATGTCGGCTGCCACGCGCCGACGGCACAGCGGACGCAGCCACCACAAACCCTGCACCTCCTGAGGGGAGACCGAAGCTGGCGGACGTGGCCCGCCGGGCTCTTCCATGGCGCTTGCTTCCCTGGCAGCCGTTGCTTGCCAGGAGCCGGCTACTCCTGCCGCACACGGGAGCCGATAGTAGGGCACACTTCTCTCCAAAGGCGGCGATTCCTGCCTCGTTGGGCACAAAAAAGGGCAGGGGATCAGCCGAACAGGCACCTGCACGCAAAAGGAGCATGTAGGCCCACATGGCACCAGAAACCGGTCCTGACAGCAACGCCTCTGCACAGCAGAGGCCTAAGCGCCGCGCCCTCCTCGCGGCGGTAGTCGCAGCCTCGGCACTGGCGGCAGGAGGGCTGCTCTGGGCCTGGCATCAGGGCCTGGTCGGCCCCCGGCCAGCGCCCCCCACTCCTAAGCCCTCGTTACAGCGAGCGCTAGCCTATCTGCGCCAGGGATACCCACCCGACTGGGTGCTCAAGATCCAGTCGCACAACCGCGACTTCAGCCGGGTCGTGGTCTGGGCCGGCCCGCCCGCCAGCGAGTTCGTGGAGGAGGTCGAACTGGAGTGGCGCGGCGGCGCCTACCGAGTCGGCAAGGCGCGGGCTCTGGGGCCCGAGTGGTCGTTGGCCACCGGCCCTGACCCCCTCGCCGCCGTCAAGGCCTCCGGGGGCTACGCCAACACGCCGAGGACGACCTACCGAGTGAAGCATAAGTCGGCGCAGGAGGCCACCATCGTCGTCGAGAGCCCGGAAGCGGACCCGCCGCGCGTAGAGGTCTACGTCGAGAAGCGCGGTGACGAATGGCAGGTCGTGGGCGACGACCTGGGAAGTGCAGCCGGCGGCCCATGAGCCGCCAGCGCGAACCTGCTCGGGTCAAACCAGGATGGTGTCGGGCGGCGGCTTCTCCTTGAGCTGCTTGATCCCCGTGCGGGGATGCTTGACGCGCGTCAAGGCAGGCCCCTCGAACCTCACCACCACAATCTCAGCGAGGTACAGCACGATGCACCCGGGCTCCAGATGGCCGCCGAACGCTGCCCCGGAGCTGTCGGTGATGGTGGCGTGCAGGTGTGGCTGGCGGTCGGCGATGATGCCACTAATGCTGGCCACCTCGATGGGGCCCGTCAGGTTCAGGAAGGCCTCCTTCGGGGGATAGCCGGTGGTGGTGACCATGTGCAGACAGGCCCGCTTCAGCGTGGCCACGCCCGAAAGCACCGCCCCGGCGCGTATGTCCAACTTCGCAGCCAGCGCCTCAACGCTCTGCTGAACGTCCTCGCCCTCATCGAGGCGCAGGCAGATGACCTCGGCAACTCCTGGCGAACGCACGAACTCCATCGTGCCCTGCCTCCGGCGTCGTCGGCGCGTAGCTTCTAGCGCACGGTATCGTCCAGCTCCCGGCCAGTGGCCTCGTAGTGTCTCCGCCGCCCCTGCTTGTCGCCCTCCAGCTCCTTGAGCGCCCACTTGGCCACGTCGGCAGCCGCGAACTGGGGCACCACGATGACCCCGTCATCGTCGGCGACGACGATGTCGCCCGGCTCGACGGCCACTCCGCCGCAGTCCACCCGGGTGTTCCAGGACTCAAGCTCCAGACGGCCAATGGTGGTGGTGCGCGCCACATGTCGCGCCCATACCGGGTTGCGCTGGAGGGCGATCTCAGCCGTATCGCGGCAGCCCCCATCGAGCACAGCGCCGACGATACCGGCCCGCTCCGCCCCCAGGGCGATGTTCGATCCCCACAGGCCGACTTCAGCCCCAGCCATGTCTACCACCAGCACGTCTCCCTTCCGCGCTTCGTTCAGGAAGGGCGAGGGGCACTTGTTGCGATACCACTCGCCGCAGTAGCTGGCATACTCCTCCGGGGTCATGGTCGGCACAGTGCGGTTATGCGGGATGCAGCGCACTGTCAGCGCCCGGCCGGCGATCCTGGCACCCAGCCAGATGGGGCGAAGGGCTCGGTCTACCAGGCCCACGTCGCGCAAGCCGCAGTAGTCCATCCCATCGCTCACGTCGGAGACGCGCAGCTTCTGGAACACCGTCAACACTTCGTCGGGAACGCGCTCGGGCATGGTGGCCCTCCCTCATTCGTCAGCGGGCAGCCCGAGGAGGGGCCGGACCGCTTGGCGTACGCGCCGGGCATGCTCCAGCGCTTGGCTCGCCATAGCCGAGGTGGCGCTCTCCCCGGGATACCGGAACATCGCAGAGTAGGGCGACAGACTGGCAAATGACGCCCTCAGTTCGTCAACAGCGCCCTCGGGCGGTTCGAGAAGGTGCAGCAGCTCCAGCAAGTCGTGTGTCCTGGGGAAGGCAATGTTCCTCACCTGCAACAGCGCCTTCAGGTACTTCTCCGCGCACTGCTGTGCGTGAAAGCAGACATCATCGTAGTTGGGGTACTGCGCCGCCGCAGACTCCCGCTCGCCCGTGCGTAGGTCGGCTTCGGCCTTCTCGACCCACTCACGCGCCAGGACGTTCATAGACTACCTTCCCCTGTTGGGCGATCTCCCTGAGGAAGAAATCGCCCAGCGCAATGCGCTCTGCAAGCTGCTGCGGCGTGCGCACGATCAAGTCGAGGCCGAAGCGATGATCAACCTCGCAGTGAATCTCGCCGGCCTGCTCGAGCGTAGGCTTGGGCGTGTCCATCACCACCAGCAGGTCCACGTCGCTCCCTGGGCGCGGCCGGCCGGAAGCATAGGAGCCGAACAGGATCACCCTCTCCGGGTCGAACCGCTCGACGATCTGGTTGACGACGCGCCGGATCTCCGCCAGGGGGACACGTCGCCACTGCTGCCTCGCTGCCTTCGGGCTCCGCTCGTTCATGGACCTATCGGCACGTTTCCAGAGGCTGGTTGCGGATGTATTCGCCGCCCACTACTCGTTGGCCTCCCTGTGAGGCACGGAGCCTCAGCCAACCCCCTTCATCTCCAGCAAGCGAGTAGCTGTCACGTGATCGGTGGCCAGCACGTTCACCAGCCGGCCCTGAAGGGCGGCGAGAACGGGCCTATAGCGGGCTTCGTCGGCGCCGGCGATCCCTATGACCAGGCCACGACCTTCGGTCACCATGTCGCGTATGGTGTCCAGGCCCATGCCAATGGGGAAGCACTGCACGTCCCTGGGGGTCACGGCGTGCCCCTGCTCGTCGAAATACCACCCGCACATCTCCCCCACGGCGCCGCACTCCACCAGGCGGTCCAGCTCCTCGGGCGTGACGAAGCCGTCCCGCACGGCGGTAGTGTTGTGCGTGGCGGGGGCCACGCTGGTGATGGCAATGGTAGCGCCTCGGAGCGCCTCCAGCGTATCCTTGACCAAGGGCAGGTCCTCGGCTACCCGCCGGTGGTCGGCGCTGCGCACGATGGCCGGCGCGGGCAGCCCCAGGTAACGGCCGCCGTAGGCCAGGGCGAAGTCTCGGGCCAGGCCGTTGGAGTCGAACAGGTCCATGCGGTGCGTCAGGCAGCCCAGCATGGGCACCACGGTCAGCCCGGGCAGGATCCTGGCGGGACGCAGATGGCGCATGACGTTGCGGGTGTTGTAGCCCCAGGCCACCGCCAGCACGTCGCCGTCGCTGATGATGGAGTCCAGGAACGCGGCGGCCTCGGCGGCGATCAGATGCAGCAGCGAGTGCAAGGTCTCCTGGTCCGGCACCTCTTGGCGTCCCGGCGCCAGCACGACATGCTGAAGGTCGAAAGCGCGGGCCAACTTGATGCGCAGCGACTCCAGGTACTCCCGGTGGGTGGGCGGCACCACCGTTATCCGCACGATGCCCTCGCTCCGGGCCCGCGCCAGGAGCCGGCTGACCTCCGGTCGGCTGACCAGGAGCCGCTTGGCTACCTCCTTCTGCGGCAGCTCCTGCTCGTAGTAAAGCTGGGCCGCCCGCAGCATCAACTCGTGAATGTCGTCCCTGGCCTTGGTTCGGGGCATTGGCCTCACCCGCTTGCACCAACGTTGTGAAAGGGCAACAGGCTGAACCTTTGTCCATTATTGCACACCTGTGTTGACAATACCTCCTGCGTGCGTATAATTGCCCCCGCGCGCCAGAGTGTTGAGGCGCGACGATTGTGAATGGGGAGTGGAGTCCGCATGCCAGTGACCGTGGTCATCGGCACCCAGTGGGGCGATGAGGGCAAGGGCCGCATCGTTGACCTGCTGGCTCAGGAAGCCGACCTGGTGGTCCGCTACAACGGCGGCAGCAACGCCGGCCACACGGTGGTCAACGACCTGGGCACGTTCAAGATGCACCTGATACCCTCGGGCATTTTCAGCCCCCGCACCACCAGCATTATCGGCTGCGGGGTGCTGGTGGACCTGGAGGTGCTGACCGGGGAGCTGCGCGCCCTGCGGGAGGCGGGAGTGGAGGCGACCGGGCGGCTGCTGCTCTCGCCGCGCTGCCACGTGGTGATGCCCTACCACAAGGCTCTCGACCGCCTCTACGAGCAGGCCAAGGGCGAGGCCAGCATTGGCACCACTGGCCGGGGGATCGGGCCCTGCTTCGCCGACAAAGTGAGCTACAACGGCATCCGCCTGGCCGACTTCGCCCGGCCGCAGTTGCTACGCGAGAAGCTCGTGGTCCAGGTGGGCATCAAGAACCGCCTGATCGAGGCCCTGGGCGGCGCGGCGTTCGACGTGGACGAGATCATCGCCCAGTACGACGCTCTCTACAACGGGATAGAGCCCTTCGTCCGGGAGCCGATTGAGGTCATAAGCCAGGCAATCAGGGACGGCCGGAACGTACTGGCCGAGGGTGCCCAGGGGACCATGCTGGATGCGGACTGGGCCGCCTACCCTTACTGCACCGCCTCCAGCCCTCTGGCCAGCGGCGTGACCGGGGGCGCCGGCATTCCGCCCACCGCCATAGACCGGGTAGTGGCGGTGGCCAAGGCCTACAGCACACGCGTGGGCAACGGCCCCATGCCCACCGAGCTGACCGACGAGACGGGCGAGCGGCTGCGCCGGGCCGGCGGCGAGTTCGGCACCACCACCGGGCGGCCGCGGCGCTGCGGATGGTTCGATGCGGAGGTGGTGCGGTTCTCCTGCCAGCTCAACGGGGCCACCGAGGTCGCCCTGACGCGGCTGGACGTGCTGGACGGCTTCGAGCGGCTCAAGATCGCGACGGGCTACACCTGCAACGGCAAGCCGATCAGCTACGCCGAGTGCGATACCGCGTGTTTGCAGGAGTGCCGGCCGGTGCTGGAGGAGGTCGAGGGCTGGAGCGAGAGCACCGGCGAGCTGCGCGAGTACGAGGCCCTGCCGGGCGCTGCCCGGCGCTATGTGGAGCGCCTTCAGGAGTTGGTAGGCGTCCCCATCGTGCTGATCGGCGTCGGCCCGGAGCGCGACCAGCTAGTGCGCCCGCACACGGCAGCACACGTCGGATAGTATTACACTGCGCGACCGGGAGCGCGGCGGTCGCGCTTCCGGTTTGCCTTTCCAACAGAGGCCAGCGCCACCCGCAAGCTGAGCATGACCACGCGCGCGCTCATCACCATCAACGGCATTGTGCAAGGGGTCGGCTTCCGACCATTTGTGCACCAGCGTGCCAGGCTGCACGGCATCAAGGGCTGGGTGCTCAACAGCCGCGAGGGCGTGCGAGTGGAGGCTGAGGGCCAGGCGACGGATGTGGAGCGCTTCGTCGAGGACCTGCGCACGCAGCCGCCGGTGCTGGCCCTGATCGAGAGCGTGGCCGTCTCCTACGCCGAGCCCCTCGGCTACCAGGATTTCGGCATCCGCAAGAGCGACGCCTCGCCGACGGAGGAGGCGCTCTGTTTCATCTCGCCCGACGTGGCCACCTGCCAGGACTGCCTGCGCGAGGTGTTCGACCCTCGGGACCGGCGCTACCATTACCCCTTCACGAATTGCACGAACTGCGGCCCACGCTTCACCATCATCGAGGCTACGCCCTACGATCGCGACAAAACGACTATGGCGCCCTTCGGTATGTGTGAGGAGTGCCGGCGGGAGTACGAGGACATCGAGGACCGCCGCTACCACGCGCAGCCGAACGCCTGCTGGCAGTGCGGTCCGCAGGTTTCGCTGGAGGTCGGGGGACGCACGGTCCCTGGTGAGGAGGCCCTGGCAGAGGCGAAGCGGCTGCTAGCCGAGGGCGGGGTCGTAGCGGTCAAGGGCCTGGGCGGCTTTCACCTGGCCTGCGACGCGGGCAACGAGGCGGCGGTGCGCCGGCTGCGGCGGCGCAAGGGCCGCGAGGAGAAGCCGCTGGCGATCATGTGCGGCTCGCTGGAGCAGGTGCGGGAGCTGTGTGAGGTCTCTGAGGCCGAGGAGCGGCTGCTGACCGACCCGCGCCGGCCCATCACGCTGGTGCCCAAGCGGGCGGGCTGCCCGGCGGCGGAGGCGGTGGCTCCGAACAACCCTTACCTCGGCGTCTTGCTCCCCTATACGCCCCTTCATGCTCTCCTGTTCGACGGCGCGCCGTATCGGGCCCTGGTGATGACCAGCGGCAACCTCAGCGAGGAGCCGCTGGTGCACACGAACGCCGAGGCCCGGCGGCTCCTGGCGCCCATGGCCGACGGCCTGCTGCTGCACAATCGGCAGGTTCACGCGCGCTGCGACGACTCGGTGGCCCGAGTCATGGCCGGGCGGCCTAGTCTGCTGCGCCGCTCACGCGGCTATGCCCCCTTTCCCATCCGGCTGGGCGAGCCGGGGCCGACCATTCTGGCCTGCGGGGCCGAGTTGAAGAACACGTTCTGCCTGGTGCAGCAGGGATATGCGTTCCTGAGCCAGCACATCGGCGACCTGAAGAACGCCGAGGCCGTGGCCTACTATGAGGAGGAGATCGAGCACTTTCAGCAGCTCTTCCGGGCTGAGCCGGAGATCATAGCCTACGATCTGCACCCGCAGTACCTGTCCACGCAGTACGCGGCGGCGCATCCCTGCCGGCACAAGGTGGCCGTGCAGCACCATCACGCACACATCGCGAGCTGCATGGTGGAGAACGGCCTGCGCGGGCCGGTGATCGGCGTATCCTTCGACGGCCTGGGCCTGGGCGCCGATGGGAGCATCTGGGGCGGCGAGTTCCTGGTGGCTGACTTGCTGGACTTCCGGCGGGTCGGCCACCTGCGCTATGTGCCCATGCCCGGCGGCGACGCGGCCGTGCGCGAGCCCTGGCGCATGGCTTTGGCCTTCGTGCGCGAGGCCCTGGGCGACGAATACTGGCAGGCCTGGCCCCGCGAGGGCCCGCCCAGCCAGGAGGCCCGGCAGGTGGTCGTGCAGATGATGCAGCGCGGGTTCAACTCGCCCCTCACGTCGAGCTGCGGCCGGCTGTTCGACGCGGTGGCGGCTCTGATCGGCCTGCGCCGCGAGGTCAGCTTCGAGGGGCAGGCGGCCTTCGAGCTGGAGATGTGCGCCTTGCCGGGCGTCCAAGGGCAGTACGAGTACGGGCTGAGCAAGGAGGAGGGCAACGAGACGACGCTGGTGGTGGACACACGGCCCATCATCCGAGGCGTAGTGGAGGACCTGCGAGCAGGCGTGGCAGTCGGTGAGATTGCGGCACGATTCCACAACACCGTGATAGACTTCATCCTGGAGACGGTCAGCCGCATCGCACAGCGGAGCGGGCTGCAAGAGGTCGCGCTGAGCGGCGGCTGCTTCCAGAACCAGCTCCTGGTGTCGGGGCTGCTGCGAGGCCTGACGCAGCAGGGGCTGAAGCCCTACATCCACCACCTGGTGCCGCCCAACGACGGCGGGCTATCGCTGGGTCAGGCCGCGGTGGGGCTGGCGAGGTGGAAGCAGGGAACGACAGGTTTCAGGTTTCAGGTGTCAGGTTTCAGGACGGCTAACGGCTGAGCCCTGAAGCGCTGTTCAACGGAGCAGAGCGGCTAATGTGTCTAGCAGTGCCGGCAGAGATAACCGAGATCGGCGAGAACAGCCGGGCCCAGGTGTCCATCGCCGGCACCGTGCGGGAGGCCTGCCTGGACCTGGTGCCTGAGGCGAAGGTGGGCGACTGGGTGCTGCTGCACGCGGGCTTCGCCATCCAGGTCCTCGATGCCGAGGCGGCGGCCGAGACGCTGGAGTTGCTGCGCGAGGGCGGGGTCCTGGGATGAAGTTTGTGGACGAGTTCCGCGACAAAGAGGTGGCGCAGACCATCCTCGCGCGCATCCACGAGGCGGCGGGCCGTCTCCAGAAGCCGGTGCGTCTGATGGAGGTGTGCGGAACCCACACCGTGGCGCTGTTCCGGCACGGCATCCGCGCCCTGATGCCGGAGCAAGTCCGCCTGCTGTCTGGGCCCGGCTGCCCGGTGTGTGTCACGCCCACGGCGGAGATAGATGCCGCCATCAGCCTGGCGCGGCAGCCCCAGACGGTCCTGGCCACGTTCGGCGACATGATGCGCGTGCCGGGCAGCGAGAGCACGTTGCTGAAGGAGCGCGCCGCCGGGCGGCAGGTATTGGTGGTCTACTCGCCGCTGGACGCCCTGAAGGCAGCACAGAAACGCCCGGATCACGAGGTCGTGCTGTTCGGCGTGGGCTTCGAGACTACGGCCCCGCTGGTGGCCAGCACGGCCTTGCAGGCCCAGCAGCGGGGCCTGCGGAACTTCAGCGTATACTCGGCCCACAAGCTGGTCCCGCCCGCGCTGGCTGCACTCGTGGCCGCGGACGATGTGCGTGTGGACGGGTTCATCTGCCCCGGGCACGTCAGCACGGTGATAGGGTCGCAGCCGTATGAGTTCATCCCGAGAGACCACGGCAGGGGCTGCGTGATCGCCGGCTTTGAGCCGCTGGACGTGCTGGAAGCCATCTGGAGGCTGCTGAGGCAGATCGAGTTGCAGTCGCCCCAGGTGGAGATCGCCTACCGGCGGGCGGTGCGGCCGGAGGGCAATCCAGAGGCGCTGAAGCGGCTGAGTCAGGCGTTCGTCACCGTGGACGCGGAATGGCGGGGCCTGGGAACGATCCGCCGCAGCGGCCTGGAGTTCAGGGAAGAGCTGTCGGCGCACAACGCCAAGGAACGCTTCGACATACAGACCAGGCCCGTCGCTGACCCACCCGGCTGCCTGTGCGGGGAGGTGCTGCGGGGCGCCAGGGAGCCGGAGGACTGCGCCCATTTCGGCACGACGTGCACTCCGGAGCAGCCGGTGGGGCCCTGCATGGTTTCCTCGGAGGGCACGTGCGCAGCCCATTACCGTTACGGCGAGGCTGGTCGGCGCGTGGAGGCCTAGACGTAAAGCCCTTCCCTGGCACGGACTCCCTTGACGTAGAGCCGCAGGACGAAACCCATGCTCGAGGGCACGATCACATTGGCGCACGGTGGTGGCGGCAGGCTCGCGCAGCAGTTGGTGCGTGAGGTTTTCCTGCCGCACTTCGGCAATGCCGAGTTGGCGCGACTGAACGACGCGGCCGAAGTGCTGGTGCAGAGCAACCGACTGGCGGTGTCCACAGACAGCTTCGTGGTGACGCCCCACCGCTTCCCCGGCGGCGACATCGGCAGCCTGGCGGTATACGGCACGGTCAATGACCTGGCCATGATGGGCGCCCGACCGCTGTGCCTGACGGCCGGGTTCATCGTTGAGGAGGGGTTCGAGCTGGACGCCCTGGCGCAGGTCGCCGGCTCCATGGCCGAGGCTGCCAGGCGGGCCCAAGTGCCCATCGTAGCGGGCGACACCAAGGTCGTGGAGCACGGCAGCGGGGATGGGGTCTTCATCAACACGACAGGCATAGGCGAGGTGGTGCTGGAGCCTGCTCCCGCGGGCGAGCGGGCTCAGCCGGGCGACGCGCTGGTACTGAGTGGCCGCGTGGGCGACCACGGTATGGCCGTGCTCATGGCCCGCAACGAGTTCGACTTCCGCGCCGACATCGTAAGCGACTGCGCGCCGCTGTGGGAGCTGGTGGAGGCGCTGGCGCAGGCGCAGGTCGAGGTGCACGCGCTGCGGGACCCGACCCGAGGCGGGCTGGCCACCGTCCTCAACGAGATCGCCGGCGCCGCGCAGGTGGGCATGATCGTGCAGGAGGCCACGGTGCCGGTGTCGGAGGCGGTGCGCGGGGCCTGCGACATGTTGGGACTGGACCCGCTCTACGTGGCCAACGAGGGCAAGCTGGTGGCCTGCGTCCCGGCGCAGGAGGCCCAGCGGGCGCTGAGAGTCTTGCGCCAGCACGAGCTGGGCCGCGAGGCGGCCATCATTGGCCGGGTTACCGCCAGCGGCCCGCCGGGGCGCGTCATCTTGGACACCGCGGTTGGGGGCCGGCGAGTGCTGGACCTGACGAGCGGAGAGCAACTGCCGCGGATCTGCTAACGGCAAAGACGCCACGGATGAACACGGATTAGCACGGATGAAGTCAAGGGGAGAGGCGGGCCATGCACATAGAATCGTACCGCTTCGACCACCTCGTGGTTGATGGGAAGGCCTACACCAGCGATGTCATCATCTATCCCGACCGCGTTGACGCGAGGTGGTGGCGCCAGGAGGGGCACGCCGTCTGCGCCGAGGACCTTCCTGAGGTGCTGGCCGACCCGCCGGAGGTGCTCATAGTGGGCCAGGGGTCACCTGGCCGCATGGAGGTGCGCCCGGAACTGCGCGAGGCGCTCAAGCAGGCGGGCGTAGAGCTGATCGAGCAGCCTACCCAGCAAGCCTGCCAGACGTACAACCGCCTGGCAGGCCAGCGCACGGTAGTCGCGGCACTGCATCTCACCTGCTGACGGTTCCTGAGCGCAGAGGTAGCCACAAGTCCGTTGAGACGGGAGACGCCGGTTCGACTGCCCGCGTATAGACGCGCGACGCCGTCCAAAGGGAGTGCGCGCTAGTGACGGCTCTGCATCTGGCTGTGCTGTGCTTGGCTGCGCCAGCCGCGCCTGCCGGGGTGCTGGAGCCCTACGCCCAGCCGCGACAGCAGCTCGACCTCGCCTTCGGGCACCGCTCGTACTGGCACCAGCCCTGGCGGGCGTACGTGGACACCTGGCCCGCGACGCGGCTCATCGAGGGCACCGGGGTCAACTTCCACGTGCCCGCCGATCTGGCCGACGCCGTCGCCCAGCACCTGGCCCGCAACGGCTTCCGGCACGTGCGCATCGAGATAGGCTGGGGCAGCTTCAACTACGACGATCCCACGAACCTGAACAACCGCGCGCAGTTCGAGGCGGTGGTCGGCGCCTGTAAGAAGCACGGCCTGCGGCCGCTGCTGCTGCTGAACGCACATCACGGCTACCCCTGTCCGCTGAAGTCCATCCACGTTCGCGTGGCAGAGCCCGCCGCGCAAGGCGCGACGCAGGTGCGCCTGGAGAACGCGGCCGACGTGGTGCCCGGATACACCGGCTTCAACGGCTTCGGTGAGTACTGGGCCGCGCGGGTGATCATCACAGCGCTGGACAAGCAGACCGGCGCCGCGCAGCTCAGTCGCCCGCTGCCCGGGCCGCTCGCGGCCGGCGACCAGGAGCTCTACGTGCTCAAGTACCAGCCCTTCGGCCGGCTGACCTTACCCGACGGAAAGCCCAACCCGGCCGGGGTGGAGACCCTCGAAGGTTGGGGCACCTACGTCAAGGCCCTGACCACCGCCGCCAAGCAGGTGTTGGGAACGGAGGGGGCCGCCGACGCCGGCTTCGACCTGGAGGTGTGGAACGAGCTGACGTTCGGCTCGAACTTCCTGAGCATCAACAACTACTACGAGCCGAAGAAGTTCGAGGGCTTCCAGTGGGTGATAGGCGACATGGTGGCGCGCACCGTGCAGTACGTCAACGACCCCGCGAACGGCCTTCCCGGCGTGCACGTGGGCGATGGCTTCAACAACCAGTGGCCCTGGGGCAGCGGCAGCGGGGCGCCGGCGGGCCTGCACGCCATTAACAAGCACCCCTACACCGGCTTCCGGCAGTTCCCCGAGGCAGACAACGGCGAGGGGGCCTACCGCCTCCAGCCGCTCAACGCGCTGGGCCAGCCAGACGGGACGGTGGCGGCGGGGAACTACTTCAAGCCCACGTTCAGCCTGCTGATGCCCGAGTATTGCCTCTGCGCCTATCAAACGGAGCACATCATCCGCGACCTCAGCCCGTACACGACCGACATCTACGGCACGCGACATGGCCGCTTCACGCATCCGCAGGGCGGCGCCCCGGTGACCATGTGGATTACGGAGACTGGCATAGCACCCAACGAGCGAGACAAGGACGTGTCGGCCGAGGCAGCGTTGCACATCAAGGGCAAGACTACCTTGCGCTACCTCACCAGCTACATCGGCAAGGGCTGCGAGTTCCTGACCCTGTTTGGCGCCATTGAAGGGGACAAATGGCTGGGGCTGGTGGCCGACAGGTTCGTGGAGGCGGTCAAGGCGGCCAAGGGCGCCTACCCGGCCGATGACGCCGCGCTGACCAGCCCGGCCATGTACGCCACGCGCAACCTGGTGCGCGCCATGACCGGGGCACAGCCGATCCGGTACACACGCGCCCTCGAGCTAGCACGGATTGAGGAGCCGGAAGAGCGGCTGGTCTTCGCAGGCGACGGCAGGCCCGAGCACCCGTCCGTGCACAACCGCGACATCTTCGCCTTCCTGCCCTTCCAGGTGGATGATCGCACGTTCGCCATCCCCTACTACGTGATGACCCGCGACGTAATGCAGGCCTGGCGGCCTGAGCTTCCCGCCCAGGATCTGGCGCGCTACGACATGCCCCCCGAGCAGTTCATCCTGGACATCAGCAACGTGCGCGGCGCCGGGGCCAAGGTGTCGGCCTACGATCCGCTGCACGACACGCCGGTGCCGGTGGAGGTGTTAGGGGGGACGGGCAGCACACTGCGCGTGAGGGTGACTGCGGCGGACTATCCATACGTGTTGAGGATCGCTGAGAATGCTGCGGGGCCCCTCATCCTCGATCCCCGGATCGAGCCCGCCGCCGACGGGACTGCGACGGTGACGTTCCGCACCAACATCGCCAGTGACAGCATCGTCACCGTAGGGGGAGACACCAGCCGGACGGGCGTGGCCGAGGTGACCCAGCCCCGCCCGGCGACGAAGCATGAGGTCAAGCTCAAGGGCATCCCGCCAGGCGGCACCCACTACGTCCGCGTGCGCGTGATCGCGCGGGGCCTGACGGCCGTCTGGCCGCAGTGGGACGAGGACGTGCAAGGGGTGTTCAGGATCCCTTGACCCCCAGGCACGTCGGCGTGAGGACTGCGCAGGCCAAGGCTGGGCAGGAGCTGGGGCTAGAGCTTCACCACCTCGCCCGTCTCTCCTGACTCCGCCACTGCCAACACCAGGCGCAGCGTCTCCGCACCCTCGGACATGGGGCAGACGGTCTCTCCGCCGTGGTCAATGGCGTTGATGAGGTCGAGGGTCTCGGCCAGGAACGTGCTCTTCTCGGACTGTATGATCGTCTGGCGCGAGCCGGGCGCATCGGTGTGGTGGATGGTGGCGTTGTTCATGTCCTGGAAACGGACGGTTATGTTCCTGGCGATGAGCTCGTACTCGTTGAGCCACTTGCCGGGGATAGCGCCGTTGGTGCCGGCCACGGAGGCCACGGCACCGTTGGCGAACTGGATGCTGGTGGCGCTGACGTCCTCCACGGTGTAGTCCCGGATGCCCTTGTGGAAGATGTTGTCCATGTGGCAGAAGACCGACTTCGGCCTGCCCAGCAGGAAGCGCGTGATGTCGAAGGTGTGGATGATCTGCTCCACCACCTGGCCGCCGCTCTTGGACTTGTCACGCCACCAGGGCGAGTGCAGCGAGTTGCACTTGTAGCTGGCGATCATCAGCCCCGGCGGGCCGGCCGCGCCGCTGTCCAGCATCTGCTTGACGGCGCGCACCGCATCGCCGTGGCGGCTCATGAAGCCGACCTGCGTCCTGATGCCGTGCTTCGCGCAGGCCCGCACCATGCTGCGCGCCTGCTTCCTGTCCAGGCCGATGGGCTTCTCGATGAGGAGGTGGATGCCCGCGGCCGCCGCGTCTTCCACGTCCCTGGTATGGGCGAAGGGCGGCAGGCAGATGTAGACCACGTCCAGCCTGGCCTGCTCGTACATACGGCGGTAGTCGGTGTAGGCCTTGCCTTTGCCCTCGGCGTAGCGGGCGTTGAAGTCCTCGGCGCGCGCGGCGATGACATCGCAGAAGGCCACGAGTTGGAGCCGATCCGTCTCGAGAATGGTGCGTGCGTGGGCGTGGGCGATGCCACCACAGCCCAGGATTCCCGTCCGCAGCTTAGACACTTGGACAAGCCTCCTTCTTCTGGTTTCTGGTTTCAGGTTTGAGGTTTCAGGTTACGGCTTGACGGACGACGGCAGCAGGGTGAGGCCGCGTTTCTACTTGCCGAAGAACTCCTGGTCGTCTTTCCCCACGGCCCGCTCAATGATGTTCTTCTGATAGAAGCGTTCTGCCTTGTTGTGGAGGTAAGCAAAGCCCAGCCAGATGGCCAGAATGGCGGCCAGGATGAGGCCTGCCAGGCCCAGGCGGTGCCAGTTGAAAGGGCGCTTCATGGGCTCCAGAGCCGAATCGCAGACCGGGCAGTAGCCGTCCCGCGAGGTGACGATGGAGTGACACTCGGGGCATCTAACGGCCATGACCAGCCTCTCCCTCCTGGCGGAGTGCGATCGCCTTGTATCGTAGCACAACCGCCCTCGCGGGGCAAGGCATGTCGTGAGGCGTCCGACAAGGGACAGCGGGCGCCGGCAGAGAAAGGACCTCGCAAAGCCAGACTGGGGGGAGCACTATGATCCGCTACCTGGCGCTGAATGCTGTGATGCTGCTCGCGCTGTCTATCGCTGCTGGGGCGGCGCAGAAGCCCGTGGTGGTCGTCAAAGGCACCCTTACCATCGCTGCCAAGGGCGCCGAGGCTGGAGCGGTGACCACCTTCTACGACAGCGTGACCGACTGCCTCCGGCGCGCGGCCCTTGACTACGAGGCCCTGACCGATGAGGACGTGGAGCAGGGCAAGCTGGCTGGCGCGAAGGTGGCCATCTTTGCCTACAGCCCCAACATGAGCGCGGCGGAGGCCCAGGCGGCCGCTCAGTTCATCCAGCAGGGAGGCAAGGTCATCGCTTTCTTCTCGCTGCCGGCCAGCCTGGCCCAGGCCTTGGGGCTCGAGGTGCTGGGCTACCTGGGTGAGCAGTACGATGGGCAGTTCAGCACTTGCCGGACGGCGCCCGGCGTGATCGAGGGGATGCCCAACAGCTTCGACCAGGGTTCCTGGAACATCGTCCGCGTGCGCCCGGCGCGGCCGGACGCCAAGGTGCTGTGCCAGTGGGTGGACGCTGCGGGCAAGGAGATCGGCGAGCCGGCGCTCATCATCTCCGACAGCGGCATGTTCATGACCCACGTGCTCACCGAATCGGACCGGACGGCCAAGACGCGGCTGACGCTCGCCGTCATCGGGCACTACTTGCCCGGCGTGTGGGAGAAGGCGGCCGACTCCGCTCTGGCCGCCATCGGCCAGGTCGGCCAGGTGAGGAACCTGGACGAGCTGAGCAAGCTAGTGCAGGCAGCCACCCAGGCCGGACACGGCCGAGACGCGGGCGAGCACGTGAAGCAGGCGCAGACGCTGGCAGGTCAGGCCGATGCTCTGCGCGGGCAGGGGAAGTACGCGCAGGCAATGGACGCAGCGCAGCAGGCGGATGACGAGGCCATCCAGGCCTACGCCCGCGCGCAGCAGTCGCGAGGCAGCGAGTTCCGGGCGGTGTGGATTCACACTGCCTACGGCGTCAAGGGGTGGGGCTGGGACCGCTCCATCCGCCACCTCAAAGAAATGGGCTTCAACGCCATCGTCCCCAACATGTGGTGGGCCGGGCTGGCCGACTACCAGAGCGACTTCCTGCCCGTGCGCGACCGGGTGAAGCAGGAGGGCGACCAGATCGCCGCCTGCCTGGCGGCGTGCAGGAAGTACGGCGTGGAGCTGCACCCCTGGAAGGTCAACTGGAACCTGGGCAACGCCCCCGACGACTTCGTGCGGAAGCTGCGCGAGCAGGGGCGGCTGCAAGCCTCGCCCAGCGGAGAGGAAATCAGGTGGCTGTGCCCCTCCCACCCCGACAACTACCAGCTCGAATACGACAGCATGATGGAGGTAGTGCGCAAGTACGACGTGGACGGTGTGCACTTCGACTACATTCGCTATCCCGGGTCGGAGGGATGCTACTGCAACGGCTGCCGGGCGCGCTTCGAGCAGCGCCTCGGCCGCAAGGTCGAGCACTGGCCCGACGACGTGGTCAAGGGCGACCTGAGGGAGGAGTACCTCCAGTTCCGGCGAGACAACATCACCCGCCTAGTGGCCAACGTGTCGCGCGACGCGCACAAGCTGAAGCCCAACATCAAGATCTCGGCCGCCGTCTTCGGCGACTGGCCCAGCTCGCGGGTCAGCATTGGCCAGGATACCAAGCTGTGGATCGAGCAGGGGTATCTGGACTTCGTCTGCCCCATGAACTACATACCGAACAACGACGAGTTCCGCAGCACCATCCGCGCTCAGGTCCCCGCCACCGATGGGCGCATTCCGCTGTACTGCGGCATTGGCTCCTGGCTGCTCAAGGACGGCGCGCAGCTCATTGACCAGGTGAACATCGCCCGCCAGGAGGGCGCCGACGGGTTCATCTGCTTCCACTATGACACGCCGGACTTCACCGACAAGATGGCGCCGGCTCTGCGCGCCGGCATCACGGCCACCGACGCGACCACGCCGCACACCGCGCCGCCAGCGGCCTTCGATCTGCCCGAAGGGCTGGCGGGGCTGCCGCCGCATACCTATGCCGAGGGCAGCAAGCTGACCTTGGCAGTGACACCGGCGAAGGATCTGCCAGGCGAGGTCGCCGTGGAGCTGCAAAGGTTGAACGGCGAGGTCGTGCGCCAGCTCGGCAAAGCCAAGGCGGGCCAGCGCGCCACCTTCGAGGTAGGCCTACCCGCGGGGCACTACCGTCTGTCTGCCAGCGGCCAATCCCAGGCCGCAGGCGGCGCCCGGTTCTCCATGCACAAGAGCCGCCTCCTCAACGTCCTGTCGGCGGAGGAGCTGCGGGCGCTGCAAGCCAGGAACCAGCCGCCCACGTTCACCGGCCAGGGGGTCAAAGTCGGCGTGTTGCAGGGCTGCTACGGCTCCAGCTCCATTCTGGCTGCCTTGGCAGCGGCCGAGGGGGTTCAGGCACAGCCGCTCTATGGGCTCAGCCGCGAGATGCTGAACGCCTGTCAGGTCGTCATCGTGCCGCAGCCCAAGGGCGGCGTGGACATCGGCAAGGCGGAAAGGGAGGCGCTGGTCGCGTGGGTCCAGCAGGGGGGCGGGCTGCTGGTAACACACGACATGGTGGGCTACCGGGCGCACAAGGCTCTGTTCCCGGAGGTCTCGGCCGGCGGCGTGGCGCTCCCGCAAGGCACTAAGTGGCGCGCGGTCGCCGGGCACGCCATAGCCGACGGTCTGAAGCCGGGCCAGGACCTGCCCTACACCTACTACGACGCTGTGGCGCTGGCCAAACCTGAGAAGGGCGCGGTCATTGCGACGACTCTCGGCGGCCAGCCGCTGGTCATAGCCGCCGAGGTGGGCAAAGGCCGCTACGTCGCCAACGGCATGGCCCTGGGCATCGCGGCGGACAGTGATGCCAACGCGGCGCCGACCGAGGCCGAGTGCAAGCTGCTGGCGAACGCGGTGAGGTGGTTGGCGGCGAAGTGACGCTGGCGACAAGCCCCGGCAGCCCACGACTTCCCGGGAAAGCCAAGCAAGTGGGAGGCGGCTCCAGCCGCCGAAGCCATTGTAGAGCCAGACGACTGGTCGGCAGCGGGAGCTGCCTCCCACACGTTCAGCTCGCTACTCCACCATTCGGCGCAGCGTGGCGGCATTAGCCGGCGCATAGCCGTGGAAGTCGTTGTCGAAGTAGCAGTGAACGTCGCGCCCCTCAGCCCTCCAGCCCCTGATCTTCTCCGCCCATTCGGCGAGCTGCTGGTCGGAGTAGTTGGACGCATACAGCTTCTCGTGGCCATGCAGCCGCAGGTATACGAAGTCCGCCGTGGCCCGCTCTACGCAGGGGTAGCGAGGCGCGTCGGCGATCGTCAGAGCCACGTTGTGCTCTTCCAGCAGAGCATAGACCTCTTCGCAGAACCAGGTGTCGCTGCGGAACTCGAAAGTGAAGCGCTTGTCTCCGGGCAGTAGGGCCGCGAAGGAGCGCAGCCGGTCGAGGTCGAGGTGGAAGCTGGGGGCGAGCTGAAGCAGAATCGGCCCCAGCTTCTCGCCCAACAGCCCCGCGCGAGAGCAGAACAGCTCCAGCGGCTCCTGCGCGTCCTTCAGGTTGAGGCGGTGGGTGATATAGCGGTTGGCCTTGAGGGCGAAGAGGAAGCCCTCCGGGGTCTTCTGACGCCAGCCCTCTAGCGTGGATTCCCTGGGCAGGTGGTAGAAAGAGCTGTTGACCTCGACGGTGTCGAAGACGGTGACATAGTAAGCCAGCTCCTGGCCGCGTCTGAGGTCCTCGGGGTAGAAGACACCGCCGTGCCAGTGCTTGTAGCTCCAGCCGGACGTGCCAACGCGCACTTCGGGCATGTTCAGCGACCAGCCTTAGACGATCTTGTGATTCTGAGCCGAAGGCGAAGAATCTCGCCTCCAACACCTGGCCCGCTTCCGCCCACAGAATGCACCAGCCTCCGCGGCCACCTGTCATTCCTCGCGGTCCTGCATCTTCCGCCGGGCGCGGTCGCGGGCAGCCCGCAGGCGCGCCATGACCTCGCCCTCCGCAGCGGGCGCGGCTGGCTGCTCGGGCTCCGGCCCGCGCCGCACCTCTGGCCGGGCCGCAGGCGTGGGCGGAATCGGCTGGCCTGAAGGCGGCGCATAGACCTCCGGCGGCGGCGCGCGGAACTCGTCAGCCGCTTTGTGCTTGCGTGACAGCAGGCGCCCCATGGTGGTGGTGTGCGCCGCCTCGCCCACCGGCGGGCGAATGGCGATGAAGCTGCGCGCGTAGGCAGCCGCGCGCTCCTTCGCCTGGGCGAACTCGCGCTTGTCGAACATGATGCGGCGCACGGCGATGTCCAGGGGCAGCAGACAGAGCGCCAGGACAATGAGCGCGCGCCAGATCTCCTGCGACCGGCTGGTGCTCTGGCGCTGGCCTCCGAACACCTGCCGTGGCTGGGTCAGGGTGGCGCCGTGGGTGATGTCGGTGACCCGCGCCAGCAGGTACTGGTTGGCCGCGAGATCTCGATACTCGGGCGAGTAGGGCACCACGGCGCCGGCGGTCTGGGCCACCTGCCGCCCCTCCTTGTCCTCGTGGGTCAGGTTCACCAGGTACTGCCCCACCTGCCGGGCGGAGAAGGTGGCCTCGTAGCGACCAGGCGCCGTCTGCTCCAGGCGCGTCTTTGCTCCCTCCAGGCCAGGGCCTACGACGCGGCCCTCGATGTCCAGGAAGTTGATGAAGCTGCCGTCCTCGTCCACGGCGTCCACGAGGATATGTCCCTGTCCACCCTCGACGGTCACCTGCGCCGCAAAGTCGCTCGTCGCGGTGCGCCGCATAGTCCAGCGCACTAGCTGCGACCAGAGCTTCTGGTAGTAGGGCCATTCCACCCAGTAGGCGCCCCAGCGCTTCTTGCAGTCGGAGGTGAAGGCCACGGAGCGGCCCAGGCCGTAGCGCCAACTGGCCAGGATGGGGTCCCTGTTCTTGGCGTAGACAATCGAGGTGCGGGCCTGGGGGCGCCGGCTGGTGGTGACAAAGCCCAGCAACTGCGGCAGGCCCAGGTCCACGCCCTTGAGGATAGGGTCACCGGGGTCAGTGACGGCGGGGAAAAACGGCTCCTCCATGAGCGCGCTCTTGCGCACCACTTTGGCCTCTTTGAGGAAGATGCGCGGAATCTCGGAGCCGCTCTTGACCAGGTAGGCCCGGCCGTTGCACCTGGCCGCCATCTCTTGCATGGTCAGCCAGTTCTCCGTGACGTGCGGGCCAATGCAGACGGTGCTCATCGTGATCTTGGCCGCGCGGATGGCATTCAGAAGCTGAAGCGTCGGCGGGTTGGCGTCGCCGTCCGAGAGCAAGATGATGTGCTTGACCCGGCTGTCGCTGTCCGCCTTGAGAGCATCGTAGGCCATCTTCAGCGTGGGCCCGTAGTCCATCATATCGCCGGTGGTCATGGTGTTGATGAGCGCGCGCAGCTTGCTGTGGTTAGCCACCCGTTGCAGCGGGAAGAGCCAGGCTTCCTGGAGGCCATATTGCAGCACGCCCATCTTGTCGCGCGCGTTGAGGGTGTCCAGCACGGCCTCGCAGGTCTTGCGGGCCCAGGCGTCTCCCTGCGGGAACTCCATCGCGTGCATGATGCAGACCACGGCCCCGGAGGGTATGTACTTCTTGTTGCTGATGTCCATGGTGACGGGCAGCGCGTCCTCCACCGGCGTGCCCAGGTAGCCGCCGGAGCCAAAGGCCCCCTCGCCGCCGATCATCACCAGGCCAATGCCCAAGTCGCGCACGCAGGCGCGGATCATGCCGAGCTGCTGTTCGGACATGGCATAGGCGGGCACGTCGCTCAAGATGACCGAGTCGTACTGCTGGAACTCGCCGATGGCGGTGGGTATCTCCCCCATGCCCCGCAGGTCGGTGTCTATCTTCTCGGCGGTCAGGGCGTTGGCCAGGTAGGAGCCCTCCCCCGGATCGCCCTCGATGTACAGCACCCGGGGCTTGCCGCGCACGAAGGTGAAGCCCAGGGCGCGGTTGTTCTCAGCCACGGTGTCGGCGGGGGATTCGATGCGGGCCTCGTAGCTGGTGAGGCGCGGGCGGTCAATAGTGTCGGTGAAGCTGAAGACGTTGTCCCCCTTGACCAGGGACACCTGCTGCCGCTTGATCAGCGCGCCGTCTCGTTCCAGAGTCAGCAAGGCCTGGCAATCCTGGCGGCTGACTGTCACCACCTTGGCCTCGAAGGGCTCCCCGATCTTCACGTGCCCCGGCAGCACCATCTTGTCCAGCAGCACCTCGGGCCCCCCCTTGGGGTTGATGGGCAGCACGTCAACGCGCACCTGGTTGGCGGCAGCGATGGCCGCGTCGTCCACCGCGCGCCCCAGGTTCTCGTTGCCGTCGGTGAGCAGCACGATGCGCTTCTGCGCGCCCTCGTCGAAGGCAGCCAGAGCCAGGCGAATGGCCTGGGCGATGTCGGTGAATTGCGGGGCGACGACGGTCTTCAGGGGCTCCAGCGTAGTGTCGTACTTCGGCTGGCGCTCGACGAAGGCGTCGGCACCGAAGGCGATGATGCCGGCCGAGTCGCCCGAGCGCATGCCCTTAAGCGCCTCGGCCACGAAGTTCATGGCCTTCTCGCGGTCCTGGGTGCTGACGCTTTCCGAGCAGTCCACCACAAACAGCACACACTGCTTGGTGCTGCGGAAGACGAGCTGGGTGCCGGCCAGGCCCAGGACAAGGGCAGCCAGCACGGCGCTGCGCAACCCCAGAGCCAGGCGCCGCCGAAAGGCCGATAGGTCGGCCAGGCTGCGCTGCGCCACGTACCAGGCGTAGCCCAGCAGCGGCGCCAGCACCAAGGCCCAGGGATTGGTGAACGCGATTGGCATGGCTGATCGCTAAGCGGGCGCGAAAACCTGCACGCGGTGGTTCCCGGTGTCGGCTATGTAGACGAGGCCCTCGGCGTCTACCGCCACTCCCCAGGGGCCGGAGAACTGGCCCGGCTGGCTGCCCGGCGAGCCCCAGACGCACAGAGGCTCACCGGCGGGGGTGAACTTCTGGACGCGGTGGTTCCCGTATTCGCAGACGTACACGTTGTCTTGAGCGTCCAGCGCCACGTCGTTGGGGAAACGCAGCTGTCCCAGGCCGCTGCCCACCGAGCCGAAGCTCCGCAGCAGCTTGCCTGCGCGCGAGAAAACCTCTAGGCGGTGGTTGCAGGAGTCGGCCACGAAGACTTCCCCGCGGCTGCTGAGGGCCAGGCTCATGGGCCGCTGGAACTGGCCTGCGCCTTCCCCATGACTGCCCCATTCTGCGAGGAAACGGTGCCTGCTGTCAAACTTCTGCACGCGGTCAGTGTGACCGTACTCGCACACGTATATGCTCCGGTCGGCATCCAGGCCGACGCCGGTGGGGAACACGAAGTCCCCTGCGCCGCTGCCGTAAGAGCCGAGCTTCCACAGCAGCTTGCCCGCCGGCGAGTAGCACAGCACGCGGCTGTAGTGGGTATCGGCGATGAGGACGTTGCCCTCGTCGTCCACGCACGCCCCGTCGGGCTTGCCATTGGCGTACTCAGGCAGCTCCCACTTGAGCAGGAACTGCCCCTCGCGGGTGAACTTCTGCACGCGGCCGGACTTGTCTATGACGTACACGTCGCCCTTCTGGTCAAGGGTCAGGGCCCGGGGATAGGCAAACTGCCCGTCCTTGTTGCCCTCGCTGCCCCAGGCGCGCAGGAAGCGGTAGGGCGCGCCGGCGGCAGAGGCCTCCCCGGGCCGGTGGGCACGGCAGGAGGTGAGCAGGCAGCTCACCAGCAGCGCCGGCACAACGGCCAAAGCAGCTCTCAGTCGCCGCGTCGCCATAGGAGGCCCATCAACCCCACAGGCACAAGGGTGATGACGACGAGGATGACGGCCAGCGCGGCCACCAGCTCCTCAGCGCCATAGTGCAGCAGCTCGAACAACTGCACCGCCAGCGTGTCGCCGCCGGGCGGGCGGATGATGACCGAGGCGGCCCACTCGCGCATCCCGAGTATGAAGACGATGGCGGCCCCGGCCAGGATTCCTCGCCGCGCCAACGGGATGACCACGTAGCGGCCCAGTTGCGACAGAGAGGCCCCGGCGAGCAGAGCATCTTCCTCCAGGGACACCTCGATCTGGGCCAGCACGGCGGCTACGGCCCCAATGGCGAACGGCGCAGAGAGCGCCGCAAAACACAGTGGCATTAGAGGCCAGCGCTGCGCTGCTTCCAGCCCGCCGAACAGCCAGGGCCGGTTCCAGATGATGAGGAAGCCCAGGCCCAGGAGCGCCGCAGGCACGGCCACCGGGAGGCCGGCCGCGAGGGCCGCCAGCCGCCGGCCTCTCCCGCCAGGCCGCGCCAGCATGTAGGCGATGGGAAGGGCCAGGACGGCCGCGAGCGCGGTGGCCAGGGCCGCGTAGAGCAGGGAGTTGGCCAGGGGCCTCGGGCAGCTCGCCAGCGCGGTCCGGTAGCTGCCAGCGCCGCCCGCCAGCGAGAGCAGCATTGCCAACGGCCCAGCCAGCACCGCTGCGAGAACGCCCGCGCACAGCACACCCGCCGGGAGACGCCACCTGCCCAGGTCGTAGCGGCCCACATCCCGCTGCCACAGCCCACCCACCTCCCAACGCCGAGCGACCATGTAGGTTGCCAGGGCCGCCAACAGCGCCACCGCCGTCAGCGGGACGGCGGCGGCGGCGCCGGCGGATGGGTCCAGGGAGCCGGTGTAGAGGGCCAGGACCTCCGTCGTGTACACGCGCACGTATAGCACATCCGCCGTGCCCAGATCGGTAATGCCGAGCAGGAAAACGAACAGGGCAGCGGCCAGCACAGCCGGTGCGATCAGGGGCAGCGTCACCCGACGGATCACACCCCACGGCGAGGCCTCCAGGCGGGCTGCGTCCTCCAGCTCCGGGGCAATGGTCCGGGCCGCGGCCCCTGTGACGATGGCTACCACGGGCCACAGGCTCAACCCCAGGCTGACCGCCGCCACGGCGGGACCCTTCGGCGAGAGCGGCCCCGGCACCAGGTGCAGCACCTCCACCAGCATGCGGTTCACTGCCCCTTGCGGGTCCAGCAGTTCGAGCCACGTAACCGCCATCACGTACGGCGGCAGGATCAGAGGCACGAAGCACAGCAGCCACCACAGGCGGCGGCCGGCTGCGTTCGTGCGCGAAATCAGCAGCCCCAGCGGCACCCCCAGGAGCAGCCCAACGCCCGCCGCGCCCGCCCCCACCCCGACCGTTCGCGCCAGTAGCAGGCCCTGCCGCTGCCCCAGGGCGGTGCGATACCCGTCCAGCGACAGGTGTCCGTCAACGACGACCGATTGCGCCAGAGCCGCCAGCACCGGCGCCACGGCCAATAGCACAAACACGGCCAGGAACCCATAGAGCCACCGGCTGCGCGCAAGGTAGCACTTCACAGGTGAGCTTTCCGCCCGGGCCGTGCGGCTAGCGGTTGAACAGCTCCCGCAAGTAGGCGCCGCTGGCCTCCAGGGCCTGCGCTATGGCCTCAAACGACACATCCATAGCTTTGACCCCGGACAGCTCGGGCACATCCGGGGGCTTGGCCACGCCTGGCCGCACGGGCATCTGGTGCGCGTCGCTGTAGGCCAGCGTCGTTTCCACGTCGTGGCTCACTAGGAACTCGATCAGCTCGTCAGCCTGTTCCGGGTGCGGGGCGCCGGCAATCTTGCATACAGTGTTGGGGATGACCAGGGTTCCCATCTGGCCAGGGCCCTGGTCCGGGTAGATCATGGCGACCGGCTTGCCTCGGCGCACGCCAGCCCAAACGTCATCGGTGTCCGTCAGGCCCAGCAGACAACTCCCGCGAGCCACTTCGTCCCGCACAGCCGCGTTGCCCGGCACGATTACCACGCCGTTCTCATCCAGGGCGCGGAAGTACGCTTTGGCCTTCTGAGGCCCCAGACGAGCCCAGAGCGCCGCCATCTGCGTGGCGGTGGTGCCGAAGGCCGGGTTGCCCAGCGTCACCTTGCCCCGCCACTTCGGCTTGGTCAGATCGAGGACCGACTGCGGCACCTCCCGGGCCGGGACTAGCTCCTTGTTGTAGATAATCACACGCGCGCGCGCCGCGAAGCCGTACCAGTAGCCCTGCGGGTCCTTGAACTGCGCCGGGATGTCGGCGGCCGTGGCCGGCTGGCAGGGCGCCAGGACCCCATGCTGCTGGAGCTGGAGCGTGCGGCCCACTTCCGAGTTCCAGAACACGTCGGCCTCCGGGTGGCCTTTCTCGTCCAGGAGCCGGTTCACCAGGCCGGTCGTCTTGCTGGCCTCGATGTCGTAGACGGCGTTGACCTTGCAGCCGTGCTGCTTCTCGAACTCAGCCAGCAGTGGCTCGGAGTAGAGCCGGTCCAAGGAGGTGAAGACCGTGACCTGGCGCTCCCGGGCGCCGCAGCCGCCGAGCACCGCCGGCAGCATGGCCGCCAGGGCGGCCATCAGTCCGGGCGCCACCTGGCCCAGCATGGCCGAAGCTCTGGCGCTGTTCGCGCTCATCATCGAGAGCCGCTCTCCTGCCGCGCGGGACCCGGCAGGGGGCCTGACCTCGGCCTGCCGGCGAGCAACTGCCACTGATTCATATTCGACGTATCAGCACCCCGGAAGGGTTCTCCTGGGGAGCAACGGTCGGGGCGCGACGCGCCTCATTCATCCCGCTACTCCCGGGCGAAGTCGGCGAAGTCCTCGTAGTAGGAGACGAACTCAAAGCCCCGGTGGGCGATGGTGGGGGCATCCTGCGGGATGGCGAAGGCGGCCGGGGCATCCTTGCGGATATACCGATGACTGTGGATCTGGCGGCCGTCGCTGCCAATGTAGAGCTTGGTCAGGTGGGCGTCACGGGAGGCGTGGCTCTGGACCTCCAGGCACTGCCAGCGGTTGTCCCCAATGGTCAGCTCCACTGCGCCGTGAATGCGCCGATGCTCCCAGCGCATGCCTGGCCGGAGGTGCCGGGGGAACGTGGCCGTCGGCTCCTCGATGCTGATGATCTGCCCGGGGCTGCGGCGAATGCGCAGCAGCCAGGCTACCTCGGCCTCGCGCACAGACAGGTAGAAGGTGCCCGCTGTGTGCAGCGAGCCGTCCGGCCGATAGCTCTTCCGGTCCACCTCATAGCACCGCTCGCCCCGGAACTGCGCCAGCCCGGTCACAGCCATCTCCGTGACGACCTGGTGTGGCTGCGGCAGGTGGAAGTAGGAGAAGAAGCGCGCCCGTTGGCCCTCAGCCAGGGACAGGAAGTAGTGGGCAATGCCCGTGAAGTCAACCACCAGGCTGACGGTCGCCAGTGGCTGCACGCTCACCTCGGGCTTGGGCGGCACGACGATCGGCATCGGTCCTCGCCCGTGTGCTTCGCCTTGGCGAGCCGGCTTCCTGCTCCGCTCGCGTCGGGCTGCTGCTTACCGGCGCGGTGTCTGCTCTTCTCCCCGGCAAGGGAAACGGCCGCCGCATTCACGCGGCGACCGTCTCGCTGCTGGCTGCCAGGTCTGGCTGCTCAGTTCCGCCCCAGAAGGCTACTTGATCTCGATCCTGGTGCCCCGGCGTTCCTCTTCCTCGGCTTTGGGCAGCCTTACCTCCAGAACCCCCTCGCTGTGCGTAGCCTTGGCCTTCTCGGCCAAGACGGCGGTGGGCAGAGGGATGGTGCGGGCGAACCGGCCGTAGCGCAGCTCCCGCCGGTGATAGCCCCTGTCTTTGCCGCCCTCTTCCTCCTCCTGCTTGCTCTCGCCACGGATAGTCAGGGCGTCCTCCGTCACCGTGACCTCGAGGTCTTCCTTGCGCACCCCCGGGATTTCCGCCCGAACCACGACCTCCCCATCGTCGTCACGCACGTCCACTCTGGGCCACTCCGTCGCTTCGTCCCACAGGTAGGGCGGGAGCGGCGAGCGGTCGAAGAACTCACCAAACCACCTATCCAAGTCGCTGAACAGGCTCCTGGGTGCCAGCGTTGGTCGCCATCGTACCAGTGTCATCTTGAGTCACCTCTACTTACCCTTGTGCTCCACCCCGGCCTCGCGACTCGGCCGAGGGCTCGTTCTGTGGTGATTATACCCACGGGAGATAACCTTATAACATTGTTATCAATCTACGCTGGGCTGGAACCGCCTGTTGGCCGCCAAAACGTATCCCAGGCCACATTTGCACGAGCGAATGGGGCTCCTCGCCCCCGCTTCGCCCTGCCAGCAGGTCCGCACCCGCTGCCTTGACAAGCGCACACCATCGGGATAGAATGCCGCCAGAAGCACCGAAAGATCGGTCCAGGGGATGCCAGAAACCCGCCCCAAAACCCCGCAGTTGGCGCCGAGCGACGAGCCGGCGCCAAAAGCGCGTTTGGGAGGGTTCACAACCCGCGCCGTATTCCTGGGGCTCGTGCTCCTACCAGTCAACACCTACTGGGTGACGGTAGTTGAGGTCAGATGGTACACGCTTGACGGCTCCTGCTTGCCGCTGTTCGTAACCCCCGTGTTCATGCTGCTCCTGCTGGCTGCCGGCAATGCCGTGGTGGCGCGGTTCCGGCCGCGGCTGGCGTTCAGCCAGGCCGAGATGCTCATCGTCTACATCATGGTCGTGGTCAGCTCGACGCTGAGCGGCCACGACATGGTGCAGAACATGTTCGGCACCATCGGCCACGCCTACCACTTCGCCACCCCCGAGAACGCCTACGAGACCCTCTTCTGGCGCTTCCTGCCCGACTGGATGGTGGTCAAGAACCAGGCGGCACTGGACCTGTTCTACGAGGGGGGCGTCTCGTGGCGGCAGCCGGGGCTGCTGCGGGCCTGGGCCTGGCCGATGCTGACCTGGGGCATTCTCACGTTCGCCATGATCATGGTGATGCTGGGCATCAACGTGTTCGTGCGCAAGGCCTGGACGGAGCACGAGAAGCTGGCCTTCCCGCTGGTCATCGTCCCGCTGGAGCTGACGCGCGCCCCCTCCCAGGCCCCCCTGTTCCGCAACCGCATGATGTGGGCCGGCTTTGCGCTGGCCTTTGTGCTTGACACCTCCAACGGACTGCACACGTTCATCCCCAGCATGCCCTTCCTCAAGATCACGTTCGGCAGCTTCCCCAACCTAGTCTACGAGTACCTCAACTTCCGCCCGTGGAATGCCATGGGCAGCGTGCGCCTCAATCTGTATCCGTTCATGATTGGGCTGGCGTTCTTCCTACCTTCAGACCTGTCATTCTCCTGCTGGTTCTTCTACGTGCTCTCCAAACTGGAGTTGGTCGGCTGCGCGCTCATTGGCTACGAGTCGCTGGCCGGCCTGCCCTACCTCAACGAGCAGGCCGCCGGAGGCTGGCTGGCTCTGGGCATCCTGGCGCTGTGGGGCGCCAGGGACCACCTGCGCCAGGCCTTCCGCTGCGCCCTCGGGGCTGCCACGGACCTGGACGATTCCACGGAGCCCATCAGCTACCGAGCTGCCCTGATCATCATGGCCCTGGGGCTGGCGGTCATCTTCATCTGGTGCCTGAGCTCAGGCATGAGCTTCTGGGCCATCGTGGGCCTGTTCTCCATCTACTACGTGCTCTCCATCGCCATGACCCGGGTGCGGGCCGAGCTGGGCGCGCCGCACGAGATCTACTTCGTCAACCCGCACCGGATCATGCTGGAGGTCGGCCGCGCGCGCAGCTTCGGCGCCCGCAACTTGACGCTCATGGCCACCCACTACTGGTACAACCGCTGCTACCGCTGTCACCCGATGCCCAACCAGCTCGAGGCCTTCAAGATGGCCGAGCAGTCGGCGGTGGACCGACGGCGGCTGTTCACGGCGCTGGTGCTGGCCACGCTGGGGGCCATCTTGGCCAGCTACTGGGCCAATCTGTACGTCACCTACGCCGAAGGGGCGGCGGCCAAATGCATCGGGTTCAAAGGCTGGCTGGGGCGCGAGTCATACGATATGTTCCTGCGGCCGTGGCTGCTGAACCCGGCCGAGACCAACTGGCTGGGCGTGCTGTTCATGGGCGTCGGGGCAGCCTTGGTCGTGGTCCTGAAGGCCGCGCGCGTCCGCTTCGTCAACCTGCCCCTGCACCACGCCGGCTACGCCTTGGCCATCAGCTTCGCCATGGACTACTTCTGGTTCGCCATCTTCGTCTCGTGGCTGCTGAAGGTGATCATCCTGCGCTACTGGGGCGGCAAGGCCCACCGCCAGGGCGTGTGGTTCTGCCTTGGGCTGATCTTAGGCGACTACTTCGTTGGCTCCATCTGGGCCATCATTGGCCCCGTCATCAGCATCCCCACGTACAAGATATTCATCTGACGGCAGGGATCAGGGGTCAGGTTTCAGGGCATGGGGAGGCGGCCGCGCTGCCGGTGCGGGCCAATCGGCTTCACTCCATGGCAAACGCGGCCGCGAACATGACCGAGACGGCGTACATGAGCGGGTGGACTTCCCGCCAGCGGCCGGTCAACATGCGGATGACGGTGTAGGCGATGAACCCGTAGCCGATGCCGTGGGAGATGCTCATCGTCAGCGGGATGATGATCATGACGATGAAGGCCGGCAGGGCGTCTTCCACAACTTTGAAGTCAATCTCCCTGACGACCGCCATCATCAGCAGGCCCACCACGATGAGCGCCGGCGCGGTGGCGCAGGGCGGGACGATGCCCGCCAGAGGCGCGAAGAACGCGGACAGGACGAACAGCCCGGCAACCACCACCGAGGTCAACCCCGTGCGGCCGCCGACGGCGACGCCCGCTGCGCTCTCGATGTAGGTAGTGGTGGAGCTGCTGCCGCACAGGCCGCCCCAGGCCGCCGCCAGAGAGTCAATGAGCAGCACCCGCCGCAAGCGCGGCAAGCAGCCCTCGGCCTCCAGGAAGCCCCCCTCGCCACCCACGGCAATGACCGTGCCCATGGTGTCGAAGAAGTCGGTGATGAGGAAGGCGAAGATGGCCGCCACCAGCCCAATCTGAAGGGCTCCGGCTATGTCGAGCTGGCCGAACAGGGAGAGGTCTGGCACCTGCACGTACTTCGGCGGCAGGTGGGCCTTGCCGGCCGCCAGGGCCACAATGGTGGTGGCGACGATGCCGATCAGGAGGGCGCCGCGCACCCGCCCGACCAGCAGCACGCAGGTCACGACCAGGCCCAAGGCGGCCAGCAGCAGTTCAGGAGAGGTGGCCCTACCGGCTTGGAGCAGCGGCGGGCCAGCCACGATGAAGCCAGCGTTGCTCAGGCCCAGCAGGGCTATGAGGAGGCCGATGCCCACGCCGATGGCGCGCTTGAGCGGCATGGGGATGGCCTCCATGACCGCTTCGCGCAGGCCAGCGACCACCAGGATGGTGATCAGCGCGCCCTCGACGAAGATGATGCCCATGCCCACTTCCCAGGAGACCTTGTGAGCCGCGCAGATGGCGACCAGGGCCGCATTCAGGCCCATGCCCGAGGCCAGGGCCAACGGGTAGTTGGTATACAGGCCCATGGCCAGCGTGGGCACGGCGGCGGCCAGACAGGTAGCCGCCGTGAGGGCGACCAGGTGCTCCTTGCCCACCACCTGCGCCAGAATCGCCGGGTTGGCGAAGATGATGTAGGCCATGGTCATGAAAGTGGTCAGCCCGGCGAGCACCTCGAGGCGGGGCGTGGTGTTGTTCTCGGAGAGCTTGAAAAGCTTGTCGAGCACGTGTTACCTTCCCACAAGCGCAAAGCCGGGTAGTGGCCAAAGCCTGGAACTGCGCTGCCGCAACGCCTAGCGCCACATGACCGGGCTGTCGTCGAGGGTGGCCATGACCTTGTCGCCCAGCTTGCTGAGCGCGGCTACCTCCTCGTCAGTGAGGCTCCAATCGGCAGCGCCCACGTTCTCCTGCACCTGCTGCGGGTTGCGGCCGCCGACGATGGCTGCGGTGATACCTGGCTGGCGCAGCACCCAGTTGACCGCCGTCTGGCCCAAGGTCTTACCGCGGGCCTGGGCAATGGGCTTGATCGTCTCCAGGGCCTCCAGAGCCGTCTGGTAGGTCTCGCCCCGGAACAGGACGTTGCTGCGTCGGATGTCATCCTCGGGGAACTCCGTGTCGCGCCGGAACTTGCCGGTGAGCAGCCCCTGCGCCATGGGGCTATAGGCGATGACCCCGATGTCGTGCTGGCGGCAGAAGGGGAGGGTCTTGGCCTCCACGTGCCGCCAGAAAAGGCTATAGGGCGGTTGGAGGCTCTCGATGCGCCCGTACTCCAGGCACTCGGCCATCTGCCTGTCGTCGAAGTTGGAGACGCCGATCACGCGGATCTTCCCCTGCTGCTGAAGCTCCAGCAAGGCCCCCATGGTCTCCTCGATGGGGGTGTTCTCGTTGGGCCAGTGAATTTGGTAGAGGTCAATGTAGTCGGTGTTGAGGTGCTTGAGGCTGCGCTCGCAGGCCGCGAAGACGTCGTCGCGCTTGAGGTGGGTCGGGGCGACCTTGGTGGCAACAATGACCTTATGCCGCGGCACACCGGCCAGCGCCTGGCCCACCACCTGCTCGGAATGGCCACCGCCGTACCATTCGGCGGTGTCCAGGAAGTTGACGCCGCAGTCGAGCGCGGTGCGGATGGCGGCGATGGACTCCTCGTCCTTCACGTCGTGCCATTGAGCCTTGCCGTGAATCCAGCAGCCCAGCGATACGACTGAGACCTTCAGGTCCGACCGGCCCAGTTGGCGGTACTCCATTTGCTGCCCTCCCTGAGGTATGAGCAGACCAACGCGGCGCTCTCACGACCGCAAGTTGGCCTTAGCTCAGGCGTGCGAGGCGCGTGGCCACTTCGTCGGCAAAGCGCTTGATGTACTCGGCCACATAATCAGCCACTGGGAGCGAGGAGTCGCGGACGAGCGGCGCCAGGTCCATGGCATAGAGCATGGCGGTGGTGACGTCGGTGCCGTGGGACTCGTGGTAGGTCGCGTTGGCCCGGCGGCGGCCCGCCGTTGCCAGGTCGTAGCGCTTGCCGCCGCAGACCTGCGAGTCGAAGATGCCCAGCAGCGCGGCCGCCAGGTTCTCGTGGGCCGCCACGTCGAAGGCCACCTTGTCCGCATCGGCCATCCAGTCCAGGTCCCGCCAGACCTCGCAGCCATAGACTTCCCTGGGCCGCGCCTCGGCGGGCAGCTCGCGCAGCACCTGAAGGGCTCGCAGCGCAGCCGCCACGTGGGTGTCGTGCTTGTCAGCCAGGTTGTGTGTGTAGACGACCGCGGGGCGCGCGGCCCGCACAAGATCCATGAGGTCCGCCACCACGTCAGCGTTCCGGGGGTCCTTGACTGCCGAGCTGGGGTAGTCCAGGCACGCTAGCAGGCTGTACTCGCCTACCACCGCCGCCTTCTTCTGCTCCTGCCGCCGCACGCGCTGCATCTCCTCGTCGCTGTAATCCGCATAGAGGCCAGCGCGCGGGCTGCCGCTGCCGTTGGTCACGGTCACCCCGCTGAACCACTGCTCGCTGCTGCCGAAGCACTGGATAATGCCGGGGTAGGCCATTATCTCCAGGTCGTCGGGATGCGCACCGATGCCCATGTGCGTCGTGCGACGCAGCGCGTCCTGGAGGGGCGCGCCGTCGGGGACGAACAGCTCCGCCGTGTTGCAGCGTGGCTTCATCGTAGGCACCCCCCAAGGGCAGCGGTTACCTGCGGCTACGAAAGGGCGGGCAAGCTGGCAGCGGCAATGGCCTGCCCCACCCGGCGCGTGGCTTCGTCCGGCAGGTTGAGCCGCACTCGCGCCGCGAGCTCGGGCCACTCCGTCCCCAGCACTTCCCTGGCCTTCTCCAGGATGATGCTCCCGCCCTCGCCCGAGGTGACGCGACCGAGAATCAGCACGTGCCGCAGGTCGTACAGGTCGGCGTAGTGGGCTATGCCATAGCCCATATAGCAGCCGATGGTCTCCATGATGCGCCGAGCCCGGTCATCGCCCTGGGCCAGCAGCTCCTGCACGGCTTCGAGCTGTTCGGCGGGGGACTGGCTCGCCCCCAACTCAATCCCCGCGGCCGGCGCCAGGCGGATCACGGCGACCTGCGAGAAGTACGACACTCCGCAGCCGCGATCCCCCGACCATTCGTCAGCCGGGGCGTTGGGGTTCAGATCAACGGGCACGAAGGCCACCTCATTCAGCCAGCCGGTGATGTTGCCCTCTTCGTTCACGTAGCCGCCGGCCTGGCTGGAGCCCAGGGCAATGCCCAACAGGCAGCTGACGTTCAGGGCCATCGAGCCGGCCAGGGCGGTCACGTCGCCGTCGTTGGCCACCTCCAGCGGGATTCCACCCCACTCCCGCTGAATCCGCAGGAAGAGGTCCTTGACCTCAGCCTCGAAGGCGTCCTTGGGCACTCCCCGGAACAGCGAAGCGACCATCACCCGGTTGGCAATGTAGATGCCGGCGGCGCTGACGCCGATGGCGTCCACGCGCGGCATGTGCTCCGCGGCGCGCTTCAGCGAGTGGTTAATGCCGTCGTAGTGGTATCGGGGATCGCTCTGGTGCCGGGGGTCCCAAGGCACCTCCTCGCTGAAAACGGGCTCCCCGTCAACCACTGCCGCCACCTTGCGGTCGCTGGCGCCGGCGTCGAAGCCGATCCGGCAGCCCTCCAGGTGCCGGCCTACGGCAACCGCAGCCTCGCGTGCGGCCGGCACCTCTTCGGGCGCACACACCTGCACCGTGAACGGCTGCTCGTAGACGCCGCCCATGAACTCGGCGTCGAAGGCCTGTGCGCCCCCCGGCGCGTAGACGCGCCTGATGTGCTCGCCGACCTCCGGCGGCCCGCCCACCACCACGCGCCATCCGCCCCCGGCCCAGAGCAGCGTCTTGACCAGCCTTTCGGCGTAAGGCAGGTTCTCCGCCGCACGCGGCGCGTCGGACGCGAAGCACTCCGTCTCGAAGACGGAGATGGCGCCCCCACCGCGCTCCAGCGCGATACGCAGGGGCACCGCCTGGCCCGACTCGCGTGCAGCCCTCAGAAAGGCGTGGTTGGCCAGCGCCAGCGGCCGGAAATCGGGGTCTAGCGGTGGCTTGATGCGCGGCTCGACCAAAGGTAGCGTGCTTGCCATGGCTCTGTGTGACCTTCTGTCAAGAGCCAGCCCTTGAGGACAACAAGGCAGCTTTTCGCCGCCACGCCTCGCGGCTCCTGCTTTGCGGCTCGTGTGGCGGCGAGCCGTCAGAAGCTCACGATCTCCAGCGCCGACTGGATGTCGCGCTCTAAGGTGCGGGCGTCGAGGCGGCGGGTGCCTGCTTTGCGGGCGCAGGCGTCGGCGGTGTCGCTGCGGCAGACTTCCAGCCGAACGGTGCCGGGAAGCTGGATTCGATACGGCTCGACCTTCTCGACCAGCGACATGGCCCCTTTGGCGGCCGCCTGGATCAGCTCCCGCGCCTTGGCGGGATGCAGGCAGCGGGCCTGCTGCCGCCCTATGGCCTCCTTCACCACGACCGTCTTGACGCCCGGGAAGAAGGCCTCCGCCTCCCGGCAAGCCGCGCGGTCGCCAGTGATCAGGAGCATGGGCACCCCGTAGTGCCCGGCGATGGCTCCCACTTGGCCGATCTCGCCGGTCTTGCTGCCGTTGATGTAGTAGTTGAACCAGTGGAGCGAGCTTTGGGTGTGATCCAGGAACCCATTCTCGGTGCCGGCCATGGCATGAGCGCCGATGAGGAAGCAGCCACTGAACTTCTCGCTGATGCCGGGCATGTAGTTGCCGCCGCCGTCGGGGCGTTCGTAGCGCGCCCGCGGGTCCATCTCTTCCAGGATGAAGTGCGGCCCGCCACCGTGACCGTCGCTGACCAGCACGTCGGTAGCCCCGCCCTCGATGGCGCCGGCGATGGCGGCGTTCACGTCGCCCATGAGCAGCTTGCGGCCCAACTGATAGGACGGGTGATCGGTCTGGCACTGCTGCTCGGTGCGAATGCCGCTGATGCCCTCCATGTCCGTCATGATGTAGATGCGCATGGCGTGCCTCCCTTGGCTTGCGAGACCTCGGGCAGGAGGCGAGCTCCTGCCCTACTTCTCGTACACCGGCAGGTCGGTCTTGATGTGCAGCTCCTTGAGCATCCGGCTCTCCACAGGCACCGGGGCGCCGCACATGAGGTCCATGCCGCTCTGGCTCTTGGGGAAGGCAATGACCTCGCGGATGGACGGCTCACCCTGGAGGAACATCACCAGGCGATCCAGGCCCAGGGCGATGCCCCCGTGCGGCGGCGCGCCGTACTCAAAGGCCTCCAGCAGGAAGCCGAACTTCCCGCGCGCGTCTTCCTTGCTGAGGCCGATGGCCGGGAATACCCGCTCCTGGATATCGCGGCGGTGGTTGCGAATGCTTCCTCCGCCCAGCTCGACCCCATTGAGCACCACGTCGTAGGCCCAGGCGCGGCAGGCCAGAGGGTCGGTCTCGAGCTTGTCCAGGTCCTCGAGATGAGGCATGGTGAAGGGGTGATGCGAGGGCACCACGTTGCCCTCGGCGTCCAGCCCAAACAGCGGGAAGTCGGTCACCCACACGAACCTCAGCTCCCCCTCCGGGATCAGGCCCAGGCGCTCGCCCAGGTGCAGCCGCAGGCCGCCCAGGGCCTGGGCCACGACGGCTGGCCGGTCGGCCACCAGCAGCAGCACGTCGCCGGGCTCGGCCTCGAAGGCCCGGGCGATGGCCTTCAGGTTCGCCGGCTTGAAGAAGCGGGCGATGGGCGAGTCGAGGCCCTCGGCCTTCACGTGGAACCAGGCCAGGCCCTTGGCGCCAAGCTCTTTGGCCTTCTCCTGAAGCGGGCCTTCGAGCTGACTGCGGCTCAGGCCCCCTCCCCCCTGGACCTTCAGGCCCTTGACCTGCCCGCCGTCGGCCACCGGCACAGAGAACGTCTTGAACCCGACGCCCTTGACCAGCTCGGTTACCTCAACCAGCTCCATGCCGAAGCGGATATCGGGCTTCTCGCTGCCGTAGCGGGCCATGGCCTGTGCGTGCGTGAGGCGAGGCAAGGGCAGCTCCAGCTCCACGCCCTTGACCGCCTTGACCGCCGCCGCCAGCAGGCCCTCCGTGACGGCCAGGATGTCGTCCTGCTCCACGAACGACATCTCGATGTCAATCTGCGCGAACTCGAGCTGCCGATCCGCGCGCAGGTCCTCGTCGCGCAGGCAGATGGCAATCTGGTAATAGCGTTCCACACCGGCCACCATCAGAATCTGCTTGAAGAGCTGCGGCGACTGGGGCAGGGCGTAGAACCGGCCGGGGTTCAGGCGGCTGGGCACCAGGAAGTCTCGCGCCCCCTCGGGCGTGCTTCTGATAAGCAGCGGAGTCTGGATATCCCAGAAGCCCTGCGCATGCAGGTACTCCCTCACGGCGGCGACTGCCTGGTGCCGCGCGCGCAGGTTGTTCTGCATGCGCTGCGAACGCAGATCGAGATAGCGGTAGCGCAGGCGGATGCTCTCCTCTGCGTCCACGGTCTCGGCGATGCTGAAGGGCGGCGTCTTGGCCTCGTTGAGAATCTCGATGCCGGTCGCGCGCACCTCGATCTCCCCGGTGGCCAGGTTGGGGTTCTCAGTGCCCTCGGGGCGGCGCGTCACCTTGCCGGGCACCGACAGCACAAACTCGCCGCGCGTCGAGGAGGCGATACCGTGTGCCTCCTGGCTGTCGCGCGGATCGAAGACGACCTGGACAATGCCGGAGCGGTCGCGCAGGTCCAGGAAGATGACGCCGCCGTGGTCCCGCCAGCGGTGGACCCAGCCGTTGAGCACCATTTCCTGGCCGATATGCTCCGGCCTCAGTTCGCCGCAATGGTGTGTGCGCTTCCAGTGCGCTCGTTGTGCGGCCATGTGCGTCTCCTTCCTGTCGTCGCGATTCTGTAGAAGCGAGGGGCGAGCCAAGGCCCGCCCCTCGCGCTTGCTCGCAGTCGCCAGGGGTCCGCCCCCGGGCCTGTCAGCTCAGCCGGCGACCTCCCGGGCGAGGTCGGCCTGGGGCACTTCCCGCTGCTCCCCCGTATTCATACAGCGCAGGGTCACGGTGCCCCGCGCAAGCTCATCCTCTCCGAGAATGGCGACGTATTCCCAGCCGTCGCTATCAGCGCGGCGCAACTGGGCCTTGAGGCTGCCGCCGGTGTGATTCATATCGGCAGCAATGCCCGCCCGCCGCAGCTCGGACAGCAGGGCCACCGCCCGGCACTTCGCCTCCTGGCCCACTACCGCCAGGAAACAGCGGCCCCCGTCCGCAGCGCCGACGCGCAGGCCCAGGGCCTCGCGCACCAGCAGGGCCCGCTCGATCCCCAGTCCGGCGCCCACGCCCGGCGTCGGCTTGCCTCCGCAGGCCTCAACCAGGCCGTCGTAGCGCCCCCCGCCGCCGAGCGCGTCCTGCGCGCCGAGCGCCTCGTGGCTCACCTCGAAGGCCGTCTTCGTGTAGTAGTCCAGCCCCCGCACGATCCGCGGGTTCACCTCGTACTGGATGCCCACGGCCTCCAGGCACCTTCTCACAGAGCCGAAGTGCGCCGCGCACTCCGGGCACAGGTGATCAACCTGGTAGGGCACCCCCTGGGTCACCGCGCGGCACTGCTCCTGCTTACAGTCGAGAATCCGGCGCACGTTCGTCTGGTAGCGCTGCTGACAGTCGGCGCAGAGCTGTGGCAAGGCCTGCCCAATAGCGCCCTTCAGCTTCTCCAGATAGGCGGGCCAGCACTCCCCACAGCCCACCGAGTTGATCATCACCCGGCAGCCGGTGACCCCAAGCTCCTGCCACCAGGCCAGGGCCAGCTCGATGATCTCGGCGTCCAGGGCTGGGTCCTGGGAGCCGATGGCCTCCATGCCGGCCTGGTGGTGCTGCCGGTAACGACCCTTCTGCGGCCGGTCATAGCGGAAAACGGGGGCCAGGTAGTACAGCTTGACCACGCGGCCGGCCTGCCCGGCCAGGTTGTGCTCAATGTAGGCGCGCACGGCCGGGGCGGTTCCCTCAGCTCGCAGCGTCAGGGAGCGGCCGCCCCGGTCGTCGAACGTGTACGTCTCCTTGCGCACGATATCGGTGTCCTCGCCCACGCTGCGCACGAACAGCTCGGTCTGCTCGAACACGGGAGTGCGGATCTCCCGGTAGCCGAAGCGGCGGCAGACCTTGCGGAAGCGTTCCTCGGCGAACTGCCACTCCCCAACCTCGTCGGGCAGGATGTCTCGCGTTCCTTTGGGTACCTGGTAGCGCATACCCGAACCTTCGGCGCGGCCCAAACCGGCCGCGAAGCGGATTTTACATCATGCCTCAGGCACTGTCAACGCGGCGGCCTATAGCCTATGATGCGCGGCTCTGCCAGACGATTGCCGGGCACATGTCGCCTTCTCAGGAAGGATGCTGGCGCAGAAGCTGGAACCTCGGACCACCGGTTCCAGGTTTCAGGTGGCAAGCTCCAGTCTCTCAGCGACGGCCATCGGCTCTTCATCGAAGCGGCAGACCCGATACCTGCAACCTGTAACCTGAACTCTCTAACGCCAGCCCGTTCATTATGGAAGAAGAACCGCAAGCAGCAGACGACGAGTCTGGAATCCCCCTGTGGCAGGCAGCACTGATCGCCCTGTGGGTCGCCGCGGTCACCGCCAGCTTCCTCGCGTGCCCGTACGTGCGCGAGCTGTGGCTGGCGCTCTTCCAGGGAGTCCTGTTCTAGCGCTCAACCTAGCTATGCACCCCTTCTCAGACATCCTGGCGATACTGGCCTTGGGCTTCGTGGCCTTCGCCGTAGGGAGGGCATGCCTGCGGGGCCTGGGCATTCAGCCCCAGACGACCACCGAGGACCTGGCCCTGGGCGCAGGCCTGGGCCTGGGCATCCTGGCCTACGCGGTGCTCGTGTTGGCGCTGCTGGGGGTGCTGCGCACGTGGGCGGTCGCCGGCCTGCTGGTGCTGTTCACAGCCGCCGGCGCCCGCCAGGTACCGGGGGCGGCCCGAGACCTCGCTCGCGCGGTACGCAACTGGCGGCCGGGGTTCTGGGGAGGCATTCTGATTGCGGTGACCCTCATTGCCGCCGCGACGGCGCTGGTGGGCGCTCTGGCGCCGCCCAGCTCGGCCGAGTGGGACAGCCTTTCCTACCATCTGGCCGCGCCCAAGGTCTACCTGAGACACCACCGCATCGTCTACCTGCCCTACGACCACCACTCCAACTTCCCCTTCACCATGGAGATGCTCTATGCCCTGGGCCTGATGCTGTCGGGCCACACGCTGGCCAAGCTGTTCCACTACCTGACGTTTGTACTGACGCTTGTGGCCATGGGGGCCTTCGCCCGACGCTTCTTCCCGGCGCAGCCACTGTCTGGGCCAGCGGCTGCGGCGATCTTTGCCACCATCCCGCTGGTCAACTTTGAGGCGGGCACGGCCTACATTGACGTCGCTTTGGGCTACTGCGTGCTGTTGTCCGTCCACTGCCTGGGCGCGTCGCGCAGCGACGGAGCGGCGAACTCTCGCTGGCTGGCGCTCGCGGCGGTATACCTGGGCTTGGCCATGGGCATCAAGATGACCGCGCTCGTGCTCTACCCGCTGCTGCTGGTGTGGGTGGCATGGGACGTGCTGCGATTGCGGGCGGCGTCGAGTCCCGAAGCCGAGCGCCCCCCACGGGCCGCAGCCGGTCGTCAGCTCCTGGTCTTTGCGGCGCTGGCTGTGGCTGTGGCCTCGCCGTGGTACGTGAAGACGTGGGTGTATACCGGGAATCCCGTTTACCCCTTCTTCTACAGCGTCTTCGGCGGCAGGGATTGGGGGGCGCTGCAAGCGGAGATGTACCGCAAGAGCCAAGTCCACGACTTCGGCATGCCGTCCAAGCAGGGAGACATGCCCCGGCGGGACCTGGTGGCCTTCCTGCTGGCTCCCTACAACCTCGTGGCCCACCCCAATTACTACTTCGACAAGCACGGCAGCCCGGAGCGCGTCTGGCCGACCTCGGTGGTGGGCCCGCTTCTCCTGGCGTTGCTGGCCCCGCTGCTGCTGCTGCGCCGGATACCGTGGATCGTCTGGCGCATTCTCCTGCTCGCGCTGGCCTTTGCGGTGTCCTGGTTCGTCATGAGCCAGCAGTCGCGCTACTTCCTGGCCGTTTTCCCCCTGCTGGCTCTCTGCGCAGGCTACTCAGCCGCGCGCATCATGGCGACGCGGTGGGAGTCCGTGAGCGGGATCGCTGGCGTCTGCCTGGGCGCCGGCCTGGCCACGCTGCTGGCGCTGGATGGCCTGACGGCCCGGGAGCTGGCCCCTGCCGCGTTCGGGACCGTGAGCGAGGAGGCCTTTCAGGCCTACAACGTAGGGCCGTCCTACCGGGCCTTTGGCTTCCTCAACAGGTATCTGCCCAGCACCGCCAAGGTCGCGCTGTACGGAGAGCCGCGCGGCTACTTCCTCGACCTGGACTACATCTGGGCCGACCTAGGCCACAGCACGCTCATAGACTACCTGAGCATGAAACGGCCCGAGGCGCTGCTGCGCCGCTATCACGAGCTGGGCATTACCCACGTGCTGATCAACAGCCGCTACGCCGGCGGGCTGCTGGACGGACAGGGGCCGGAGGGGCGGCTCGTGGTGCCCTTGCTGGAGCGAGGAGCGCTGCAACCGATCTGGGAAGGAGGCGGAGTGCTGGTGCTGGCGCTGGCACCAACCCCGAGAGCGGGCGGAGGGGAGTAGGCGCCCGGCCTACCGCGCCGGCAGGTTCACCTCGTAGATGCGGACCCCTCGGTTCTGATAGACCAGCTTGAGGAACGGCTCGGTCTCCAGCGGCTCGGGGAAATCCCCGGCAACGGCCTCCTCGTATCGGCTTTCGAAGACGTAGCGGGCTCCTGAGGCGCGCAGCAGGTCCTCGCGCGTCATCGGCGTCTCCAGCCCTGCGTAGAAGTCGCGCACCTGGTTGAGCTTGCGGGGGTAGTTGATAGTCTCGCCCCAATGGCCGCAGTAGACGCGATTGCCGGCCACCACGGGGATGTGGTTGCCCATGTAGTTGCTGGACAGGACGACCGCCTCGCGCTCGCTGTTGGCTTCCAGCCACTTCATGGCCTCCCACTCGTCGCCCGTCAGGAACAGCGGGGGCATGTAGTACATCAGCAGCCGCTGGTTGTTAGTGACGAGGTTCCGGGTGCAATCCCACACAAAGAAGGCGTTGGAGGGCACCGTCACCAGGACGACAGCCGCCAGCAAAGCCGGGCCGGCGGCGCCCGTCCTCCACCCACGGCGCTCCAGAGCGCGGCACAGCGCCGGCCAGATGACGTAAGCGACGGCCGCCGCTGCCAGCAGGGCCAGGCAGATGTGGAACCCCTCGAAGAGCTTGCGCTTCCACGGGGGCCAGGGAGCGGGGAAGTACGGCAGCAGGATGCCCACAATGAGCCACGCGAAGAGCAGCGGCCGCCCGGGCCAGTACGACCACAGGACACAAACGGCCCCGATCAGAGCCAGCAGCAGCACCAGGCCGTAAGACATCACGTAAGTGAGCGGAGGGTAGGGGCTCAGGACGATGTTGGCTTTGGCTGCGTAGAGAGGATCAGCATGGATGGTGTAGGCAGCCCACAACGGCCCCGGCAGGGCAGCTACCCACACGACGGCCGCGTGGCGCACCAGCCGGGCCAGCGGCATGTCCTTGTGTGCGGCCGTCCAGGCCACATAGAGGCCAATGGTGCCGCCAAAGATGAGCACGTCGTAGGTGTGGATGTTCCCCAGCAGCAGCCCGCCCAGGCCCGCCCAGAGGGTGAGGCGCAGGTTATCGGTGGTCAGGCCCCACAGGAAGAAGAAGAAGACCAGCGTCATCAGGGCCATCGAGGTCGAGAACAGCGCGTTGACGCTGAGGGCGAGGAAACTGACCGCCTCGGGCTGGATCAACCCCAGGCCGAAGTCCACGCACACCGGGTGGAGGTAGGGATTGATGAGGAAGAACAGCCAGCCCAACCCCGAGGAGAAAGCCGCCGTGAGCAGCGCGGCCCAGCGGGCCAGCGGCTGCTCGAAGAGCAGCGCCGCCAGCAGGTAGATGGCCACCAGACATGCCCAGCCGGAGACCAGGCGGGTCGCCTGAAGCATGGCGACCGGCGCTACGTGCAGCAGGCGCGCGCTCTTGCCCCAGGCCAGCATCAGCAGGTTGACGAACAGCCGCTTGCCGGGCTCGGTGGTGTACCTGTTCTCAAAGGCCCAGTGCCCCTCCGCAGCCTGGCGGGCCCAGGTCATGTACGCCTCGCCTTCGTCCACGGCGTAGATATGCCCCATGAAATGCAGGTCGGTGCCATTGAGGGCGCCGTAGGCGAACGCGTAGGGGGCCAGGATGATCAGGATGATGACCAGCGACCAGATCATCACCCGAGGCAACTCGCCGGGGGCCAGGAATGCCGGCCTCATGCCCACTGTCCCCCTTGGCCGCCTCGAGCGGCGGCGGCCACCGGGGTCAGCTTGATGCCGGAGAAGGCCCAGAAGCCGGCCAGCAAGCCCACCCCCAGCAGGGACAGGAACGCGCCCGTGCGGAAAGTGTCGGGGAGGTAGACAAAGTCAACCGCGTGCTGCCCAACAGGCACAGACACGGCGCGGAACAGGTAGTTCGCCCGCTCCAGCTCCGTCGGGTAGCCATCTACGCTGGCCACCCAGCCGGGGTACATGGCATCAGAGAGGACCAAGGATCGCCCGGAGCCAGGCACCTGGGCGGACACAGTGACTCGGTTCACCCCATCTTGTCGGATCTCGGCTGGGAGGGCGCCGGCACGCAGAGCCGGAACGGCGGCGGCCAGCAGCGGCAGCGAAGCCTGGTCCAGGTTGCCCAGAGCAGCGTCCCCCACATAGGCCCTGGGCAGGGCCTCCTGGTTCACGTACAGGAAAACGCCGCGCGCGGCTCCCACGCCCGTCAGCTTCCGCGAGGCCAAGGGCCGAGGGGAGAGCACGCACCGCATCGCCGCCAAGTCCAGCAGGGGCGAGTCAACGTTCTCCAGCAGAACCATGTTGCCATTGAGCAGGGGGCAGGGGCGGGCGCCCTCGGCCACCTGCGCGAAGACGCGGAACCCGGCCGGGAAAAGGGAATCGTAGCCCTGCACACTGCGCAGCTCGTACACCATGCACGAATTGGGCGGCAGGCAAACGCCCTCGACTCTGCGCAGTTGCCAGCCCTGCTTGGAGCTGATCCCCAACACGCGCTGGTCGCCCGCCAGGCGGCACAAAGCGTCAATGCTCTGCGTGCGCGCGTAGAAGCTGTCGCGCGGGCCCATCGGGTTCAGGCCCATGCCAAAGCCAAACAGCTCCACGACGGTGGCGACCACGGCCCCCGCCCACAGCAGCCGCGGCCCCCTGCGGCGCGCCAGGCCGACGCTGACCGCCCAGATGACTGCCGCACCGGCCAGGTAGACCAAGCCGGGGGTCTGGCGGCGGATCAACTCCGCCCCCGGGAGGCCGGCGGACGCGGCCAGGCCCGGCGCCCGGTACAGCCACGCAGCAACGACGACACCCAGTAGTGCGGCCGGCGCTGCCGCCAGCACGGCCCACCAACCGCGCTTCCAGGCGCGGCTCTCCAGCTTCTCACCTATCGCCTGACAGCTCAGGCCGGCCAGGACAGCCACGGCGAAGCAGAACACGAATAGCAGCCGGGTGAAGCTGCCCATGCCAGCCAGGGGGGGAACGGCCAGCAGGAGGAACCTGGCCAGGGGCGTGCCTAAGGCCACCAGCAGCACACCAAGAGCCAGCGCGCCGAAGAACAGGGCATGCCGTCGCGCCGGCCTGGCCTTCACCGTGAAGCCGGCGAGCGCCAGGACCAGCACTACCAGCCCCGCATAGGCGCAGTGCTCAGCATAGACCAGGCCAGTGAACGTGCCGTTCGCCGGCGAGCCGTAGAAGTCGGGCATGACCAGGCTGGCAAGCTCCGAGGGCCACAGGCGGCGCTCGTAGTGGAACTGCCACCGCTCCGGCGTCAGCCCGGCGGCCCCACGGTGGCCTGCCTCCCCCAGCTCCAGCGTGGGCAGCACCTGCGCCATCGGTATCAGGGCCGCAATCAGGCCCACCACTGCGAGCTGGCTCACTGCCAGGACGATCGCGCTGGCGTCCCGCTCAGCGAACGCCAGCCACAGCAGGCGCGCTGCACAGTACAGCGCAATGGTGCCCACCACATAGACGGCGATCTGCGGGTGGCCTGCCAGCAGGCTCATGGCGGCACCGACGCCCAACCAGCCGGCCGTGGTCCAGCGCGGCTGGGCAAAGAGCCGGTGGGCTTGCAGCAGGCCGAAGGGCAGCCAGGAAGCGCTTTCGACGACGGTGGGCAGCTCCACCCAGGCGATCATGTAGCTGCTGAAGGCGAACGCCACGCCGCTCAGGAACGCGGGCGCGGGACCCGCGCCCAGGCGGCGCACGAGCAGGTAGGTGCAGGCAGCAGCAAACCAGACATGCAGGAACGCGCCCACGCCGAAGGCCCAGAAGGGATCGAACAGCACGAAGATGAGGTTGGGCGGGTACAGCACGGCCGACTGCGCGTTGGCCAGGAAGGGGGCCCCGCAGAACTGGTACGGATTCCAGAGGGGGACCTCACCACCCCGCAGCGTGCGGGCATAGTGCACGCGCCAGGGGATGAACTGCGCTACCGCATCCCAGAACAAGCCCTCCCACGCGCGGCTGGTGACCTGCCCGCTGGCGGGGATGGAGGTCTCCAGCTCGCTGCGCCAGGGCTCCATCTGCCGCTGGTCCGGGGCCGGCGCCAGCACCTGGCCGCCGAGGAGCGGCCGCCAGAAGAGGGCCGCGGCCAGGACGCCCAGAACGGCGATGGGCAAGGCGTGGGCACGCCATCCTGAGCGGGTGGCTGCGCTGAAGGGGCGTGCAGGCGTATGCGGCTGAGTCATGCCCTCATTTCTCGGCCACATAGTAGGTGTGGCTGATCGCTGCTGGGTGTCGCGGGGCGGGCGAAAGCGCTACCAGGATGACCCCCAGGCAGATGGCCGCCATGCCCAGAACACGGAGGCCGGGAATCGCTTCCTTGAACAGCAGCCAGGAGAAGAACAGCACCCCCACCTGGCCCACCGCCACCATGGGGTAGACGTAGCTCAAGTCCAGGCGCGAGAGCACCACCAGGTACAGGGCCGTGCTCAAGACATAGCACAGCAAGCCGATCACCACAGGCAATCGGATCGCCCCCCGGGCCAGTTGCAGGAGGCTGTGCATGGGCTGGTGGGATATGCCCGCCTTGATGAAGATCTGCCCGGCAATGCCCAGGGCAATGGCTATGCCCATCATGCCCAAAGCAGGCCAGTCCAGGCTTTTGACGCCTGCCATAGCCGTTTTCCTTCCTGTGATCACTAACGCGCGGCGCAGAGCCTACGCCTCCCGGCGAGAGCTCTGCGCCGCTGGATATGCTCTCGACGCCCGCCTGTGCCCCCTCAGCCCGGCCAGCGAAGGTCCGACGCTCAGACGCCCACTAGCTGTCTGGCCATGTCCACGGCGCTGGCCGCATCCGGGGCGTACCCATCGGCGCCGATTTCGTCCGCGTAGTTCTGCGTCAGCGGCGCCCCACCAATCATCACCTTCACCCGATCGCGCACGCCGGCCTTGACCAGGGCATCAACGGTGTCCTTCATGGAGGGCATGGTAGTGGTCAGCAGGGCGGACATGGCCACGATGTTGGCCCCCTCCTCGTTCACGGCGGCGACGAAGGCCTCGGGAGCCACATCCACGCCCCGGTCAATGATGCCGAAGCCGCCGCCCTCCAGCATCATGGCCACCAGGTTTTTGCCGATGTCGTGCAGGTCGCCCTTGACGGTGCCGATGACCACCTTGGCTACGGGCTGCACGCCGCCGGCCACCAGCAGCGGGCGCAGCTTCTCCATGGCCGTCTTCATGGCCCGCGCGGCGATGAGCACCTCCGGGACGTAGAACTCGTTGTTCTTGAACTTCTCCCCCACCACGCTCATGCCGGCAATCAGGCCCTGGTTCAGAATGGCCGCCGGGTCCACTCCCTCGTCAATGGCCGCCTGGGCGAGCTGCTCGGCCTCGTCCTTGCGTCCGTTGATGACGGCCTCGGCGAGTGCTTGCAGGTCCGCCATGTCCATGCCTCCTGTCAGGCAAAAGATAACACTGTCGGGTTCGCGCCCGTATTCGACGTTCGCGGCCCCAGTCCTTCCGCGTCTGGACACTACTTCGCCAACACGCCCAGTTCGGCCTGCTTCAGCCTTTTCCCTCTGCGGCAGGCAGAATCATGGCTTCGACGTAGGAGGCCTCGAACTCGGGCACCGCCGACAGCTCCACATAGGTAGCCTTGCGCGCCACGGCTTGCGCGTACCGGCGCATGTCGGTGGACAGCAGGCAGAGCTCGGCCCCCGCGCCGGCGGCGTTGCCCACCGAGCGCACCCGCTCCAGCGGCAGCGGCGGCAGCAGGCCGATGCGAATCGCGCTGGCAGGGCGAATGTAGGAGCCAAAGGCGCCCGCCAGCAGCAGCGCCTCCAGGTCCTGGTGGGACAGGCCGGCGCGGGCCAACAGGACCTCGATGCCCGCCCGCACGGCGGCGCTGGCGAGCTGAAGCTGCCGGATGTCCTTCTGGGTCAGGCTCAGGGGCTTGCCGTCCGCCGTCTGCTCCGGGCCCGCCAGGATGAAACGCGTTTCGCGGCCGGAGTCGCGCAGGCGCGCAGCCGCCCGAGTCCCGGAAGCGGCGCCCCCGGGCTCGGCCAGGCGGCCGGTTTCGGCCAGCAGGCCCAGGTCCAGCAAAGCCGCGACCGCATCCACCAGGCCCGAGCCGCAGATGCCCACAGCAGGCCTCGCCTCGATGGTCTGCACCTCGAGATCGCCGTCGCGAACGCCCGCGTGCTCGATGGCGCCAGGCACGGCGCGCGTGCCGCGCTCGATGTGAGCCCCCTCAAACGCCGGCCCCGCCGCGCAGGAGCAGCAGAGCAACTCCTCTCCAGTCCACAACGCGACTTCGCCGTTGGTCCCGATGTCCACCAGCATGCGAGGCCCGCGCCTGGCGTCTAGCTCGGTGGCTACCAGGGCGCCCACGATATCAGCCCCCACATAGCCAGCCACGTTGGGCAGCCACCAGACCTGTCCATGGGGCGAGATATCAAGCCCGACTTCCCTGGCGGCGAGCGCCAACGGGCTGGTTACCACTGGAGTAAAGGGAGTGACCGCAATGTTGGAGGCGTCCAGGCCCAGGAACAGGTGGTGCATGGTGGTGTTGCCTACCATGGTCGCCTCGTAGATGCGGTCAGGCGCCGCCCCAGCCTTGGTGCAGGCCTCCTGTATGATCCGGTTCACCACACCCAGCACTGCTTCGCGCAGCCGTGCGCCAGCCTCGGGCTCGCGGCGCAGGTAGTCCAGCCGAGAGATGACGTCCTCACCGTAGGAGGCCTGGGCGTTGAGGGCGGAGGCAGCGGCCAGCTCCTGGCCCGTGTTGAGGTCAATCAGGTATCCCACGACGGTAGTGGTGCCCACATCGAAGGCCAGGCCCAGGCAGGGGGGCCTGGGCTCGGGCGGGCCGACCTCCACCAGGCGGCGGCCGATGAGGGTGACATTCACCTGGAAACCATGGCTGCGCAGAAGGGCGGGCAGTTGGCGGGTGGCCTCCAGGCTGGTGTCCAGGGAGTCGGGCGCCAGCGCCAGGCCGGCCTCCAGGCGCCGCAGGTCGTCACGCTGATCATCCAGGGAGGGGGGCGGCAGTTGCACCCGCTGCCGGCGCACGTTTGGCCGGCGCGGCACGCTGCGCCGCTCGCGCTCTTCGAGGATGCGCGCGGCACCCACCAGGGAGGGCTGAGGCAAGGCCACGGTGGCGTCGGCGGCAAGGAGGGCCTGGCACGAAAGCCGGCAGCCCTGGGCGATCTCCGCCGCAGACAAGCGTTCGCGTTCCGCCGGCGTCAGGGATGAGGCCGCATCTGACGGCCGCAGGAGCACCTTGCACTGGCCGCAGGTGCCCTGTCCACCGCAGGGCGACCACAGCTCCAGGCCGACACCGGCGGCAGCCGCCAGAATACTAGTGCCGGGCGGCACTTTGACAACTTCGCCGCCCGGCGCAAAGACGACAGTCACCGTTTGCTGCAAACCCATGCGGGCGCCCTCGGGGTCCAGGCGCAGGCGCCGTGACGCCTAGAAGTAGGAGAGCTGCTTCTTGGCCTCGTCCGCTTCCGGTGTGTTGGGGAAACGCTCGACAATCTCGGCGAGCTGTGGCTGGGCCGCCTCGTACATGCCTAGCATCAGGTGCGTTTTCGCCAGGTCCAGGCATATCCCGGCGTCATTGGGGTTGCCCTCGTGGGCTCGTTTGATCTCCTCCAGGCCCTCGTCGAACATGCCGGCGAACAGCAGCGCCGAGCCCAGACCGTGACGCGCCTCGGCCACCTCCACACCATCGGTCAACAGCGGAATGACCTCGTGGTACAGTTGCTGCGCCGCGTCGTAGTTCCCCGCGACTCGTTCCTCGTGGGCGCGGTTGAGCTTTGCCCGCACTTCCGGGTCCATCGCACCCTCCCCTTGCTAAGGGACCAGAAAGCTCCCAGCGCCGTCCGCTGTCAGGTGCCGAGGTGATCACCGACAGCCAGGCGAGCGCCACGCGCAAATGCTTCCGCAGCCATCACGCGGCCACCTGCCGGCTGAACCTGCACGACGTGTAGAATCCCGGCTCCGGCAGCCACGAACAGCCCGGAGTCGTTGGTAACTTCGGCAATCTCTCCGGGTTGTCCTCCCCGGCCGGAGAATTTCTGCGCCGGATCCGGATTCGCCTGCACGATTCCCAGCGGCCTGCCAGCCCATGAGGTGGCCGCTCCAGGCCAAGGCTGACAGGCCCGCACCAGCCGGCCGATCTCCTCGGCAGGCGCCTGCCAGTCAATCTGGCCATCCGACTTCCTGACCAGTGGGGCATAGGTAGCCCGCTCGTGGTCCTGGGGCCCGCGCGGCGCCTGGCCCGTCGCAATAAGACGCAAGGTCTGGGCGAGAAGTTCACAGCCCCTGTCACACAGCCGCGACTCCAGCGTGCCGCTGGTGTCGTCGGGGAGAATGGGCTCCTTCTGGGCCAGGATGATGTCGCCGGCGTCCATCTGCTCAGCCATGTACATGGTGGTGACGCCGCTCTCCTGATGACCACGTCGGATGGCCCAGAAGACCGGGGCCGCACCCCGCAGCTCAGGCAGCAGGGAGAAATGCAGGTTGATGGCGCCCAGTCGGGGAAGGGCCAGCAGTCCCGGCTTGAGTATCTCGCCGTAGGCGACCACGATGAACAGGTCAGGCGCCAGCTCCCTCAGACACGCGGCGAACTCGGGCGACGAAGCGCGTTCCGGCTGGTAGACAGGCAGACCCAGCGCCTGCGCGCGCAGCTTCACCGGCGGCGCCGTGAGCTTGCGCCCGCGCCCCTTGGGGCGGTCGGGCTGCGTCACCACGCCCACCACCCGAAAGGGCGAGGCCACAGCCGTCGCCAGGTGGCTGGCCGCCGTTTCGGGCGTGCCCATGAACACAGCCGTCAGATGGTTAGCTTCGGCTCCGACGCCGCTCGCGGGAATCGCCGCCCTTCTGCCCGCATCTTCTCGAAGGCCTCCAGCACCTGCTCCAGCGTGGTCGGCTCGCGCCGGTAACCCTCTTCGGCCTCCTCATCGGGCACAATCCAGTGGAGCGAATAGGGATCGGCTCGGTCAATGAATAGCCGGCCATCCAGGTGGTCTATCTCGTGACACAGGATACGCGCCAGGAAGCCTTCGGCCTTGATCTTCCGCGACCGCATCCGCTCGGTCAGAGCCTGCACCACGACTGCCTCGGGCCGGATGACCACACCCTGTAGTGTGGGTAGGCTGAGGCACCCTTCGAGGCCCTCGACCTCGCCACGCCGCTCCACGATCTTGGGGTTCACCAGCCGCAGCTCCTGGTCCTCGTAGAGGACCACGGCCACCCGGATGGAGCGGCCAACCTGCGTCGCCGCCAGCCCCACCCCAGGGGCCTCGCGGACTGTCTCCAGCATGTCATCCAACAGCGCCAGTACGTCTCTGTCGGCCCTGCGCAGTGCCTTGGTCTTCTCGCGCAGCACAGGGTCGCCATAGGTTACGACGTCCAACACAGCCACGCTGCTACGCTCCTTGCTTCTGTCGGTTTCGCGCCCGTTCGGGGCGAACCCGTCAGGATGGCCCCGAAGGGCCGCGTTCGGGCGCCGGATGATACCCTACATCATGTCCATCGGATCCACGTCCACGGCTATGCGCTCGCGATCGCCGCCCGCCAGGCTGTCCAGGGCCTGGCGGGAGGCCCGGTGCAGGGCCTCCACATCGGCGCTCCTGGCCAGCACGTGATACCGGCAAATGCCCTTGATCCTGGCCAGGGGAGCCGGGGCCGGCCCCAGCACGTCCACTTGCTCCGGCGCGTGCTCGCCCAGCACCTCGACCAGGTTCTCGGCCACCGTCAGCACCCGCTTCTCGCTGCGGTCGCTGATGAGGTAGGCGATCATGCGGCTGAAGGGCGGATAGCCCAGCTCCCGTCTGTGATTATGCTCCCTCTCATAGAAACGCTCGTAATCGTGGCCACTGGCGGCCACGATGGCGTAGTGCGAGGGGTTATAGGTCTGCACCAGCACTTCGCCGGGCCGTTGGCCGCGCCCCGCTCGCCCCCCAACCTGAGTCAGCAACTGGAAGGTGCGCTCGCCGGCCCGGAAATCCGGGAAGTTGAGCCCCGTGTCGGCGTTGATGACTCCCACCAGCGTCACGTCGGGGAAGTCGTGGCCCTTGGCGATCATCTGGGTGCCGATGAGCACGTTGGCCGCGCCGGAGGCGAACTCCTGAAGGATAGCGGTGTAGGCGCCTTTGCGCCGGGTGGCATCGCGGTCCATGCGTATAGGCCGCGCGGCCTCGAAAGCGGCCCGCACCTCCTCCTCGACGCGTTCAGTGCCCAGGCCCAGGTAGCCAATCTTGGTGCCCTGGCAGCGGGGACAGACGTCGGGCGGCGGCTCGCGGCGGCCGCAGTGATGGCAGCGCAGGCGCTTGCTGCGCACGTGGTAGGTGAGCGAGACCTCGCAGTCGGGGCAGCGCATGGCGAACCCGCACTCGCGGCACATGACGAAGGTGGCAAAGCCCCGGCGGTTCAGGAACAGCAGCATCTGCTCGTCCCGGGACAGACGCAGGCCCATGGCCTCCCGCAGCTCCTCGCTGAGGACCGGGGCCTTGCCCTCCTCACGCCGGCCGCGCATGTCTATGACCCGCACCACCGGCAGAGGGCGCTGGTCAATGCGCTGCGACAGTCGGACGTAGACATAAGCACCCTCGGCAGCGGCGAAGTAGCTCTCCAGCGAGGGCGTAGCGCTGCCCATCACCACCACTGCGGATTCCATCTCCGCGCGCTTCAGGGCCACTTCGCGGGCATGGTAGCGCGGCACGGACTCCTGCTTGTAGGCGGGCTCGTGCTCTTCGTCAATGACGATGAGGCCCAGGCGGAGGAGGGGAGCAAACACCGCCGAGCGGGCGCCGATGACGACATCGGCCTCCCCGGCCGCCACGCGCCGCCACTCGTCGTAGCGCTCGCCCTGACTCAGCCGGCTGTGCAGGAGGGCCAGGCGCCCCTCGAAGCGGGCGCTGAAGCGCGCGATGGTCTGCGGGGTGAGAGAGATCTCCGGCACCAACACGATGACTTGCTGGCCCCGCGCCAGCGCCTCCCGAATGGCCCCCAGGTAAACCTCCGTCTTGCCGCTGCCGGTGACGCCGTGGACCAGGACGACCCGCGGCGGGGCGTCCAGGCCGTCAACCACCTCGCGCAGAGCCACCTCCTGCTCCGTGTTCAGTTGCGGCGCGACCGCGCTGGCTGTGCCCACACCCTCCATGGAGGGCGAGCGCCAGGCCGGCGCCTGGCTCAACTCGACCAGGCCCTTGGCCGCTAGCGCCGCCACAGGGGCACCACCAGCCCCGCTCAGCCTGGAGGCCTCGACTTCGGTTCCAGCGGCGACCAGGTTCTCCAGGGCCTCGGCCTGGCGCGGTGCCCGCCGACGCAGGGCTTCAACCTCCTGGCGGGCTCGCGCCGCGTCCACCGCCAGCCGCGCCATCGTCCTGCGGCGGCCGGGCGCTGACGGGGGCGCCAGGCGCCGCTCCTGGACGACCAGCCCCTTCTGCTCCAGCCGCTTCAGGGCATCTGACGGGTTCCTGCCGCGCAGGGCGGTGCGCAGCGCCTTGTACTCCAGAGAGCCGCCTGCCGCCAGCAGCGCGCCGACTACCTTGGCCTGGAGCGGCGCGCGGGCCTCCAGCTCTGGTAGGGCCGCACGGGCAGCATTCTGGTCCGTGACAGAGGCCCGACGGCGCACGTGACGAGCGATGCCTCGAGGAACCACGCAGCGCAGGGCCTCGGCCAGAGCGCACTGGTAGTAGTCGGCAACCCAGCGGCAGAGGGCGAGCTGGGCGCGGTCGAACAGGGGCTCGTGGCTGAGCACGTCGCGAAGGGGGCGCAAGCGCTGGGCAGGCTCGGCCAGGGCAAAGCCGACTACATAGCCTGGCAGTACCCGCCTGCCGAACGGAACCAGCACGTAGGAGCCAATCTCCAGGCCGCCACGCCACCCCGCCGGCACCTCGTAGGTAAAGGCCCGGTCAATGGCGCGGCTGGGGCTGTCCACGATCACCTGAGCCAGCCGCTTGTGGGAGTTGGCTCCTTCCGGCTCGGGCGACGGCGCGTGGGCTGTTGCTGGTGTGTCCAGGCCGGCGGCCGACATGTACTTGCCCGTGAGTAGCGGTCAGCGCGCGGAAGGCCCACCCGAGTGGTCGCTGGCGGCCTACGAGGCCGGCGCTGCGGAGGGCTCAGAGACCGGCCGCGGCGCGCAGCGTCTCCGCCATGTCCGTGCGTTCCCAGGTGCGCTCCGGCAGCTCCCAACCGAAGTGCCCGTAGGCAGCGGTAGACTTGTAGATGGGGCGCAGCAGGTCCAGGTACTTGATGATGCCCCTGGGGCTGAGGTCGAACTGGTCCAGGATGAGCTGCTCGATCTGCGCCTCAGGGATCTTCTCGGTCCCGAAGCAGGTGACGGACAGCGAGAAGGGCTCAGGGTCGCCGATGGCGTAGGCCACCTGAAGCTCACACCTGTCCGCCAGGCCGGCGGCCACCAAGTTCTTGGCGATGTAGCGCGCCATGTAGCTGGCGGAGCGATCCACCTTGGTGGGGTCCTTGCCGCTGAAGCAGCCACCGCCGTGGCGGGCCAGGCCGCCGTAGGTGTCCACGATGATCTTGCGGCCGGTGAGCCCGGTGTCCGCCTGCGGGCCGCCGACTTCGAACTTCCCGGTGCGGTTAACCATCACCAGCGTCTGGTCGCGGCGCAGGTCGCGGGGGACCACCTCGTAGACCACGCGCTCGGTGATGTCCTCGTGGATCTGAGACTGGGGCACGCCGGGGGCGTGTTGGGCTGCTATGAGCACCTTGGTCACCCACACCGGCCGGCCATTCTCATACTCCACAGTAACCTGAGTCTTGCCGTCCGGCCGCAGGTACTCTATCTCGTGGTTCCTGCGGACCGCGGCCAACTGCTTGGCCAGCTTGTGCGCCAGCATGATGGGCAGCGGCATCAACTCCGGCGTCTCGCGGGTGGCGTAGCCGAACATCATGCCCTGGTCGCCGGCGCCGCCCGTGTCCACGCCCTGGGCGATGTCGGGCGACTGCTCCCGCACGGCCGTCAGCACCCCGACCGTCATGTAGTCAAACCCGAACTTGGCGCGGGTGTAGCCGATCTCCTCGATGGTCTTGCGGATCACACTGGGCATGTCCACGTAGGTCTCCGTGGTGATCTCGCCGGCCACGATGACGGTGCCCACGGTCACCAGGGTCTCGCAGGCCACGCGGCTGTCGGGGTCGCCCGCAATGAGCGTATCCAGGATGGCATCCGATATCTGGTCGGCCATCTTGTCGGGATGGCCTTCAGTCACCGACTCCGAGGTCAGGCGATACCTATTCTGAGCCAAGAAACAGCCCTCCTCATTCGTACTGACGCTTGCCAGGCTACCAGGGCTGCCGTCGCAGCCAACTCAGGTAAGCCAACTGTTCGGCAGCCGTCAAGGCTCCGTATAGCAGCGCCGGCGGCGTCCAGGAGCGAGCGGCCACGCCCAAGGCAACTGCCGCCAACAGGCCGATCACCTCCGCCGCCAGGGAACCGCGACCGGCCGCACTGGTGCTCAAGGCCCGCAGGCAGGCTTCCTCCGCCGGAGCTGGCTCTACGGCCGGCACGACGGAGGCCAGGGCGCGCGAGCGCAGCAGGCCCCCGACCAAGCCCAACAGCAGGCCCAGCAACGTCAGGTGCGCACAGACTCGCCACGGCGGCTCACGGGAGCCCTGCCAGGCGAAGTACCACGCCGCAGCACAGACGGCCAGGCCTGCCGCCGCGCTGGCGACGGTGAACCCGCCACCCAGATACCAGGGCAACTCACTGCGGCGGATGCCGCGCGTGCCGCTTTGATCCTGCGAATCCATGTAGCCTGAGTGGTGACAAGACTCGACCGGCGCTGCGCCCCTCTGGCCCTGCCGGGCGGCTACTTGGCCGCCTGCACCTCGGCGCTCTGTCGCTGCAACACCACCTCGTCGAATATCCGCTCGGCCACCTCACGCTTGGGCATCTTGCCCAACGGCAAAGCCTCGCCGTTGGGGCGCACGAGGGTCACGATATTGGTGTCTGCGCCGAATCCGGCTCCCGGCTGCGCCAGGTCGTTGGCCACCATCAGGTCCAGGTTCTTCTCGCGCAGCTTCTGCCGGGCCTTGGCCAGCAGGTCCTCGGTTTCCGCCGCGAAGCCGACTAACATGCGGCCGGGCTTGTCCTGCCGGCCGAGGGCTTCGAGGATGTCGGGCGTGTGCACCAGTTCCAGGCGGTCTACCTGGACCTCGCTCTTGTTGAGCTTGCCGGCGCGCGCCTGTCGCGGCGTGAAGTCCGCCACCGCCGCAGCACCAATCACGATATCGGCGTCGGCCACAGCCGCCATCACTGCCTCGTACATCTCCTGGGCGGACGTCACCCGCACACACTGAGCGCCCAGAGGGTCGTCCAGAGACGCCGGCCCGCTGATCAGCGTCACCTGGGCGCCACGGGCGACAGCAGCGCGCGCCAGCGCATAGCCCATCTTGCCTGTCGAGGGATTAGACAGGAAGCGCACCGTATCAATGGTCTCGCGCGTGGGGCCGGCCGTGATGATCACCTTGCAGCCCGCCAGGTCCAACGTGCGGCCAGAGGCGGCCGTCTCCACGAAGGAGATGATCTCCGTCACCGGGGCCAAGCGCCCGATTCCCTCGTAGCCGCAGGCCAGCCAGCCGGTCTCCGGCGGGATGATGCGATAGCCGCGCTCGCGCAGCCTGGCCAGGTTCTCCTGGGTGATGGGGTTCTCCCACATGCGCGTGTTCATAGCCGGCGCCAGCAGCACCGGACAGGCAGCGGCCATGACCGTAGTGGAAAGGGCATCGTCGGCGATGCCGTTGGCTATCTTGCCGATGATATTGGCCGTGGCAGGGGCGAGGACAAAGCAGTCGGCAGCATCGCTCACCGACACATGCTGCACGTCGAACTCGCTGACCTCCTCGAAGAGGTCCACCACGACCTTGCGGGCCGAAAGTGTCTGGAAGGTCAGAGGCCCCACGAACTCGGTGGCGTTGCGGGTCATGATAACGTGGACCTGCGCGCCCCGCTGCACCAGTCTGCTGACCAGGTCGCAGGCCTTGTAGGCAGCGATGCCGCCGCTGATGCCCACCACGATGTTCTTGCCTGCTAGCATTGCTGGCTGTTTCCGGCTTCTGCCAGGAGTTGGCCCTGGAGCGACTCGGACCTGGCGGCGTCTGCCCGCAGCCTTGCCGCGGTGATGATGGCTGCCACCTGCGCGGCCGCCTGCTCCGCGTCGTCGTTCACCACTACGAAGTCGTACCCGTCCATGCCGGCGATCTCGGCGCGCGCGGCGGTCAGTCGCCGCTGCATCTTCTGCTCCGACTCCGTGTGACGCCCCCGCAGCCGCCGCTCCAGCTCCTGCCAGCTAGGCGGGGCGACGAACACCAGGATGGCCTCGGGGGCTTGCTTGCGGAAGGACATGGCTCCCTGGTGATCCACCTCGGCCACCAGGTCCCTGCCCTCGGCCTGGGCCCGCTCCAACTCGGCTTTGGGGGTGCCCTTCAGCTCACCGTAAACGTCCGCCCACTCGAAGAACTCCCCCGCCGCGATCATGCGGCGGAACTCTTCTTCGCTGACGAAATGGTAGTCTACGCCCTCCCGCTCACCGGGCCGCGGCGGCCGCGTGTTGGCCGATACCGACAGCCGCAGCCCAGGCAGGCGCTCCATGACCCGCTCGACTACGACGCCCTTCCCCACGCCGGAGGGCCCGGAGACCACGATAATCAGCCCGGAGCGCCCGAAAATGGCCTCTTCTCCCCCGAGCGGCCGCATTCGCCTGCCTGCAATAGGCACACGTGCGGGTATTCTATCACAAGTGTCGGCGTTTGCAAAGGACACGCTACCACAGCGTGTGCGGGGCCCCGATCTGCCGCGCGTTGTGCGCCGCGTGCTATAATGCCTGCCGACCATGCTCTTCGACAGCCTCATGCTAGCCGTCGTGGCCAGGGAGATCGGGGACGCCTGCCAGCGTCGCCGTGTGCAGCGCGTGGTTGGGCCCAACTACACCGACGTCTATCTGGCCTTCCGGGGCGGGCCGGCCGTCTGCCTCTCGATGGCGCCGGACCTGTACCGGGTGCACTTGGCTAGCGAGACACCCCGGGCGCCGGCCACCCCGACACCCTTCTGTCAGGCTCTGCGCAAGCACCTGGAAGGAGCCGTCCTGGTGCGGACGGAGCAACTCCGCTTCGACCGCGTGCTCTTCCTGCACTTCGCCGACTGCGGCGGATTCGGGCCCAAGGCCACCACCGCCCTGGTGGCCGAGCCGACGGGCCGCCTGGCGAACATGATGCTGCTGGACACGGCAACGCCTGGCGATCCAGAAATCATCGTCTGCGCCAAGCACGTGACCAAGCGCGTGAACCGCTACCGCGAGGTCTTGCCGGGCGCGCCCTATGTTCCGCCGCCCGGGGGCGGACGGCTCAGCCCGCGGGGCCTCGACGCCGATAGGCTGCGGGCAACGATTGCAGGCGCCGAGCCCAGCCAGACGGTGGGCGATTTCCTGGGGCGCAAGTGCGAGGGCGCCAGCACTGACTTCGTGGCCGAAGTGCTCTGCCGGGCCGAACTGAGCCCGGAGACCCCGGTAGGCTCTCTGGAACAGAGTCAAGCGGAGCGGCTGTGCGAAGTGCTTCGTAGCCTGGCCTGCCTGGAATGCGACATCTCGCCAGCCATCTACCAGCCCCCCAGCGGGCGCGCCTTCGCCTACCCGATTGCACTTCAGCACGTTCCCGGCGAGGCGAGTGTCGAACCGATGCCATCGCTTAGCGCGGCGCTAGAACGGGTGGCAGCCGAGACGGCCGGGTGGGCAGCCCTGCGCACGCTCCAGACGCGGCTGGAGGGCGCGCTGAGCCGAGCCCTGAAGCGAGCCCGCGTCAAACTTCAGTCGCGCGAAGCGCAACTGGAGGAAGCTCAGCAAGCAGAGCAGGAGAAGCGGCTCGGGGAGCTGATGCTGGCCCAGGCGGCGCAGATTCCGGCTGGGGCAAGCACATACGAGCTGGTTGACTTCTACCGCCCAGAGCAGCCCACGATCACGGTGGCGCTGAACCCCTTGCTGACAGCAGCACGGAACGCTCAGCAGCACTTCCTGCGCTACCGGAAGGCGAAGACTGCGCAGGAGCGCCTGCCGCGCTTGGTCGCGGAGGCTAGGCAAGAGGTCGAGTACCTGGCCGGGTTGCAGCCACAGGTGGAGATGGCGCAGGAGTTGAGCGACTTGCAGGAGATCGAGGCGGAGCTGGCCGCACAGGGCTATCTCAAGGCGAAAGCGCGGCCGAAAAGGGCCCAGCGCGAGCCCGCCGGGCCGCGCGTGCGCTCGGTGGCGTCGCCCGACGGCTACACCGTCTACTACGGCCGCACCAACACGCAGAACGAGCATCTGCTGCGCCACATCGCCGGCCCCGATGACCTCTGGCTACACGTGCAGGGCGCCCCAGGCGGCCATGTCGTCGTCAAGCGGCAGGGCAAGGGCGCCATCCCACGGAAGACCATTGAAACCGCTGCCCACCTGGCCGCCGAGAACAGCCAACTGCGGGGCGAGGGCATCGTCCCAGTGGACTACACCCAGCGCAAGTACGTCACCAAGCCCAGGGGCGGCAAGCCTGGATTCGTGCACTACACTCATGCGAAGACCATCCTGATGAAGCTCGAGCGCAAAGGCTGAGGTGATGGCTGTGCGGCGCGCGTTCTTCCTGGTTGGCTTGTTGGGACTGATCGCCTGCACCACATGCGTTCGGGGGGTGGGGCCAGTGACCGCTGAGCCCAAGCCGCCCAAGTGCCTGGGCGTCTTCGGTTCCCCGGAACTCATCTGGGACCGAGGCGAGAAGCTATCCGACTACCACATCAACGCCGTGTTCGTGGGACATGATGCCCTCAAGCCAGAGCTGATACAGCGCTGTCGCCAGGAAGGCGCCAAGGTCTACGCGGCGGCGCCACCGGCGTGCAGGTGTTCACGCTGAAGGGTGTGATCGAGGAAGAGGGGAAACTGACGGCGCTGAGGGAGGTCTATGCTGCCCGGCAGTAGGGGACGATATGAGATGTGCGATCTGCGATGTGCGATAGGAACGGCGACGGCCCAGCGCCTGCGCAGAGCCGAATGCGTGGGAGGCGGCTCCAGCCGCCGACTGGCCGTTGCCGAAGTGGCGTTAGGCAGGGCCTGACCGAGGGTATCATAGCTGGAGGGCAACAGACGGTCGGAGGTGCTTACCATGACGACGAGCGCGCGTCGGCTGATCACAATCGCTGCGCTGGGCGCGGTAATGGCAGTGCCGGCAGTCGGCTGGGCTGATGGGGGCCTCTTCTTTGGGGGCGGATTCGGCGGCTATCATGGCGGCTTCTGGGGCCCGCACGGCGGGGTGTTCGTCGGAGGGCCATCGTCAGCCTACCCCTCGTGGGGCTACGGCTACGACTACGGCCGGCCATCCTGGGATATCTGGGGCCAGCCGGGCGGAGGGGGCTGGTGGCCGGGCTGGAGGGGCTGGCGCGGCGGCGAGATCACGCCGGGCTACGTCGGCGACTCCTGGACCGGCACGCGCAGCTACCTGCGCAGCCCATACCCCGAGCCTGGAAGCGCACTTGAGATCGCCCCGCCAGCCCTGGACAAGCCGCTGGAGTTCCGGGGCCGGCTGATCGCCCCTCGGGTGCTGGAGGTAACCTGGCCGGGCAGCCAGGAGCCTGTGTCGCAGGTCCTGTTTGAGCTGCTGGGGGCCACGGGACAGGTCATTGACCAGCGCTACGAGCAGGAGCCGCCGTACAAGGGCCTCCTGAACGTCACCAGCGAAGTCCGCTACGTGCGCATGACCGTGACCTACAAGGACGGCCTGGAGCGCAGCGTCAAGGTGCCATTCCAGCCGCCGCAGGCCCCATGATGGGCGGTAGCAGGTCTTGGGGATCAACAGCAGCGCCGGCCTTCGGGCCGGCGTTCCTGGTTGGCGTACCGTGTCGTCGTGCCAGCGGGTCTTGCCCGCAGGCGGCGCATCCTGTATCCTGTGGCGGCACTACCAGGTTTCAGGTGGCAGGTTGAAGGCCACAAGCGAGGGCCGTACCCCTGAAACCTGTGACCTGAAGCCTGTAACCTGTTGACGGCAAGCGGAGGGTATCATGCTTCCAACCGTCAAGCTGGGCAAACTGAACGTGACGCGGCTGATCATCGGCGGCAACCCGTTCAGCGGCGGCTCCCACTTCTCGTCGAAGCTCGACAAGGAAATGCGCAACTGGTACACCGTGGAGCGCATCAAGCAGACGCTGCGCGAGGCCGAGCAGGCCGGGCTGAACACCTTCCTGGGCCGGGCCGACAGCCACATCATGCGCATGCTGAACGAGTACCGGAACCAGCGCGGGCGGCTGCAATGGATCGCGCAGACTGCCCCCGAGATGGCGTCCGTGGTCGCCAACATTGACCGGGCCGTCGCCAACGGGGCTAGTGCCGTGTTCCTGCACGGCGGGATGACGGACAAGATGTTCCGCGCCGGGGACTTCGATCGGCTGCGGCCGTGGGTGGACCACATCCGCGAGAAGGGCGTTCCCTGCGGCATGGGCACGCACAACACCGACGTGCTGCGGCACGCCGTGGAGACGAGGCTGCCGGTAGACTTCTTCATGACCTGCTTCTACGACATCTGCCTGCGCGGCGAGGTCTACCTGGAGGAGGACCGCCAGGCCATGACCGACCTGATCCGCCAGATTGGCACGCCCTGCATCGCCTACAAGATCATGGCCGCCAGCCGCAACCAGCCGCAGGAGGCGTTTGAGTACGCCTACCGTCGCATCAAGGCCACCGATGCCGTGTGCGTAGGCGTTTTCACCAAGCACCAGGCGAAACAGGTGGCAGAGGATGCGGAGTTCTGCCGCCGGTTCGGCCCATTGAGCCAGCCGGCAGCCCTGCCAGCCAGGTAGGTGTCAAAGGTACGCGCGATGAGGGCGCCACTGGCGTTCAGGCCGGCCGCAGTGCTGGTCATCCTGTCCTCGTGCATCGCCGCGCTCCCGTGCACGCCTGTCCACGCCGCGCATAACCCTTACGGGGTGCATCTGCTGCCGGTGGGCGGTGCCGACATCGAGAAGCACCTGACCTGGGCACACACCCTCGTCGGCGACGGCGGGCACGTGAAGTGCCTGTTCATGGGCATTGATGCGCGCACCACCAAGCCCCAGGACGACTGGGTGCGCCTGGTGCAGGGCATCTACGACCGCAACATGATCCCGGTGCTGCGCCTGGCCGGGCATTACGGGGAGGGCGGCTGGGTCAAGCCAGAGGCCGACGCGCCCGGCGACTACAGCTCCGTGGCCAAGGCCGTCCAGGCGGTGGTGGCCGGGCTGCCGCGCAAGGAGGCCGTGCCGCTCTACGTGGAGGTGTGGAACGAGCCGAACCTGGACCTGGAGTGGAGCGGCCAGGCCAGCGCGCAGGAGTACGCGGAGTTCCTGGTGGACGTGTATGCGGCGCTCAAGGCGCTCGGCGACGACCGCATCCAGGTGCTCAACGGGGCCACGGCCCTGGACGCCGAGTTCGTGCGGGCAATGTTCCAGAAGGTCCCTGCCTCGGTGCGCGCCTTCGACGTCTGGGGCTCGCATCCGTACCCACAGAATCACCCGCCGGAGTACAACATCCACGACCGCACTGCGCGCTATCCCGACGGCACCATTGATGGCTATCGGCTGGAGCTGGCAGTGCTGGGGGAATCCGGCCGACCGGATACGAAGGTGATGATCACTGAGACGGGCTACGTCCTGGGCAACCAGACCTACGCCGGCGAGGGCTACCCCCTCATTGACGAGCAGCGGCGCGCCGACTACATCATGCGCGCGTGCCGCGACTACTGGAGCAAGTGGCCCGAGGTGCTGGCCGTGTTCCCGTTCATATTCTGCGATGCGGCGGGCGGCTGGCGCGGCTTCGAGTGGGTCTACCCTGACAGCGGCACTGACGAGAACGGCTGGCCGACCAAGCGCCACCTGCAATACGACTACATCGCCAAGCTGGCCAAGCCCAATGACCCCACCGGGGGCATCTCGGGCCGTCTGCTCGAGCCCACCAGCAAGCAGCCGGCCGCCGGCGTGCGGCTGTCCCTGGACGACGGCGTTCAGCGCGTGGTCACGGACGTCTTCGGCAACTTCCTGTTCGCGCAGATAGAGCCCGGCACACACACGGTATCCCTGGAGTCGCCCGGGCTGATCGCCGAAGCCTGGGAGCCCTTCGAGGTGCAGGCCGGCCAGAACGCCGTGCGCGACCTGCCGGTGCGGCCGCGGGCCTGGGCGCAGTTGGAGGGGACGGTGCGGGAGGCGGCCAGTGATAGGCCCCTCGCGCGCGCCTTCCTGCGCCTGTGGCCGGACGGCCAGACCAAGGAGTCGGGCCCGCTGGGCCAGTTCATCTTCCCGCAGCTCCTGCCAGGCGAGTATGAGCTGGCGGCCAGTCTGCCCGGCTACGGGCCGGCCCGCAATACAGGTATTGGCGTGCGGTCGGGCCAGCGCGTCAGCGCTTTCCTGCACCTGGGCCCACTGCCCTTGGGCCTCAAGGGCGGCAACCTGCTGACCAACTGCGGCTTCGAGGAGGGGTCGGCGGACGACCCCATCATCGCCTGGTCCAGCCTGGATGGGCAGCCGCACCCCCAGGTTCTCCAGCGGGAGGAGGAGCTGGTGCATGGCGGCACGGCGGCGCTTGCCATGCATCTGCCGCGCGAACGTGCCGAATGGACGGTATGGCAGGCGACTGACTACAACTCCGCCAAGCCGGGCACAGTGTACGCTGCGGGCGCCTGGGTGGCGGCCGAGGACCTGCCCGGCGGCCGGTGCCGCGCCAAGATCGCGCTGCGCTGCCTGACCAACGCGGGAGAGGGCGTGGGCCAGGCAGAGAAAGCGGCTGAGCTATCTTTGACCGGCCGCTGGCAGGCGCTGGTCGTGACCCTGACCGCCCCTGAGCGCAGCCAACGGCTCCAGATCCTCCTCACGGCCGAAGGCGCCGGCGGCCTCATCGTCTTCGACGACACGTGCGCGGGAGAGGCAGCATAGGTGAAAGCAGGCGGTGTGGGTTGTGACAGGGGCAAGGGAGAGTCGCGCCGCTCGTCGAACCTTCAGCCCGCGCCGGGGCTGCCCGGCGCCGAGGAAGAAGCCTTCATGAGACAGACGATTGCTGAGCCGCCGCGCGAGACCCCCGTCGCCAAGCAGGCGGACGTGGTGGTGGCCGGCGGTGGGCCGGCGGGCTTGTGCGCGGCTGTGGCGTCGGCGCGCCTGGGGGCCAGCACGGTGCTCATCGAGCGCTACGGCTTCCTGGGCGGCATGGCCACTGCCGGCCTGGTGAACCCGTTCATGAACTTCCACCTGGACGGCGCGCCCATCATCCAGGGCGTCTTCGAGGACTGGATCGAGGGCATGCGCAAGCGAGGCGGCTACCTGGACCAGGCCGGCAGCAGCAGCAACGTCTTCGACACCGAGGCCGCCAAGTTCAGCGCCGCGGAGCTGTGCCAGGAGGCGGGAGTGGACCTGCTGCTGCACAGCTTCGTGGACAACGTGCTGGTGGAAGACAGGCGCATCACGGCTCTCTGCTGCGCGGGGAAAACGCGGCTGGCCGTCACCGGCAACGTCTTCGTGGACTGCACCGGCGATGGTGACGTGGCCGCGCGGGCCGGCTGTCCGTTCGAGCTGGGCCGCGAGGAAGACCAGCTCATGCAGCCCATGACGCTGAACTTCAACGTGGGCGGCGTGGACCCCGAGCGGGCGCCCGAGAGCGGCGCCGACCTCCAGGAGTATTACGACCAGGCGAGAGGGCGGGGCGAGGTTGACTGCCCGCGGGAGAATGTCCTGTTCTTCCCCACCATTCGTCCCGACCAGGTTCACTTCAACACCACGCGGGTGATTGGCGTCAACGGGAGCGACACGCTGGACCTGACCAGGGCCGAGCTGGAGGGCCGCAGGCAGGCGGAGCAGTTCGTGCGCTTCCTGCGTAGCTACGCGCCGGGCTTCGAGCATAGCTACCTACTGGAGACGGCCGCGCAGATCGGGGTGCGCGAGACGCGGCGCATCCTGGGGGACTATGTTCTGACTAAAGAGGACGTGCTGGAGTGCCGTAAGTTTGAGGACGGCATCTGCCGCGCGCACTACGTCATTGACATCCACAATCCGGCGGGCACGGGCACGGTCATCATGCACCTGCCGCCGCACGACTGGTACGAGATACCGTATCGCTGCCTGCTGCCGCAAGGCGTGGACAACCTGCTGGTGGCCGGGCGCTGTATCTCCGCCGATCACGCGGCGCATTCGTCGCTGCGGGTCATGCCCGTCGCGGCGGCGCTGGGCGAGGCAGCCGGGACTGCGGCGGCGCTGGCGACCCAGCGCGGGCTGGCGCCCCGCCAGCTGCCGGCCGCTGAGCTGCGGGAGCAACTGGTGCGCCAGGGCGCCAACCTGGTCCTGCGACGGCAGGCAGCCGTGCCTGCCGGCAGGCCCGCAGGCAAGCGAGCTAGCTAGTGACCACCATCATCCTACCGGCCTACAACGAGGAGCAATCGCTGCCCCAACTGTTCGCGTCCATTCGACGCTCCCTGGACGAAGCGGGCGGGGACTACCGGATTGTGCTGGTGAACGACGGCAGTCAGGATCGCACTGGTGAGGTGGCGCGGGCGCACGGCGGCGACCTGCCCCTGAGGGTGGTGGACCACGAGCGCAACCAGGGGCTGGGTGTGGCCCTGAAGACGGGGCTGGAGGTGGCACTGGCGGACGCCGCTGACGATGACGCTATCGTCACCCTGGACGCCGACAACACGCACAGCCCGGAGCTCATCGCGCAGATGATCAGCGCGCTGGACGAAGATCAACGGGATGTGGTGATTGCTTCCCGCTTTGCGCCCGGAGGACGGGAAGTGGGCCTGTCCACGCGCCGCAAGATAATGAGCCGCGGAGCCAGCTTCCTCATGCGCCTGTTCTTCCCCGTGGAGGGCGCGCGGGATTACAGCTGCGGCTTCCGCGCCTATCGCGCGGGCATCCTGAAGCGGGGCCTGGAGCACTACGCGGGCGGGCTGATACAGGAGACGGGGTTCGCCTGCATGGCCGAGATCCTGGTGAAGCTAGCGCAGATCGGCGCGCGCATTGCCGAGGTGCCCATGGTGCTCCGCTACGACCTGAAGTCCGGCGCGAGCAAGCTAGAGGCCTGGAAGGCCATCAGACGCTATCTCTACCTGTTTGCCCACCGGCGGCGGCTGCTGTCCAGATGACCTCCTGCCCCTCTGCTGCGCACAGCGACCAACCGGCACGCTCCGGCCTGCCGCCGGCCGTGTGGGTGGCCTGCCTGATCGCCTTAGTGCTGCGCTTAGCGGCGGTCCAGTTCTACTACGGGTGGAACCGACCTCTGAGGCAGGACGAGCCGGACTACGACGCTATCGCCACCAACCTCGCCGCCGGCCGGGGCTTCGCCGTGTTCCCCGGCCAGCCCAGCGCCTGGCGCCCCCCAGCGTATCCGGCCTTCCTGGCGGCGATCTACAAGCTGGCGGGGCGCGACTTTGCCGTGGTGCGCTTCGTCCAGTGCCTGATTGGGGCGGCTACCTGCGGCCTGGTCTTCCTGTTGGGCAAGCACATGGCCGACCGAACCGTAGGCCTGGTGAGCGCGTACATCGCCGCCCTCTACCCACTGTTCATCGCCCTCAACGGGCGCTTATACACAGAGACGGTCTACCTGCCGCTGGTGTTGCTGGCCGCTCTGGCGCTCGCCCGCCTTCAGCGCGACGGCCTGCGCTGGGCCGCGCTGCTGGGGGCGGTCTGTGGCCTGAGCGCCCTGGTGCGGCCGAACCTGGCGCTGTTCCCGCTGCTGGCCGGCCTGGGCCTACTGATGGCCGGCCGACCCCTGCAACGTGTGCTGCTGGAAACGGGCCTGATGCTGGCGGTGACCACCGCGACGATCCTGCCCTGGGCCGTACGCAACTACCTGGCGCTGGGGGCCTTCGTACCCATCTCCACCAACGGCGGCATTACGCTCTTCGTGGGCAACAACCCCTGGGCGGTGGGCGGGGGGGCGGTGGAGTGGGCCATCGTGGGCTACCCGCCGGAGGAGGCCCAAGAGAAGTTTGGCCAGCTCAGGGTGGCTGCGCCCAGGGGGGACTTCCCCAGCGGGATCAACTTCTGGCAGGGCTTGTCCGAGGTAGAGAACGACCGCCGCTACACCGACCTGGCCAAGCGCTGGATAAGGGCGAACCCCGGCCGCTTCCTGGCCTTGATGCCCAGGAAGCTGCTCAAGCTATTCAGCTGGCGCATCACCAGTGGCCAAGCCGACGTGCAACGGTCGGAATGGCTGAGCCTCATCTCCTACGGCGCGATGCTGCCCTTTAGTGTCCTGGGGCTGATCCTGAGCCTGCGCGACTGGCGACCGTGGCTGCCAGCTTACCTGTTCCCCCTCCCCTTCATCGTCTCGGCCTGCCTCTTCTACGGCAGCGCGCGCCTGCGTCAACCGGTGGACCCATTCCTGATCGTCTTCGCCGGCTTTGCCCTGTGCAGCATCTACCGCTGGCAGCAGCGGCGCAGCGGCGCCCTCTCGACGTGCAAAGCCGAGTGCTGTGCGGACAGCGAAGGAGGTGTAAGCTGAACGTGCGGGCGGCGCAGCTAGGCGGCGAAGCCAGGCAGGCGGCCGAGAACAAGCTATGCCTGAGCGTGGACATGGACACGCTCGAGGATTACGCGGCGGTCTACGGCCTCGACTTCGCCCCGAGCTACCGCGACTTGGAGTATGAGCGCGTGCTCCCCCGCTGCCTGGACCTGCTCGCCCAGCACAGAGTGGAGGCCACCTTCTTCGCAGTGGCCCGCGATGCCCGGCGTCCGCTGGTCCGTCAGCGCCTGCGCGCAGCGGCCGCCGCTGGGCACGAGATCGCCAGCCACTCGCTCTCACATGCGAACGCCTTTGCCGCCATGCGCCCGGAGCAGCAACGGCGCGAGCTGGTGGAGTCTAAGGCGATTCTGGAGGACGTCATCGGCGCGGCTGTGATCGGTTTCCGGGCACCGGCCTACGACGTCACCGGGGTGGGCCTGGAGCTGTTGGCGGAGGCTGGCTACCGCTACGATAGCAGCGTCAACCCCAACCTGCTCCAGCCTGCCTTCAAGCTGGTGCTGCGCCTCAAGAGCCGATGCTGGACCGTAGGAATGGGCCCCCTGGCCCACTGCTTCGCGCCCACGCAGCCCTTCATCTGGCGGCCGGAGGGGGCCGGCACGGAGATCCTGGAGTACCCCATTGCGGTCTTTGGTTGTCTGCGTCTGCCCTTCTTCAGCTCGGCCCTGCAGATGCTGGAGAAGCCCTTCCGCGCGTTTGCGCGCGGGCATCGCTGGCTTGCCCGGCGGCGGCGCTTCGTCAACTACCAGCTGCACATTGCGGAGCTGCTCGACCTGCCGGGCGACCGCGTAGATGCCAGCTATCGGCGTTTGGCCTACCTGACCCTCCCCGTTGAACAGCGACGCCAGTTCGTTGTGCGAGCCGTTCGCGAGCTAGCCGCCACCCACCAGTCCGTGCGCCTGTGTGACCTGGCGGCCGCCATCCTGGCCGCCGAGGATAGCGCATGACCGAGGCCAACGCCAGCACGCAGGGCGTGCGCCCACGCCGCGGGCTGGCGCGCGTGCCCTGGCTAGTCTGGGTTGCCTGTCTGCTGGCCCTGCTGGTGCGCCTGGCTTCGGTGCAGTTCTACTACGGTTGGGAGACGCGCCCGCGCAAGGACGGCGTGGACTACGACGCCCTGGCCTGGAACCTGGCCCAGGGACATGGCTACCGCCTGTTCCCCGACCAGCCCAGCGCCTGGCGGCCACCTGGCTATCCCGCCATGCTGGGCCTGCTGTACCGGGTATTCGGCCATCGGTACACCGCGCCGCGCGTGGCCCAGTGCCTGCTGGGGGCGGCAACGGTGGTGGTGTTGTTCCTGCTGGCGCAGCGCCTCGCGGGGGCGGCGGCAGGGACTGTGGCCGCGTGGATCGCAGCCCTCTACCCGCCGTTCATCGCCCTGACGGGGCGGTTTTATGGCGAGACGCTCTACATACTGGCCGTGCTGCTTATGGGCCTGGCCTTCGTTCGCTGGCAACGCGACGGGCCCAAAGCAGCAGCGCTGTTGGGCCTCACCACAGGTGTGGCCATCCTCATGCGGCCCAACCTGACGATGTTCCCGCTCCTGGCCTTGCTAGCTCTCGGCATCGCCGGCTGGCCTCGGCGTCGCGTGCTGCGCGAGGGTCTGATCGTCCTCGGAGTCTGCGCCGCCTGCGTTCTGCCCTGGACGATCCGCAACTACGTCGTCCTGAGGGCTTTCGTCCCCGTCTCTACCAACGGCGGCGTGACTCTGTTCATCAGCAATAACCCGTGGTCTGTGGGCGGCGGGAGCTTCGACTGGGCCATTGTCGGCTGGCCAGTCCAGGAGGCAGAGGCCAAGTTCCGAGCCCTGGGCGTCGAGCGACCCGCAGACGAGCTGCCTAGTGGCATCAATTACTGGAAGGAGCTGGGGGAAGTCGGCAGCGACCGGCGCTACACGGAGCTGGCGTTGAGCTGGATCAGGGCCGACCCGGGCGCCTTCGTGAGGCTGATACCGCGCAAACTGGGCAAGTTGTTCACGCTTGGCGTGGTCACTGCGGAGCCCGGCATCGAGCGGTATGAGTGGCTGCACGCCATGTCTTACGGCCCCGTGGCAGTGCTCGCCCTGGTGGGGTTGCTGCTCTCGTTCCGGCAGTGGCGCCACTGGCTCGTCTGCTACGCGGTGATGGTCCCCTTCATCATCTCCGCCTGCATCTTCTATGGCAGCCCGCGCATGCGGGTGCCTATGGACCCGTTCCTCATCGTGCTGGCCTCGTTTGCGCTCTGCGGCGCGTGGGAGCGGGCCACAGCACGCCGGGGCCGTTCGCCGGGACCTGACGCCTGTGACCCTTAGGCGCCCGGCTTCTCAGCAACGATGAGCAGGTAGCTTCCCCGGTCGGCTTGCTGGCGAAGGCGCCGGCGCACCAGGCCGCCGAACAGCACGTCCACCCAGCCGCGCGGCCCAACCACCCACCTGCCTAGAACGCGCCGGCAGATCTTGGATGGCACCGAGACCGGCAGCAGCAACTCGTAGAGATGCTGAGCAGAGGGCGGGAAGTAGGGCTCGCCACGGGCGATGCTGAGGCCGGCGGCCTGCATTCTCTGGCGCCACTGGTCAAGCCCGAAGCGGTTGCGGTGCACGAAGTACCGGTCAATGAAGCCCACGTAGCGGTTGGCCGCCCTCCGCAGGCCCAGCGCCCGCAGCCCGGCCGTGACCAGGAGCTGGTCGCCGAAGGCATCACTGGGGACCGTAATGACAAGCCGCCCGCCCGGTCTCAGCACGCGGGCAATCTCGCGGAGGGCGGCGTCGAGGTCGGGGATGTGCTGGAGCACTGAGTTGGCCAGCACGGTGGCAAAGCTCGCGTGGCGGAACGGAATGGCCTCGGCTGACGCGGCGACATGCGGGCCGCCGTAACCGTGCCGCTGGGCAGAGAGCAGCTCCTGGGCGTTGAGGTCCAGCCCGATCGCTGGGCGGCCGGCCAGGAAGACGTGCGCGAACCACCCCTGTCCGCAGCCCAGATCGAGCAGCGGCTCCTGGAGTTCAACCGTGGCCAGGGCCTCGGCGTCGGCAGCGCGGGCCATGGCCAGCGACAGCGGCGCGAGGCGGATGAACCTGGCCAGGTAGTCCACTTGGCGCATTCCGACACCGCTCACCGAGGGAACGGCGCCGCGCACGAGGCTGTTGACCCTTTCCTTGTCCTTCTCGCCGCCTGCGAGGCTACTTGACCAATTCCAGCGCCACCTTGTAGCCGAACGAGCGCAGGAAGGGGAGACAGCATGTGACGGCCGCGTCCAGCCCCTTAAGCAGGCGCTGGACGGTGGGGAAGCGATCTGGAGACTTGAACACGCGCGTGTTCGCAAGCCGGAAAAAGCAGAACTCAGGGTGGTAGGTACGAACCGACCGGAAAACGGGCCGCAACCGGGCCACATCTGCCGGCCGCAGCGGCCGCTCCCAAGGGGTGCCATAGCGTGCCACACCCATCGGCCCGGCGAGGAAACGCCTGGCGAAGCGCAACAGCGGGTTGCGTCCCCAGGTCTCAGCGAAGACCGCGCGGCCACCTGGACGCAGCACCCGCGCTACCTCTCTGGCGGCTGCCGCCACGTCCACGTGGTGCAGTATGTAGTCCCCGAAGACGCAGTCGAAGGACTCGTCCCGCAGCGCGAGCGCCTCGCAGGCCATGCGCCCGAGGTGGATGCGGCGGGCGACTCCATTGACCCTGGCCCGCAACCGCGCCAGGCCAAGCTGCTTCTCGGAGATGTCAACCAGGTGGACCTCGCCGCCCCCGCGGGCCAGAGCCACTGCGACTATGCCTTCCCCCCCGCCGAGGTCCAAGACGCGCTTGCCCGCAACGTCGCCCAGCAACCCGAGAGGAAAGACGGTGAGGGAACCCAAGGGGACCGAACGGATGTCCTCCGGCAACAGCAGGCTGGCCTCGTCGAGGTGCGCCAGGGCTTGCGCCGCCAGATCGTCGTAGGCCCGCTGTTCTGCCTGGGTGCGTTCCCTATGGGAAAGGCGGTCATGCGGCGACAAGCTGCATCACCACGCTGCGGCCGGCTTCCCAGTCGCCGAGAACGCAGTCGCAAGACTGCCCCCCCCGGCGCCGCCCCGGGGCACAAGGCACCGTAGGTCCCGCCGCTCTTACACCACTGGCGGTCCCTGCCGAGGGCGGGCCTGCCCCTCTACTTGAAATGGTCGGGCAGGTGCTGCTTGGCCTGCTCCAGCATCTCCTCGTCGGAGATGGCGGTGGTGCGTAGGGCGGCGTACTGCGCGTCAACCCACTCCACGATCTTCAGGATGCCGGGATGGCGCTTGTCCAGGCGGCGGTCGCCCTTCAGACCAAGCCGGGCATTGACCCAGAAGGACACGCCTGCGGCTCCGGACTTGTCGGTGACGCTGACGCCCGGCGGCCGGTTGAGCAGCTTGGCCGTGTCGAAGATGCTGTAGATCTCCTCGTTCTTGATGACGCCATCGGCGTGGATGCCTGCGGCGGTCACGTTGAACTTCCGGCCGCCGCCCGAGTGCCCTATCAGGGGCAATCATCGGAGACGGATCGCGGCGCCTCAGCATACGGAGCGGATTATACACTCTGGCGGCGGCCACGGTCAACCACCTGTGCCACAGTGCATTGGCGGCACAAGGAGGGCTGCTAGCCGCCCGAAGGGAAATGGCCCGCGCACGCTTAGAACGGCCTTGCTCCTGACCACTGGTCCATGGCTCTGGCACGCCTACCTGTCCAACTGAAGGCCGCCTGCGACGCCCTGCTTGACTTGTGCTTCCCAGTGCGGTGCCAGGGATGCCTGGAACTCAAGCACGAGTTGATCTGCCAGGATTGCCGGCGCGGGATCGGCTACATCCAGCGGCCGCTGTGCGACCGCTGCGGGCGGCCCTTCGAGGCTCTGGCGCATACGGCTGACGTCTGCGGCGATTGCCGCCGGCAGGCCCCAGCCTTCGACCTGGCCCGTGCCGTCGGCACGCACACCGGCCCACTGCGCCGGCTCATCATCGCCTACAAGTTCGAGGGCCGCACGCGCCTGGCGGAGCCCCTGGCGCAGATGCTGGAGGAGTACCTGACCAGTCCGGGAGGGCCGGGCGCCCGGCTGCTGGCAGAGACGGAGGTCATCGTCCCGGTCCCTCTGCACCCTAACCGCCGCCGCTGGCGGGGCTACGACCAGGCGGAGCTTCTGGCGACCAATCTGGCCCCACGCCTGGGCCGACCGGCGCTGCTCTCGGCCCTGGCGCGGGTCAAGGAGACCCAGCCGCAGATCAGCCTGACCCCGGCCCAGCGCCGCAGCAACGTCCGTGGGGCTTTCCGCGTTCGCGACCCAGGGGCCATCGCCGGGCGGCAAGTCATGCTGCTGGATGACGTGTTTACTACAGGGGCAACCATGCAGGAGTGCGCCAAGGCCTTGAAGCGCGCGCAGGCCAAGAGCGTGGCAGCTCTGACCTTGTCCCGCTCCTCGCCCGAATGGGATGCGGCGCGCGACCTGTTCTGATTGGTGTACGGATTGGCAACAGCACGACGGTCCCCGGAGTCACGCCTGATGCTCCCAGTGAAGTTCGCCCGCAGGTCAACTCGGCTTTCCCTGTCGGTGCTCGTCGCTCTGCTCGCGCTGCTGTTACCGTTGCCGGCCGCGCCAGCGTCCGACGAGGGCTGCTTCGCCTGTCACGGTGACCTGGAGCTGGCCCGCCAGCGCGCGGCCGGCTTGAAGCCCACGCTGGCGCAGGAGCGGGCGGCCTACCAGGGCTCGGCCCACGCCACCCTAACCTGCGCTCAATGCCACCCGGACGTGCGCCGCCTGCCGCACACCAGCCCGGCGGCGCCGGTGGACTGTGCCGCCTGCCACAACCAGGCCGACATTGCGGGAGCGTACCGAGGCAGCGCCCATGGCAAGGCAGTCGCGCGCGGCGACCCGGAGGCCGCACGCTGCCTGGACTGCCACGACGCAGGGCGGCGGACGCCCAGGGGCCACGACATCAGCCTCGAGGAGGAGGCCGAATCCGCCACCTACCGCACGAACATCCCTCAGACGTGTGCGCGCTGTCACGGGAACGTGGAGCTGCTGACCAAGCACGGCATCTCGCCGCAGCACTCGGCTCAGCTCTATCTCTCGAGCGCACACGGGCAGGCCGTCGCCGCGGGGAACTTCAAGGCCGCCGTGTGCACCGACTGCCACGGCAGCCACGGTGTCCAGCCAGCTACGGACGAGCGCGCCCCCATGGCACGGCGCAACGTGCCCAGGACCTGCGGGGCTTGTCACCAGCCCGAGTATGGGGAGTACCTGGACAGCATCCACGGCCGGGCGGCAGCCACCGGCAGCCAGGATGCGCCCGTCTGCACGAGCTGCCACGGCGAGCACACCATCCGCCGGCCCGAGGACCCAGCCTCAAGCGTATACCCCACCAAGGTGCCCGCCACCTGCGCCAAGTGCCACGCCAACGAGGTCCTGAACCGCCGCTATGACATGCCCCAGGACCGCCTGGAGACCTACGAGCAGAGCTACCACGGCGTCGCCAGCCGCTACGGGAACGTCAAGGCGGCCAACTGCGCCTCCTGCCACCACGCTCACGGCGTTCTGCCACGGTCAGACCCGCGTTCGTCCATCAGCCCGGCCAACCTCCCTGGGACCTGCGCCAAGTGCCACCCAGGGGCCACCAGCAACTTCGCGCGAGGCACCATTCATCTGGCGATCACCCCAGAGAGCTCGAAGCCAGTCTACTATGTCACGAAGGCCTACCAGTGGATAATCATCCTCACCATGGCTGCCCTGCTCGGCCACATCCTGCTCGATCTATGGTGCTGGCTGCGGAAAGAGCGGCCACGGCGCCGGCCCAAAGCAGCCTTCAACCCCGACCCACGTGACCAAGCGCCGTCCCGCAGCGGACAGAAGGAACGTGCCTTTCAACGCTTCAGCTACCCGGTGCTGCTCCAGCACGGGGTGCTGTTCGTCTGCGTGCTGCTGCTGATCATCACCGGGCTGCCACTGAAGTACCCAGATTCGTGGGTCACGCGCCAGCTCTTTGGCGTCCCGCTGGGCATGCAGCTCGCCGGCTTCTTGCACCGCGTCGGCGCCATCGGCCTGATAGGCGTGGCGCTGTTTCACGCCGGCTATGTGCTTCTGTCCCGGGACGGACGCTACAACCTGAAGCACCTGATACCCAAGGTCAAAGACGTCACTGACGTGCTCCACAACGTGCTGTACTTCTTCGGATTGCGCCCAGGCGGGGCACGCTTCGGTCGTTTCGGCTACATTGAGAAGTTCGAATACTGGGCGCTGGTCTGGGGGTCGGTCATCATGGTGGCTTCTGGCCTGGTGCTCTGGTTCTTCACCCCTGTGCTGCGCTTGCTGCCCGAGTTGGCGCTAGAGATTGCGCGTGCCGCGCACAGTTGGGAAGCCCTGCTGGCCGCCTTGTCCATCATGACCTGGCACTTCTACAACGTCCATTTCTGCCCCGACCACTTCCCCTTCAACTGGCTGTGGAACGACGGCACCATCACCGAGAGCCAGCTCAAGAAGCGCCATCCGCTGGAATACGAGCAGATCACGGGGGAATCCGCAGACGCCTCAGGAGCTACTGCGGATCGTTGACGACTGGCTCGCCCTTGAGCCGCGTGGGGGATTGGTTGGTGACCAGACACCGCACCGGCGACCAGTGTTTGACCCGCATGCACCCGTTGAAGCCGGCCCCGACCTCCAAGGTGATGCCTGGCGCCTGTTGGGCGCGGCCCAGCAGCGGCAGCGCCGTCAGCAGGAGGCCGGTGAAGGCCGCCGTGCAGACTAAGCGCGAGACCCTTCCCCGATCCGCCGGGGGTCTCATGGCCACCCTCCCTGGCTCGGCCGTATGGCGGCCTGACCCATGCAGCATCAGACTCGGCCGCCGAAGGCAGGGCATCATCGGCTGCGGTGTTCCTCGTGGTAAACGCCTGCGCACCCAAACAGAGTTCCGGGCGCTTCCTGCCCATGTTTGCTGGGGCAGGCGCGCGGCGGCAGGTTTGCGGCACCGGAGGGGGAAGATACCACCCCATATCGGCTCGCGGAAGCAGGGCTGACCACGTGAAGCTCACGGTCCGCAAATCGAGACTGCGCGGCGCGGCGGCCATGCCGGGCTCCAAGTCGCATACCATCCGCGCGGTCATGATCGCCACGCTGGCCGAGGGCCAGTCACGGGTACTGGCGCCGCTGGATTCGCTCGATACCCAGGCGGCAGTAACCGCCGGCAGGGCTTTCGGGGCAGAGGTCGAGCTGGGCGCCGAATGGATCGTGCGAGGCGTAGCTGGTCGGCCGCACACCCCCGAGAACGTCGTGGACATCGGCAACTCGGGCACCACCATGTTCATCGCCGTGGGCGTGGCCGCTCTGGGGGAGGGCTATACGGTGCTGACGGGCGACGAGCAGATCCGCCGCCGTCCCGCGCAGGGCCTAGTGGATGCCCTCAATGAGCTGGGCGCGGAGTGCTTCAGCACCCGGGGCAATGGCTGCGCGCCCCTGGTCATCAAGGGGAGGCTTCGGGGCGGCCGGGTCGAGATTGACTGTCCCATCTCCCAGTACCTGACCAGCCCCCTGATTGCCTGCCCTCTGGCCGAGGGCGACACCGAGATTCGCGTGACGCGCCTCAATGAGCAGCCCTATGCCGAGATGACGCTGGCCTGGCTGGACCGGCGCGGCATCCGCTGCGAGCGCGAGGGCTTGAGCCGGTTCCACATCCCCGGCGGGCAGCAATACCAGGCCTTCGAGGAGCGCATCCCGGCCGACTTCTCCTCGGCCACGTTCTTCCTGTGCGCGGCTGCTTTGGTCGGCGAGGATGTGCTGCTCCAGGGGCTGGACATGAACGACGTGCAGGGCGATAAGGCCGTGGTGGACATGCTGCGGGAGATGGGCGCCGACATCACGGTGGAGCCGCAGGGGATTCGCGTGCGGGCCGCCGGCCTTCGAGGCGCCGAGTTCGACCTCAACGCGACTCCCGACGCCCTGCCTTCGCTGGCCGTGGTGGGCTGCTTCGCCGAGGGAGAGACGCGCCTGCTCAACGTGCCGCAGGCGCGGGTGAAGGAGACCGACCGGCTGCTGGTAATGCGCGAGGAGCTGGCCAAGATGGGCGGCCAGGTCGAAGAGCTGGGGGATGGGCTCATCGTCCGGCACAGCCCACTCAAGAGCGCCGAGGTCAGCGGGCGCGGCGACCACCGCGTGGTCATGGCCCTGGGGGTCGCCGGCCTGGCGGCACAGGGCGAGACAGTCGTGGACACGGCTGAGTCGGCCGCCGTGACCTTCCCCGACTTCGTTGACCTCATGCAGGCCCTGGGGGCCGGTATGGAGCACGTGCCGTAGGTGCACGTGAGCGGGCATTGCGCCAGGACGGGTCTTGCTGGCAAGGAGGGCGGACAGATGATCGGCTGCCATCTCGGGCGGTTCTTCCAGGTCACCATTGCGGGCGGCTCCTACCAGGAGGGACTGGCGGCCGTCGTGCAGGGCGTGCCCCCTGCGATGCTGCTAACGGAGCAAGAGATCTACGGGGACCTGCTGCTGAGGAAGCCCGGAACTGACGAACTGGCGTCGCCGCGCAAGGAACCTGACTTGCCCGTCATCTTCACCGGGCTCAACGCCGCCGACACCATTCCAGGCGCAGGGAACAAGAACCACACCAACGGGACTCCGCTCACCATCCTGATTCCCAATCTTGACCGCCACCTGATCCACATCGAGCAGTACCAGGATACGAACCGCACCCCGCGACCTGGCCACGCCGCCTATGCGTCTTTCGTGAAATACGGCCCGGACGATGACGCCATCGGGGCCGGCCTCTTCAGCGGCAGGTACACCGCGCCCATAGTAGCGGCGGGGTCGGTGGCCAGGAAGGTCCTCCGGCAATGTGGGGTTGAGGTATTCGCGTACATCAGGGAAGCGGCCCGCGTGCGCTGCGGCGACGTGCCTCACGGGCAGGCCTTGGAGTATACGAAGGCCTACAAGATGATGCGCCGGGACCTCGATCCGTTTTACCAGGAGGTGTACGTCAAGCAGCGGATAACCCCCGACATGCAGTTCCTGGCAAAGATCAAGGTACTGACGGAGATAGAGCAGGAGATTGACGCCATACGGGAGCGGGCCCCCAGGCTGAGCGGGGCCGAGGTAGAGCAGAAGTACGGGGTGCATCACATCCTCAACTGCCCAGACCTGGAGGCGGCCCAGGCCATGGTCGAGGCCTGCAACCGCATCGCGGCCACCGGGGATTCCGCGGGCGGGGTGGTGGAAATCGTCGCCACAGGGCTTCCCGTCGGGCTGGGCGAGCCAGTCTTCTACAAGCTGGATGCGGAGCTAGGCCGGATGCTCGGTATCGGGGCTGTGAAGGGCGTGGAAATCGGCGCGGGCTTCGCGGTCAAGGATATGACCGGCAGCCAGTGCAACGACCAGATGCGCGCGGAGGGCGGCCGGGTGATGTTCGCGAGCAACAACGCCGGCGGCGTCACGGGGGGCCTGAGCACGGGAGAGCCGCTCGTGGTGAGGCTGACGGTCAAGCCCACCCCCACCATCGCCAGGCCGCAGAAGACTGTTGACAAGTACACGCTCGAGAACAAGGAACTGGCGGCCATTACGCGGCGCGACGTGACTATCGTGGGACGCATCTGGCCCGTTGCCGAGAGCTACACGGGGCTGGTGCTTCTGGATCACCTGCTGGCGCATTTTGGCTATCAAGAACTGGCGAGGCGCGTGGCCCCGGGCCAGTGACACACCTCAGGCATCGGCGCACCACTAATGGGAACTCGGAGGCCGACCATGAAGAAGGTAGCCTACCTCATCACACGCAGCGGCACTCGGGAGCTGATCGAGGGCTGCCTGCTCTCAACCATCGCCGCCGGCACGCACGGTGCACAGGTGGTGGCTCTGCACTTCGCCGAGGACGGCGTCTACCACCTGGTGAAGGGCACCACCTGCGCCAACAAGATCGAAAAGGCGATGCAGGAACACGGGGTCAAAGTCCTGGCCTGCGAATGCTCGACCCAGAACCGCAGCCTGGAGGACAAGATCATAGACGGCGTGGAGCTGGGGCACTTCGCCGACTTCTACGAGGCCGCGGCGGACGCCGATCACATCATCGTCATCTGAGGCCGACCCCTCGCGGGGGCCGGCACGAGAGGATACCGACCGCGCATGGCCCTGCTCAGTCGCTGGCTCCTGCCCGCCCTTCTGTGCGTGGCGACCCCGGCGCTCGCCGCCGGCCCGGTACCCGAGGACCCCTTCGGCACCCGCGTCAAATACGTGGACGGCATCCTCACGCTGCACCTGTGCGGCACGCCGGCACAGATGGGCCACCAGCAGGGCCTGTGGCTGGGCGGCGTGGTGCGCCAGATGATCCAGGACCTCATCTACAAGGGCACCGCCTCCGGCGAGGAGCGTCACCGCAAGCTCATCGAGGGCGCCAAGGTGATGGAGCGCTTTCAGCCCCCCGAGGTGCAGGCCGAGATGAAAGCCCTGGCCGAGGCGGCCAGAGTGGACTACTGCGACATGGTCCTGGCGCAGCTCTTCGGCGACGTGCAGCGGGGGCAGCAGTGCACCAGCTTCGCCGCTCTGGGCCCCGCCACCAGCAACGGGCAGTGCGTGGTCGGGCGCAACATGGACTACTGGGACTACGGGGTGAGCAAGTACGCCGCCGCCCTGGTCTACTACGAGCCCAGCGAGGGCATCCCCTTCGTCACCGCGACTTGGGTGGGCATCATCAACGGCTGGACGCTGATGAACCAGAATTGCATCGTGGTGGCCAACAACACGGCCTACGGCGGCGTGGACTCGCTGGAGGGCATCTCTACCTGCTTCTTGCTGCGGAAGGTGGCCCAGTTCGCCAGCACCGTGGACGAGGGCGTTGAGATCGTCAAGCGCGGCCCGCGCGCCTGCGGCACCAACATGCTCATTGCCGGCGGCAACCCGCCCAAAGCGGCCATGGTGGAGTTCGATCACGAGAACGTGGTGGTGCGCTGGGCTGAGAACGGCCTGGTGGCCGCGGCCAACAGCTTCCGCAAGCTCAACCAGCCGGAGAAAGAGCAGGGCGAAGAGCAAGGCGAGGGCACATACTCGTACTACTACAAGAGCCGCGACGACACGCTGCTGGAACTGCTACAGAAGGAGTATGGCCACATAGACGACTCGAAGAACTACGCCGCCGCTCCGGGCGTGCCCCTGCGCAGCATGAACCTCCAGTGCGCGCTCCTGTTTCCCAACGAGCTGAGGTTCCGCATCTCCCTCGGCACCAACTCGGCCGCCGACCAGCGGTTCCGAGCCTTCAGGCTGACGCCCCAGGGCGTGGTGGCCGACGACGCGCCTGGGGCCAACCTCGCCCGCCTTTGGGAGCCCGGTAACCAGCCCGAGCCGGCGTATAGCAGCGCCGGCATGCTCGATGTGCCTTTCTGAGCCAGCGTCCATACTGCCGCTGCTAGCCGCCATGGGAGTGGCGTCGAATATGGCCACGTTCCGCTCCGAGCTGATCTTCGCACCTCAACCCGATCGCCCATCGTGCCACGCTTCGACCATCGCCGAGTTGAGCAACGGCGACTTGCTGTGCGCCTGGTATGCCGGGCAGCGCGAGGCCGCGCCAGACGTGGCCATTCTGGCCGCGCGACTGCCAGCGAGCGGCGACAGTTGGACAGCACCGCAGGTCATCGTTGACACCCCCAACCAGCCGGAGGGCAACCCGGTCCTATTCCAGACGCCCGATGGGCGCCTGTGGCTCTTCTACGTGACCATCGAGGGCCGCGGGTGGCAGGATTGCCCCCTCAAGCTCCGCACCTCCGAGGACGGCGGCAACACCTGGAGCCCCGAGCGCATCCTGCGCGCCGAACACGGCTGGATGACGCGCAACAAGCCGCTGGTGCTGGACAACGGCGACTGGGTTCTGCCGCTGTATGACGAGAGGACGTGGGCCTCTCTCTTCGGCATCAGCTCCGATGCCAGCGCAAGCTGGCAGTTCACGGAGCCGCTGGCCTCCCAGCCGGGCAACATCCAGCCGTCGGTGGTGCAGCTAGGCGACGGGAGCCTGCTGGCCCTCATGCGCACCGGCGGGCAGGGGGGCTACCTCTGGCAGAGCCGGTCGTTGGATCTCGGCCGCACCTGGGAAGAGCCAACCCCCACTGAGCTGCCGAACCCAAACGCGGCGGCCGATATGGTGCGCTTGCGCAGCGGCAGCTTGGTGCTGGCCTTCAACAACACGCGGGTAGGCCGCACGCCGCTGAGCGTGGCGTTGTCGCGGGACGAGGGCCGCACCTGGCCGATCATCCGCGACCTGGAAACGGGGCCGGGCGAGTACTCCTACCCGGCCCTCATCGTCGCCTCCGATGGCCTCGTACACCTCACGTATACCTACAGGCGCGAGAGCATCAAGCACGTGGCGTTCGACGAGGCGTGGCTGACGGAGCGGTAAGCGCCTGCCCCAGCCGTCCCCTACGACCTCCCCACCGCCGCTCCCGGCACGGTCGCGAGCAGCATATAGTGCTGGATGCTCTCGGGCGTGACGATGCCGACGACGGTGCCGCCGGCCACCACGGCCACGATGGGGCACTGCGCCCGCGCCAGGCGGTCGTAGACATCCGTCAGGGTTTCGCCGGGGGCGCAGGTGCAGAATTCGGTCTCCATGACCTGCCCCAAACGCGCCTGTGGGCCCAGTTCGTGCAGGCCGCTGATCATGGCCTGCCTGGTGACCATGCCCACCAGGCGCTGGTTGTCCACCACGGGGAAGTCGTGCTGGTAGCCCAGGCTGGCGTACTCTACCGCCTGCTGAATGGTGTTGTAGGGCGAGAGCACCTGAAACTGGCTCACCATGGCGGCCTGCACCGGGACGCTCTTCAGCAGCGCCCGCACACGCACTTGCTTCTCCTCCGCACCCGCGCCCAGGTACACGAACAGGGCTATGAGGATGAGCAAGGGATTCACCAGCAGGCCCAGAAAGCCGAGCGCAAATGCGGCCGCTTGCCCCACACTGGCGGCGATGTGGGTGGCCTGCACGTAGTCCATGCGCTGCGCCAGGAACGACCGCAGCACGCGGCCGCCGTCCATGGGGAAGGCGGGCAGCATGTTGAAGACGGCCAGGGCCGCGTTGGTCCACATTAGATTGCGAAAGAAGCCGAGGCCCAAGCCCGTCGTTTGGGCGGCGAAGACTTGCCTGGACAGCAACTCGTGGATGCCTCCGACCACGTAGACTACGATGCCCAGGACGACAGCCACCCCCAGGCTGACCAGAGGGCCAACTACGGAGATGCGAAACTCCTGCCGAGGGTCGTCGGGAATGCGCTCCATGGCCGAGACCCCGCCGATGGGCAGGAGGGTGATGCTCTCCACCTTCACGCCGTACTTGCGGGCCACCAGGCTGTGGCCCAACTCGTGCAGCACCACGCAGAAGAACAGGGCGCAGATGAACAGCACGCCTTCCAGGCCGGCCATAGGGCCGCGCCTGGCCCCCGCCGGCAGGGCTACAAAGGCCAACAGCAGCAGGAAGGTCAGGTGCATGCGAATGGGGATGCCAAACAGCCGACCCAGGTGAATAGACCAGCCCATGGGACACCTCCTCCCCGGACAGCCAAGCACGGCCACTGGCTGCTTGGAGCGCTGAACACTAGTCCGGGGGCACTACCTCCAGGAGCCGGGCTACGATCTCCGGCCGTCTTATGCCCTCCGCCTCGGCGTTGAAGCTGGTGATGATGCGATGCCGCAGCGCGGGCAGGGCAATGGCCCGGATGTCCTCGCGCGACACGGCAAAGCGCCCGCGCATGAGGGCACGGGCCTTACCTCCCAGCACCAGGCACTGCGAGGCCCGCGGACCCGCGCCCCAGGTGATCCACTGGCGCACGAAATCCGGCGCCGCCGGGTCGGTGGGCCGCGTGGCGCGCGCCAGCCGAATGGCGTAGGACAGCACGTGCTCGGCCACCGGCACGCTGCGCACCACCCGCTGGAGCCGCAGGATGTCCGCGCCCGACAGCACCTGGTTTACCTGGGGCTCGAAGTTGGAGGTGGTGGTCTCCACGATCTCCATTTCCTCGTCCTGCCCGGGGTAATCCAGGTACACGTTGAGCATGAACCTGTCCAGTTGGGCCTCGGGCAGCGGGTAGGTGCCCTCCTGCTCGATGGGGTTCTGCGTGGCCAGCACGAAGAAGGGCGGCTCCAGCGGATACGTGCGCCCGCCGGCCGTCACCTGTAGCTCCTGCATGGCTTGCAGCAGCGCGCTCTGCGTCTTGGGCGGGGTGCGGTTGATCTCGTCGGCCAGCAGGATGTTGCCGAAGATGGGCCCCTTGATGAAGCGCAGCTCGCGCTGGCCGCTGGCCGGGTCCTGGTGGATCACGTCGGTGCCGGTGATGTCGCTGGGCATGAGGTCGGGGGTGAACTGGATGCGCGAGAACTTCAGGTCCAGCACCCGCGCCAGCGTGCGCACCAGCAGCGTCTTGGCCAGGCCCGGAACGCCCACAAACAGGCAGTGCCCCCGCGAGAACAGCGCGATGAGGAGCTGCTCAATCACCTCGCGCTGCCCCACGATGACCTTGCCGATCTCAGCTAGGATGGCCTCGCGGCCCCGAGCCAACTGCTCGGCCGCGCGCACATCCTCTTCGGCTTCGATGGCTGTCAGCGACGGTTCGCCCATGACCGATGTGGCCCTCTGACCCTCCCCGAGGTTAGACGAGGCGGCCCGGGGCTAGTTCGCCTCCGGGCTCCGAGTGCGTCCGCCACACCCGCTGGCTGGCCATGTTGTGCACATGCACATATGCGCCAACGGGGATTGCCTGGGTGGCCCTGCCAATCGCCTCGCCGTACTTGACCACCACCTCCCCCTCGGCTATCTCCCGCAGCGCCACCTTGTGGCCTATGGGAATCGCCTGGATGGCGCGCAGCGTGGTCTCCTGGCCCGCCAGGTCAACGACCACCTCCTCCCCGGCAGCCACCTCCTCAACCACCGTGGCCACGTTATCCTTGGCGTGTACCTGGATGGCTCGCACTGGCATGATGGCCCCAAGCCGCCTTAGGCGATCTCCACCACAGCGAACTCGATGCGGCTGCCGCCGCCCCTCACTATCGTGTCTATGCCCAGGCCCGCCCACAGCTCCGAGTGGATAACGTCCTTGATGACCACCCGCCGGCGCGCCACCCGTTTGGCCTCGGCCAGCAGCTCTATGGTCACCGTGTCCTTGGCGGCCAGAGCCCGCAGCGGGGCCATGGCGTCGCTGTCCAGCAGGGGCCGCGTGAAAATGGGGTCGAAGTAGACGATGTCAAAGGCCGCATCCTGGCAACCGGCCAGGTAGTCGCGATGGTCCACGCAGTGCACCTCGATGCGCCGCAGGGCGGCGTCTACCTGCGGCTTGTCGAAGCTATAGTTAGCCAGGCCATGGCGGGTCAGTTCGAGGATGATGGGCACCACTTCCAGGCCCACCACTCGCCCCTCGGGGCCCACCACGCAGCTTGCCACGATGGCGTCGCTGCCGCGGCCCAGCGTGCAGTCCAACACCGTGTCCCCCCGCCGCAGGTCCATGGCCGTGACCATGGGGTCGCCACGGCCGTCGGCGAGGTTGTTGAGGCGAATCTTGGCCATGTTGGGGTGGAAGAAGTACTCCACGTCCCGTTCCGGCCACATGAAGATGGGCCATTGCTCACCGATGATGAGAACGGCGGGCACCTGCACCTCGCCCAGGAGCTGCGCCATGGACTTGCCCAAGCGCGGCACATAGGCGGCGCCCAGTCGCGCCGCCCATTCCTTGGCCTCGGTCCCGCGCGAGGGCGAGGCCCTGCGGGAGGTGGTGACGATCATGGGCACCGGGCTTGCGTCCCGGCTCACTTCGCCTTCCCCCTCCGCCTTCGCGAAGCGTCCTGCGTCGGCCCCCGCAGGAGGACCGGCGCCGCCAGTTTCAACCCCCGCGGCTCGGTTTCCTGCACGGATCGCCTCTCCGGTCGTTGCTCCGCCGGCGAGGCCAAGCCACCTCACTGAGCGCTGGCGGTGCTGCGCTTCCCGCGCAGCAGCGCGTACTCCATGCTGTCTACCAGCGCCTGCCAACTGGCGGCGATGATGTCCGTGTGCGCGCCGACGGTCCCCCAGGTTTCCTCTCCATCGCTGGACTCGATCAACACTTGTACCTTGGCTGCGGTGCCCTCGGTCCGCTCCAGCACCCGCACCTTGAAGTCAGTCAGGCGCACGTGGGCCAACTCCGGGTAGAAGGGCACCAGCGCCTTGCGCAGGGCCTTGTCCAGGGCGTTGACCGGCCCGGTGCCGGAGGCCGCCGTGTGCTCCTCCCGGCCATCCACCCGCACCCGCACGGTAGCCTCGGCGAAGGTCTGCGCATCCTCCCGACTCACCACCGAGACGTGGAAGCCTCGCAGCTCGAAAGGCGTGTGGTAATCCGTGAGGATTCGCTTCGCCAACAGCACGAACGAACCTTCGGCCGCCTCGAACTGGTAGCCCTGGTGCTCCAGGTTCTTTACGGCGGTGAGCATCCCCCGCACCTCGGGGTCGCTCTTCTTCAGGCCCGGGCGTATCTCCAGCAGTCGGCTCATGAGCGCATCGCTCTCTGCCTCCACCGCCGCCGCGCCCAGTTTGGCCATGATGGTGCTGCCCCCCGACTGATCCGACAGCAGCACACGGCGCCGGCCGCCCACGGTGCCGGGCTCGACATGCTCAAACGAGCGCGGGCACTTGAGCACCGCGTCCACGTGCATGCCGCCCTTGTGGGCGAAGGCCGAGGCGCCCACGTAGGGCTGGCGGCTGTCGTCGGGGAGGGCCGCCAGCTCGTTGATGAAGCGCGACACGCTGGTTAGCTCCGCCAGCTTCCCCGGGGGCAAGCATTGTACGCCCAGCTTGAGCTCGAGGTTGGGGATCACGGTGCACAGGTTGGCGTTCCCGCAGCGCTCCCCATACCCGTTGAAGGTCCCCTGCACGTGGCTGGCTCCCAGCTCCACCGCCACCTGGCTGTTGGCCACGGCCATGCCCGCGTCGTTGTGGCAGTGGATGCCGAAAGGCGTCTGGACGTTTGACTTCACCGCCCCAATGATAGCCGCCAGTCGCGTGGGCATGGTGCCGCCATTGGTATCGCAGAGCACCAGGCAAGCTGCGCCGCCGCGCTCGGCTGCCTGGAGCGTCTCCAGGGCATAGGCGGCGTCGGCCTCGTAGCCGTCGAAGAAGTGCTCGGCGTCGTAGATGATCTCGCGCCCCTGCCCCGCCAGGAAGCGGACTGAATCCTCGATCATGCGCAGGTTCTGGTCCAGCTCGACGCGCAGCACCTCGGTGACGTGCAGGTTCCAAGACTTGCCGAAGATGGCGACGGACGGCGTGTCCGCCTCGATCAGCGTCCTGAGGTTGTCATCGTCCTCCGGCGCCACCCGGGCCCGGCGGGTGCTGCCGAAGGCGGTGAGCTTCGCCTGCTTGAGCTGTAGCTCTCTGGCGCAGCGGAAGAAGTCCAGGTCCCGGGGATTGGTGGGGTTGGGCCAGCCCCCCTCGATGTAGGCAATCCCGAGGTCATCCAGTCGCTGCGCAATGCGCAGCTTGTCCTTGACGCTGAAGGTCACCCCTTCGGCCTGACAGCCATCCCGTAGCGTGGTGTCGAAGACGTGCACTCTTCTCATTTTGCATCCCTCCAAGAGAGCACCGCTACGATGTACGATCTACGATATACGATGTATGATGTGTGATCTGCGATGTGTGATGGCTAGGTCGCTGCGCGACCGCCATGGCGGCGCTTCGCGCCTAGCCATGTGCGATACACGCCTGGCCGCGGACGTTGCACCTCACTTGCGCGCCGGTTTGTGTCCGCTTTCCACCGCGTCAGTGAAGCGATGAAGCTCGCGGCCCAGTTCATCGGCCTGCGCCAGCAGTCTGTCTGCCGCGTCCTCACCGAAGCTCGTCGCACGCGACTGCAAAGCCGAAAGCTAGCTGGTAGACCTCGAGATCCTCCGGCGCCTGTGGTCGTTCCACCAAGCCTCACCACCTGCGGGCGCATCTCACATCGCAGATCCCAGATCGCACACCGCAGATCTCACATCCCACAGCGCGCAAACGAAAAGCCTCCGTCTCGCTATAGAGACGAAGGCCATGCCTCCGTGGTACCACTCTGTTTGGCTCCCCGCCTGACGGCGGAGGAACCCGCTTGGTCCGGCACCGGATCGGCTGATCCGATGCCGCCTCCCTTGTAACGGCGGGAGCCCCGGCGAAGTTTACTCGGGCCTGCGCCCTTTCGGTTCGCGGCTCGGGGGTGATTTTCGGCGAGGGCTCCGGGCCGGCCTCGCACCGCCGCCGGCTCGCTGCGCCGCTGCTCTTCGCCTACTCGTCCCCGTCTGCGCCTATCGTCACATCCGGATTTCCTCGGATTCTACCACAAACCGACTCGAAGCGCAATGCCGGCCACCACATGCGGCACGGTCGCCCGCGAACATCCTGCAACTCCTGCGCGCGGGGCTATCTAAGGAGGAATGAAGCAGCCGCGTACGGGGTAGATTGACCACAGGCCGCTGGCGAGGCCGTCGCTTGACGACCGGGGCGCGAATTGCTATTGTGCGCCAGCAGCTCGGCTATGGCATCGGCTCCCTGCCCAGGCTGCGGGCGGCTCTTTGCAGCCTGACCCTTCGGCGCGCAGAGGGCGCCCTGGCGCTCCAAGAGGCACAAGCATGCGCAGACAACGACGCTCGTTCGGGGCAGTTTCCACCCTCCTGGCCATAGTCGCGGCTGCCTCCCTCTTCCCCGATGTCGCTGCGGGTCAGCACTTCCCCACCGTCCGCCTGAGCGCCCGCACCTGGAGCCGCGTGGGGCCAGGCCGCCGGACGGTGCGCATGCCAGACCTAGCCGTCGCCGATAGGGTGCTGGTGGGCTTCCGCGCCAGCGCCACGCGCAAGGACCTGGACGCCGCAGCCGCCAGCGTGGGCGGGCGAGTGCGCCAGGTGCTGGCGCGGGCTGAGCTGGCCGTGGTTGACCTGCCGCCCAACAGCGACCTGTTTGTGGCCGCCGACCGCCTCAAGCGACTGGCGCTGGTGACTCTGGCCGAGCCTGACCGCGTGGTCTGGGCCTACGCGACGCCCAACGACACCCTCTACCCCAACCAGGCCCCATACATGAACGTCATCCGCGCCCCCCAGGGCTGGGACCACGTCACCGGCAGCCCCGAGGTGGTCATCGCCTGCCCGGATACGGGCGTGCAACTGAACCACCCGGACATACTGGGCAAGACCTGGGTCAACACCGACGAGATTCCGGCGAACGGCCTGGACGACGACAGCAACGGGTTCGTGGACGACGTGAACGGCTGGGATTTCGATAACAACAACAACGATCCGAACCCGAATCCCGATGGCACGGGCCTGGACGACCTGGTCAGCCACGGGACGCGCACGGCGGGCGTGGCAGCGGCGGTCACGAACAACAGCGCGGGCATTGCGGGCGTTGATTGGGCCGCCAAGATAATGGCCGTCCAGGTCCTGGATAACGAAGGCTACGGCAGCGTCTCCGTGGTCATCGCCGGCATTCAGTATGCGGCCAACAACGGTGCCGACGTCATCAACCTCAGCCTCGGGGGCAGCTTCACCAGCGCCTACACCACGCCCATCCGCAACGCCGTGGCGGCAGGCGCCGTGCTGTTGGCCGCCGCCGGCAACGACGCCAAGGAGTTCACCAGCAACCAGAACACGTGGGACTCCCCGGTGTGCAACGACGGGAATGTGGGGGAGAATGACGTCATCGGCGTGGGCTCGACCGACAACGCCGACCAGAGGGCCTGGTTCTCCAACTACGACAGCTCCGGCCACAACTTCGTGGACGTGATGGCCCCCGGCGAGAACATCTGGGGCCCGCTGTACTACGACGGCGGCGCCTACAATACGCCCTACGGCCCTGACGACGGCACCTCGTTCTCCACACCCTTGACTGCCGGCCTGGCAGCGCTCATCAAAGCGGCCAAGCCTGCGGCCACGCCGGCCCAGATCACCGCCATCATCCGCAATGGCGCCGACAACATTGACGCCCTGAACCCTGGCTACGAGGGCAAGCTGGGCGCCGGACGCATCAACATCGAGAAGGCGCTCAACGTCGCCGACCCGGCGCCCCACGCTGCCACCAACGTGCGGGCGGCCGACACGCCCTACGATGCCGGCAACAGCATTGACGTTACCTGGACGAAGTCGTCCGACGACGGGGCGGGCGACAACGACGTCACGCACTACGAGATCCTGGTTTCTGGCAGTGCCAGCGGGCCCTTCGCGTCGGCGGGCACGGTGCCTGCGGGCACGCAGAGCTTTCCGCATACGGGCGTCCCCAACGGCAGCGACCGCTACTACCTAGTCCGCACCTGGGACGCGATGCAGTACACCGATGCGGCCGTGGCTGGCCCCGCGCAGGCGGCGGACAACCGCGCCGTGGGCGTGGTCAGCCTGCCCGCGGGCGTCTCCATGGTCTCGTTTCACCTTCGTCCGGTGAACCGGAACGCCAACGACCTGTTCGGCGTCACGCCGCCGCCCAGCCTGCCTTGGGCTCGTTACGACCCGCAGCTGGGCGACTACCACCGGCTCAACGACAACCCCAGCGACCCCTACCTGCTGGTGGACATGGGGCTGGGGTTCTGGGTGCAACTGGGGAGCGCAACCGTCCTGACTTTCAACGGTTACCTGCCGCCCGCCGGGGACTTCACGACGCACCTGCCGCTCGGCTGGAGTCAACGGGGCAATGTCTACCCCAGCGCCTACGACTTCACGCAGTCGGTGGTGACGTACCGGGGCAACCCGATGACTGTTCTGGAAGCGGACGCCGCGAACGTGTTGAGCCAGTATGCCTGGTACTGGGACAGCGCCACCTCCCAGCACGTCCTGCTACACCCCAGCCTGCCCGGGGCGGAAACCCACGTCCCGCCGGAGCATGGCTTCTGGGTGTTTGCCTTCCGCGAGTGCGACCTGACGTTGCCCCGCAGCGCCGCGCTGGCGGCCGGAGCCGCGCCGCGAGCCAAGGCAGCCTCCGTCAGCGGAGGGCAGTGGACGTTGCAGCTCGCGGCCAGCGCCGGCAGCCTGGCCGACCGCAGCAACTTCGTGGGCCTGGCCGGCGGCGACCTGCAACCTCAGACGATCATCAGCCCACCGCCTCCCCCGGGCCCTCACGTTGACCTCTATCTGCTAGACCCAAAGACGCCCGACGCGCGTGCGGCGGGCAGCATCCGCGCGCAATCGGCCCAGGGACTCAGTTGGGACCTGGCGGTGGAGTGCAGTGTCCCCAACGCCGAGGTGACCGTGTCCGTGCCCGACCTGTCCAGGCTGCCCCGGGGCTACTACGCCATCCTCGAGGACCTGGACGCTGGCGCCCGGCGCTTCCTGCGCACGGCGCCGACCTACCGCTACAACACGGGCCCGACAGCCGCCACGCGGCGCTTCCGGCTCACCGTCAGCGCCCAGGCGCAGGGCCTGCTCACCATCACCAGCGTGACGGCCTCGCCCACGCGCGGCGGGGGCACGGAGTTCAGCTTCGCCCTCTCGCAGGCGGCCAGCGTTGATTGCGACATCGTGAACATCGCCGGCCGACGGCTCAGTCGGCTGCGCCAGCAGCAGCCGTTGCCAGCCGGGACGAACCATATCCTCTGGGACGGCCACACCGACCTGAGCACGCTGGCGCCCGCGGGCACCTACTTGCTCAACCTGCGCGCCTCGGATGAGGCCCGGCAGCGCGCCACCGCCGTCCGCCGCTTCTTCCTCCAGCGCTAGCCGCAGAGCGTCGAGTCCCTCCGGACCTCACAGACAGCCTGAGGCACGAGTCTGCGGGGTGGTTTGCCGTGGCGCGTTGCCACGTTCGCCCGGCCGCCACCCCGGAAGCAGGACCATCTCACCAGCACGCAGAAGAAGCTCGAACGAGGCCTACTGAATGGACCCGTACACCATATCAGCTCTGGCCATGGCTCTTGTCGTCGGCGTGGTCCTGGCGTATGTGGTGCTGAGCCACGCGGCCTACCGACAGAAGTGGGTCGTGGCCCTGGAAACCGGCCAGGCGCTCCTGCGCAGCAAGAGCGAGGCCGAGATTGACGCCGCGTTGGCCGACGAGAGGCCCGGCCGGCGGCTGGGCGCCATTATGGCCCTGGCCGACGACTCCTCGGCTGAGGCGGGCGGTAAGCTGGCTGACGCACTTGACGACGTGGATGCCGATGTGCGCGCGGCCGCGGCCAATGCTCTGGCCCGCCACAAGCGGGAGGGAGTCACCCGAGCGCTTGCCACGGCAGCAACCACAGACCCGTCGGATCTGGTGCGTGGGGCCGCCATAACCGCCCTGGGCGAGATCGGCGGCGAAGACGCGGTTGACGCCCTGGTGGAAGCACTGCGCCAGGGGGTCACCACCCCGCCGTTGCGGGCGCGGCGCGGGCGCATGGCCTGCGCCGCCCTGGCTGCCGAGGCGCTGGGCAGGATCGGTGGGCCCAGAGCGGCGGCCGCCCTGGGGGCCGCGCAATCGGCGCCTCGGCGCTCACTGCGCCTGGTGGCGGAGACGGCGCTGAAGCTCATGAACCTCAGCGAGCTGGCTGCTTCCGAGCAGACCGACGCCGGCGTGGTGCGCAAGCTGGCGGCGGCCTATATTACCCAGCGCGACGACGAGCAGGCCATCAAGTGGCTCCAGCGGGCCGCCGAGCTGGACCCCAACGATGCCGCCACTCATCACACGCTGGGCGTGATGTATCAACGCTCCGGCGACTACGTCAACGCGGAGAAGGCCTATCGGCGCGCCATCGAACTCGACCCACAGGAGCCCTTCCCGCATTTCGGCATGGGGATGATCTACCAGAGCCGCAACCAGTTTGGCCAGGCCAGGGCGGCGTTCCAGCAATACCTCAACCTGGCCCCGCGGGGCGACCAGGCCCGCTCGGCGCGCCGCTTCCTGCGCGAGATGGAGGAAATGCAGGCATAGAACAGGTTGCACGTTTCGGGTTGCAGGTTTCAGGCCGGAGGTTGGAGGTTGGGCGGAAGCAACACGCGTGCGCTGGTCTGCGGGTTCGTATATCCTAGATCGCACATCGCATATCGCACATCCCAGATCGCGCGGCGCGAGGGAGCAGGCTCAGGCCATGCTGCGAGTCGGCCTCGTCTCGCTGGAGTCCAGCCACGTAGATGCCTTCGCCAAGCTGCTGAACGCGGAGGGCGGACTGGACGGCATGAAGGTAGCCGGTGCGCGCGTAGTTGCCCTCTGCCCGCGCGACAATCCGGCCGAGCGCGTGCGCGAGCTTCAGGAGGCTTACGGCATACAGGAGGTCTACCGGTCCCTCGAGGAGATGGTGCCGCACGTGGACGCAGCCATGCTGCTGGCGCGCGACGGCGCCGTTCACCGTGAGCAGGCCGAGCCGTTCCTGAAGGCGGGCAAGCCCACGTTCGTGGACAAGCCCTTCGCCCTGAGCGTCGCCGACGCCCGGGCCATGATCAAGCTGGCGCGGCGCAGCCAGGCGCCGCTCATGTCCTGTTCAGCGCTGCGCTTCGCCGTCGAACTCGAGGCCATCCGAGCCGAGCTGGCCGCCTTGGGAACCATCCGCCACGGCTTCTGCTCGGGGCCGGGGGAGCTTTTCTTCTACGGCATCCACATTGCCGAGGTCGTCCACACCATGCTGGGCCCGGGCATGGAGGCGGTGCGCAACCTGGCCGACGAGCAGCAGGACATCATGACCATTCGCTGGCAGGACGGCAAGACGGGGGTGCTCAGCCTGCTGCGGGAGGGCGCCAACGGCTTCCACTTCAGCCTCTACTGCGACCAGGGGTACCGCTGCACGCCCATCCAGGACCTCGCCTTCTACCGCAACACCCTGGCCCACTTTGTGAGGATGTGCGAGACGGGCCAGGAGCCCATTGACCTGGAGCACACCCTCGAGATCATCAAGCTGCTGGCCGCCGCCCAAGCCTCGCGGGAGCAACACGGCGCCGCCGTGAAGCTAGCCGAGGTCTGAACCAGTGTCAGGGCGCCAACGTCACGTTCGGGCGAACCCGAGGGGCAGAAGCCGCAGGGGCGGCTGTGCCGCGCGCTCGACTATGAAATCACTGGCGCTCATCCTGGCGATTCTCCTCGCCCATGCGCCTGTAGCTCAGCAGGCCGACAACCAGATCGGGAGGGGCAATATGCAGGTTGGCCAGTCGCCGGCCGCCGGCCCGGCGTGGCCGGCGCTCCCGGAGCCCGCCCATACCGACCTATTCGTGGCCGGGCAAGAGGGCTACCACACCTACCGCATCCCGGCGCTGGTGGCGTCGGCCAGCGGGGTCCTGCTCGCCTTCTGCGAGGGACGCAGGCGCAGTCGGGCGGACTACGGTGACGTAGACTTGGTGCTGAGGCGAAGCCTCGACAACGGCGGGACCTGGGGGCCAATGCAGATCATCTGGGACGACGGTGGGAACACGATAGGGAATCCCTGCCCCGTGCTGGACCGCGATACCGGCACCATCTGGCTGCTGCTCACCCGGAACCTCGGCGCAGACACCGGAGCGCAGATCATGGATGGCACCAGCAAAGGCAGCCGCACGGTCTGGGTCATGAGGAGCGCCGACGAGGGCGCCACGTGGTCGGAGCCGAGGGAGATCACGCAAACGACCAAAGGCGCTGACTGGACCTTCTATGCGACCGGCCCGGGGCATGGCATCCAGCTCCGCAGTGGGCGCCTGCTCATCCCCTGCGACCATGCGGTGGCGGGCACCAAGGCTTACCAGTCCCACGTCATCTACAGCGACGACCAGGGCGCCACCTGGAAGCTCGGGGGCGTGCTGACTGACAAGACGAACGAATGCGAGGCCGTCGAGACCGTGGACGGCTTGGTGTACCTGAACATGCGCAGCTATCACGGCCGCAATCGCCGCGCCTACGCCTGGAGCAAAGACGGCGGCCAGACCTGGTCGGAGGTGGAGCTGGACGAGGCCCTGGTCGAGCCGGTGTGCCAGGCCAGCATCGTCCGCTTCACGGACAAGCCGCGGCACGGCAGGAACCGAGTCCTGTTCTGCAATCCCGCGAGCACCAAGCGCGAAAAGCTGACCGTACGCCTGAGCTACGACGAGTGCAACACCTGGAGCGCCGGCAAGGTGCTGCACGAGGGGCCGTCCGCCTATTCCGACCTGTGTATCGCGCCCGACATGAGCATCTGCTGCCTCTACGAACAAGGCGAAAGGGACGCCTACGAGAGGATCACCTTCGCCCAGTTCAGCCTGGAGTGGCTCACCGACGGCGCTGACCACCTCGTGGCGATGTGAACGGAGAGTGAAGCCCACGATGTCAACGAGCACGATTGCTGTCCGACCAGCGTGGGCGGTTGTGCTGGCCAGCCTGGCAGCAGGCATGTGCCTCGCTGCCTCACTGGCGGCCGCCCAGGAGACCGGCGCGCAGCGCGACGAACGGATGGCCTGGTGGCGCGAGGCGCGCTTCGGCCTGTTCATCCACTGGGGCCCGGTGAGCCTGAAGGGCACGGAGATTAGCTGGTCCCGTGGCGGCGAGCGCCGGGGCACAGGAGGGACGGGCAGTATCCCCGCCGAGGAGTACGACAACCTATACAAGCAGTTCAACCCGACCGAGTTCAACGCCGACGAGTGGGTGGCCATGGCCAAGGCCGCCGGCATGAAGTACTTGGTGTTCACCACTAAGCACCACGACGGCTTCTGCATGTTCGACAGCAAGCTGACCGACTACAAGATCACCAACTCGCCGTTCAAGCGCGACATCACCGCCGAACTGGCACGGGCCTGCCACCGGGGCGGCCTGCGGCTGGGATTCTACTACTCCCCTCCCGACTGGCACCATCCCGACTACAGGACGGACAACCACGCCCGCTACCTCGAGTATCTGCACGGTCAGTTGCGCGAGCTGTGCACCAACTACGGCCAGGTGGACATCATCTGGTTCGACGGCCTGGGGGGCGGCGCCAAGGACTGGGACTCCGAGAAGCTGGTGGCAATGATCCGCGAGCTGCAACCAGGCGTGATCATCAACAACCGCAGCGGCCTGCCGGAGGATTACGATACCCCCGAGCAGCAGATCGGCAGGTTCCAGACGGACCGGGCGTGGGAGACCTGCATGACTCTGGGCCAGCAGTGGGCCTGGAAGCCGGATGACGGCATCAAGTCCCTCCAGGAATGCGTAGATACCTTGGTGCGGTGTGCCGGGGGAGACGGCAACCTCCTGCTGAACGTCGGCCCCATGCCCACCGGCCAGATCGAGCCGCGTCAGGCCCAGCGCCTGCGGGAGATTGGCGACTGGCTCAAGCAGTCCGGCGAGAGCGTCTATGGCACGCGGGGAGGGCCGTTTCGACCGGCGCCGTGGGGAGCCAGCACGCACAAGGGCAACACCATCTACCTTCATGTGCTCAACTGGCCGCAAGACACCGTCACGCTGCCGCCCATCCAGCAGAAGGTCCTGGGCAGCTCGATACTGACCGGCGGAACGCCCGTGGTGAAGCAGACGGACGAAGGCATCGAGGTCTCGGTCCCGGCGGGCCAGCGGCAGGAGCTAGGCACGATTGTCGTGCTGCAACTGGACGGCCCGGCCGCCGAGGTCAAGCCGACGTGGCAGTCGGTGAGCGCAGGCAAGAAGGCCACGGCCTCGAACGTTTTCCAGAACAACCCGGCGCACGGCCCGGACAAGGCCTTCGACGATGACTTCGCCACCCGCTGGGCCACCGATTGGGGCACCACCCAGGCATGGCTGGAAGTGGACCTGGAGAAGGAACTGACCTTTGATCGGGCCATTATCAGCGAGGAGTACGATCGCGTGGGGGAGTTCGAGCTTCAGTGCAAGGCCGGCGACGAATGGCGCACGTTCGCTCAGGGCACTACCATCGGCAACGAGCTCACGCTGAAGTTCGCCCCTGTCACAGCCCGCTTCGTTCGGCTCAACATCCGGCGGGCTACCGAAGGCCCGACCATCTGGGAGTTCCAGCTTTTCGCTCCGCTCAACCCGTGAGCCCAAGTGGAGGCCCACGCGGTTCCCACTAACGCGCCGGGCCATAGCTGCTGCGCGGGGGGCAGAGACGAGGAGGGAAGAGGGCCGGCGCCGCCGAAATGCCCAGCATAACCAAGCGGAGGTGTGCCCGATCCATGAAGCTTTCCTGTCTTGCCGCAGCGCTGGTGATCGCCTGTCTCCTCGTCGTCCCAGCCGTCCACGCCCAGCAGCAGCCCTTCTACTTCGGTCAGGATAGCAAGGTCATGTTCCTGGGCGACAGCATCACCGAGCAGTACCAGTACAGCAGCGTCGTGGAGTACTACCTGTGGACCCGCTACCCGGCCAAGCCCTGGCACTTCCTCAACGCCGGCATCAGCGGCCAGACGGCCGGGGGCGAGGCGAAGCGCTTCGCCAACGACGTGGCGCCTGAGCAGTTCGGCCTGTGCACGTTCGACTACGGCATGAACGATGGCGGCTATCGCGCGTTCGAGCAGGGCATCCAGGACAACTACCTCAGCAACATGCGCCAGCTTCTGGAGCTGTGTCCGGTCAAGGGCTCCCGGGTGTTGGTCATGTCGCCGAACCCGTGCGACGCCAGAGCCAAGCCGGGCCTCGCCGACTACGTGGCGGCGCAGGAGAGGTACTACGCGGCCGCGCTGGACATGGCCAAGCAGATGGGCTTCACCACTGTGGACCAGTTCGGCCCGACCAAGGCCGCCTTGGACCGCCTCTACGCCGACAAGGCCGAGGTGCGCCCCTTCCCCGACGGCGTGCATACCAGTTGGCCGGGCGCCCTGCTCATGGCGCACAGCATCCTGACCGGCCTGAAGGCGCCGGCTGCGGTCTCCTCGGCCGGCCTCATGGTGGCGGGCGGCGGGGCCAGGCTGGGCGGCGCCGCCGGCTGCACGATCAGCAACCTGAGCTTCGCCAACGGCGTGCTGAGCTTCGAGCGCAAGGACGCGGCGCTGCCGATGGCGATCCCGCCGGAGTGGCGACCGATTCTGCCCTATGTCAACAACCTCAGCGACCTGAACGTGCTGGAGCTCAAAGTCACGGGGCTTCCGGAAGGGAAGTACGCGCTTCAGATGGGTATGGCCAAGAACCTGGCCACTTACACCGCAGCCGAGCTGGCGCAGGGCGTCAACCTGGGGCTGCTCAGCGCCGGGCCGCTCTACGACCAGGGGATAGCGATCTGGCAGGCCATGGGCCAGAAGAACAACACCGTCCACTCGCGCTTCCGCGAGGTGGTCATGTTTGACGTGGACGGCCTGCCGGGCTGGATTGACAAGGCGCCCATCAAGCAAGCGCGTCAGCAGCAGCTCGATCAGCGCCTACAGCAGATACAGGAGGCCGAGGGCAAGCTGCACGACCTGTGCCAGCCGCAAGCCTATCGCGTCATCCTGGCGCCAGCCCCGTAGGCGGCGAAGCCGGCCACAGTCTGAAGCGCCGTGTCTGCCCTGCCTCGGCCAAGGCAGGGCCGGCTACTTCTGGGCCGCTGAACTCAGGCTGCTGAAACGGCGCGTCAGCGCGGCGTTCTCGCCCGGCTGGTCGCTGTATTCGGGGTACATGCCCACGATGACGCCATCGTTGGGCTTGATGTTGGCGAAGGTGAACTCGAAGGCCTGCGCCACCTGCTGCGGGCTCTCGCACAGCCGGCCCGCCGCCAGGATCTTGAAGGCCAGGCAGGTCCGGCGCGTCTGGCGGATGGCTTGGCACATGCGCGGCGGGTCTTCCTCCAGGTACACTTCGCCCACGGGGATGGGCACCTGACCCAGCAGCTTCCTCAGCTCCTCGCGGCTGCGGTGCCGCTCGTAGGCGCAGGCCATGTAGTAGTCCAGGTCCCAGCCCTTCTCCTCCACGTACTCGATGACCGCCGGCATGTGCGTCGAAAGCCCCACTTGCACGCCCGCATCGCGCACCTTGCGCAGGAAGTCGCGCGCCTGCTCGAGCTTCCCCTGCTTGAACAGGCTGTCGGTCACCTCACCGTGATGGGCGAGGCCGAGGACGCCGGCGCGGGCCATCTCCTCCACCTGCTTCGGGTTCTCGGGGTCCTCGCTGGTGATGCAGATGTACTGCAACTGGAGGCCCTGGTCCCGGAAGCGCCGCCAGCGCTGGTGGTCGCCGCCGCTGGACTGCCAGGTGTTGATGCCCACCTCCTGACAGCGCCGCAGCAGCCCCAGGACGTTCTCCTCGGTGAAGTAGTTCCTCATCTGCCGATTCACGAAGCCCGACAGGTGCGAGCCGCCGTTGATGGGATTGCTGCCCACAATGAGCCGCGAGAGGGAATGCGGGCCGAAGCGAATCTGCGGCAAGACCCCCTCCTGTGTCTTGGCCTCCGGCGGAGCTGCCTGTGCCACCGCCACACCACCGGCCTGGCCCGACTGCGCGGCCATCAAGCCCAGCGTGCCGGCGGCGGTCATCTTCAGGAACTCGCGGCGGTGTGTATTCATGCCATCTCCCTCGCCTGCGGCGGTTCTCTCGGCGTACACTAGGCTGCCCCTTTCGTCGTTGTCACGAGGGGAGATTCGCAGAGCAGGGGGTAAGCTCCTGCCTTGCCACATCACGCGTACCACCGCAGAGGCCATCGGGGCGAGACGCCCCTCCTACAGAAGGCGAGGCACAACCGGGCAGGAGACAAGTCCGTAGGGCAGGAGCCTGCGTGTCCTGTGCTTGTTCACCCTGAGCCTGTTTACCCTGAGCCTGTCGAAGGGTCGAAGGGCCGAAGGGCTTGCCTCCTGCCCCACGAGGTTACGTGCCCGGCTTCTGCGCCAGGTAATAGGCCCTTGTGGTCCAGCGGTTGGGGCGCTTGTGGCTCAGGTAGCCGTAGGCCTGGACGCGCTCGAAGCCTGCCCGCTTCAGTGCCGCCTTCACCTCGGACGTCTCGTAGGCGCGCTGGCGGTGTATCTCCCGGAATTGTCGCACCACATCGCCCTCGCGCCAGGTGAAGCGCATGTCCACGGTGCAGATGCGCGTCCGCTTATCGTAGCTGCTCTGCCAGTCGTAGCTCAGAGGCCCGTCGCGGCCCAGGTTGTGCTGGGTGAAGAGGTTGCGCTCCAGCGCGCGGGTGGTGTTAAGGTCGAAGATGAACGCGCCGCCCGGCCGCAAGGCCTGCTGCACGCCCCGGAAAGCTGCCCATAGCTCGTCCAGCTCCAGGACGTAGTTCAGGCTGTCGAAGAGGCACAGCACCAGGTCGAAGGCCTGCCCGAATCCCATCCGCCGCGCGTCCATGACGCACACGGGCAGGTCAGTCTGCCGCCGCGCCTGGCGCACCATTGCTTCCGAGAGGTCAGCGCCGATGGCCTGGCAGCCGCGCTGCCGCAACTCCTGCGCCACACACCCCGTGCCGCAGGCCAGGTCGAGCACCAGCCGGGGCCGCAGCGACAGGCTGTCCAGCAGCTCCTCCACATAGTCCACCCAGCGCGCGTATGGCACCCCGCTCATCAGGATGTCGTAGTACGGTGCCACGATTGTGAACTGGGGGGCTGGGACCGACTCACTCATGCTGGGCCCGCTTCCGCGCTGGGTCATGGGGGTTGGGCGGTCGAGGGGCGCCCGCTGGAGGCTGCTCGTGGCCCCGACGACCTCCCGGCCTGAGCTGCCATGGCCTCGGCCCCGGCGTCATTGGCGAAGAGCACCATCTTCCCTGCTTGGCCCAGGACATGCACCCGGCTCTCGTACGTCTCTCTCAGGTCGGGCAGTTGGCGTTCCTCAGTGAACACGAAGACCCGGTTGCTGCTGGCCAGGAAGCGGCCCAGGGCGTGCTCGTCGGGCAGCCACAGGCCCTTCTGCTTGGCCTCCTCCGGATCGAAGATGAAGTCCGGGGGCGCTCCTGGGCGGATGAACGGCACGGGGCGCCTCAGGTAGAAGGGCACGGCGTAGACGAAATCCAGGTAGCAGACGACCGTGTCCTGGGGGCGAGTGACGCGCTGAATGCCCCGCACCAGCCGCTTGGCCGACCTGGCATAGGCCAGGGGGACCATCAGACCAGTGAGCGCCAGCAGCAAGCCCGCGGTGGCCGCCACCATGAGCACGACGGCCGTGGCCCGCATGCGGCGCAGCAGGGCTGCCACGGTGAGCAGGATGCCGAGCGCGGCCGCTACGGCAATCGCCGCCTCGTAGTGAGCCACCACCTGGTGCGGGACCTTCTCGTAGTTCCGCTCGTACCAGACCGCCCCGGCGGCGACCACGGCCAGAATGGCCACAAAGGCGGCAATGCTCGCCCGCATGGCTGGGGACAGCGCTTCGGCCCGCCGCTCGCTGGCCGCCTCGGCCAGGACCTTGCCCACCAGCAAGGCCAGCGCCGGCCAGGCGGGGAGTATGTACACGTACCGCTTCGACCCCAGCGACAGCGAGAAGAACAGGAACGTCACCACGAACCAGACCAGGCACAGCGCGGCCGCATCCGCCCCCCTGGAGGCCTGCTGTTGCTGCCGGGCCCGGCGCAGGGCAGCCCGGGCTCTCTCCAGCCAACCGGCCTTATCCCGCCCGCGCCGCCCCCGCCTGTGGCCACGCTCGGCGTCGCCGCCGCCGAAGAGCAGGCGCCATCCTCGCACTGCCGCCAGGGGCAGAAAGGCCGTCCACGGGAAGAAGCCGACGATGAGCACCGGCACGAAGAAGTGAGGGGGCCCGGAGCCGAAAGGCCTGGCCGAGACGTATCTGGACAGGTTCTCGTGAAGCAGGAAGGAGCTCAGAAAGCCAGGGTTACGGAGTTCTGCCGCCACGAACCAGGGGGCGGCTACGGCCAGGAAGACGGCCAGTCCCGCCAGGTGCCGAGCGTCGCGCAAGTCGCGCAGACGCCCCGACCAGGCCAGGTAGGCAACTATGATCATCCACGGCAGGCCGGCTCCGATGGGCCCCTTGGTCAGTGTGGCGAGGGCCGCCATCGCATAGGATAGAAGATACAGAGCCGTCTGGGCTGTGCGGCGCTCCTCCCACCGAGCACACCACCAGAAGAACAGCGCCAGCATGACGAACAGCGTCAGGGGCATGTCAAACCGGACCAGCAACGCCAAGGCGAAGTACAGCCCGCTGGTGGCCAGGACCAGGCTCGCAAGGACGCCCGCCCGACGGCCGAGGGCGGCGCGGCCGAAGGCCAGGCACACCAGCACGCCGGCCAAGGCGGCCACCGCGCCGGGCAGGCGCGCAGCGAATTCCGAGGGCTCCAACGCCGAGAAGGAGAGGGCCATCAGCCAGAACGCGAGCGGCGGCTTGGCCAGGTAGCGCACGTAGTTGACCCGCGTGGTCACCCAGTCGCCAGTCTCCAGCATCTCCCTGGCGACTTCGCCGTAGCGGGCCTCGTCGGGCTCAAACAGGGGCATGGACCCCAGCCGGAACCAGTACACGAATCCCACCAGCAGCACTACCACGAGCACCGCCAGGTGTGGCCGCTCTAGCAGCCGCAGGTCAATGAGCTCGCGTACTCGGGCGCGCCTGGTGCTTGCCACTAACCTAGCTGCCACCGCCTTCCCGCGGCCCAGGCTGCGCCGGCGCACCGCGGGCCCGCGCAACCCGACCGTACAGCGCAAGCGCCGAGTTCCACAACACCTCGCACAACGTCGTCTGGAGGCGCGCTGCCAGGGCTAAGGCCGCGGCGCCGGCCGAGGGCAGAGCGAGGGCCAAGACGGCCGTCAGTACCACCTCTCGCACCCCCAGGCCTCCGGGGGTGAAGAACGCCAGGAACCCGATGGTCCACGATAGAGCGTACCCGCCAATGGCCAGCGCCAGCGGCGGGCGGCCATAGCCCAAGGCCTGGGCCAGAAAGGCGAAGCTGGCGCCCAGGATCACCCACGCCGCACAGAAAACCAGGGCCACCAGCAGCAGTTGGGGATAGGAGGTGGTGAGCTGGAGGCGCTCCCGTTTGAGCAGCCGCGCCGCAACGTTCATGAGCCCTTGCAGCAGCCGGGGATGCACCCCCAGCAGCCCCAGGGGCACCGACAGCGCCGCCACGACCAGCCAGGGGGCCTCCAGGCGCTCCACGACGCCAGGGACGAAGGGCAGGCAAGCGACGCCCACCACGGCCGCAGATACGCAGACCATCGCCACCTCCACCAACAGAGCGGCCACCGCCGTCTCCTCCCGCACGTCTGCCTCCCTCAGGACGTAGGCCCGCGCCACCACCGTCACCACCTTGCCAGGCACGTATTTGGCGAGCTGGGAGACCCAGTAGGAGCGGGCTGACAGCAACAGCGGCGCGGACCCACCCATCACGCAGAAGGCCAGGTGCCAGCCCGCGAACATCACGGCCTGCGCCACCAGCAACAGCACCAGCGAAGCAATCAGTGCCCCCCAGGCCAGGCGCCAGAGATGCCCGTGCAGGAGCTGGGACCAGCTCTGCGCTGTGTAGAGTACCAGACAGCCCAGAATGAGGGCGGCAATGCCGTAGCGCAACACCGTCCCCAGGTGTTGCTTCCACGGAACCCGAGAGGATGACACTATGACCTCCGGCTAGTGGCTCGCCAGGGGTAGCCTACTCGACAGGCCGGCCGACGCCGCGCTTCTGCATTTCGACAGCCAGCCAAACCCTCCCTCCGACCCAGGCCGCGAACGCGGCAAGCGCCCCGCGCGGCAGGACTGGCAAGTCGTGACCGTAGGGGCGCTCGCACAGACGTCACGCACTGGTCTGCCTAGCTTCTCTTGGCCTCACCTCGGTTGATCGCAGGCGGCAGCTTGATCGTCACCTCAGGCTGGCAATCGGGGTACACCAGCATCAGCCCTCGCGACAGGCTAACCACCGGCATCACTCGCCGCGCCCGGAAAAGGGTCAGCGGCAGGCGTCGCAACAGCTCCTGATCGGCCCTTACCCCGAGCCTGGCGAAGCGGCATTGTCCACCCAGGCGACCCATGGTGATCATCTCCCGAGTACGCCCGCGGGCCCTGCTGAGCCCGCCTCGCCCAGTCGGCGGCGGAGCCGCCGCCCGACGGGACGACCACCCTCCCCAAGCGCCTTGTACCGCGCCAAGTCCTCCTCTCACCATGAAAGAAGTCGGCAGTTGCACCAGAAAAGTGAACACTCCGACCCGGATTTGTAAAGGGGCGCGCTCCCCGCTGGCGAACATGAACGCTGGGTCCGGTTGAGCTGCCGGCCGAGCATGGGCCAGGTGCAGCGCCGGTCGCTGGACCCCGCGGATGGCTAGGCCGCGCGGTGGTTTCCCGTTGCGATGCACGCCTTGGCGCTGAACTGGGTGCGCAACTTTCGCGAGCTGCTCCAGTGGGGCAGCAACCCCTTTCTGGTGCGCGAGCTTCAGCGTGCGCGCCGACACGACTGGCTGCCGGCGTTCCTGTTCCTGGAGGCGCTGGCGCTTGCGCTCGCCTTCGTCGTCTGCGCGGCCGTCATCCTCCTGGCTCGGGCAACTGGTTTCAGCGCGGCCAGCAGCGTCTCCATCGGCAGTTCGTGCGCGGCTTTCATGTCGCTGATCCACGTCGGCGCCGTACTCTTAGTCACTATGCTCCGCGGCGGCGAGTGGATCATCCGGGAAGCGCAGCGCGGCACGCTGGAGATGCTGCTGGCGACGCCCATCTCGCCGGTGCAGATGGTCCTCAAGCACGCCGCCTACCCCTTCATTAGCAGCATGATGGCCTCACTGGTGCCGCTGCCGTTCTATGTGCTCTGCGCCGCGCTGGGCGGCCCCGGCCTGCTGACCATGCTGTCGTTCTACTTCCTGGTGACGGTTCTCGTCATCAGCGCCTCCGGCGTTTCCAGGGTGTGGGCGCTATCCCTGGGTGGGTCGCAGGCCGGCCGCGGCGTCTGGGTGGCACTCGGGCTGCTATCCCTGATTGTGTTTGTCGGCCCTTGGGCTGTAATGGCCCCCCTGATGGGGCTGGGCAGCAACCCGCTGGCGTTCCCTCTGATGGCGGCGGAGTGGGTCGCACGTCCGCACACGTTCTACGGCTTCCCCTTGCCGCCGCTGGTGGTGGGGCTCGCGCTGTTCCCGCTGTGGGTGAGCGGCCTGGCCCTGGGGTGGGCACGACGGCTGGACTTCGATGGACGCCTGGCCACCCCCGCCACGAGGGCACAGTCTGCCCTGCTGGTGCTGCTGGCCTTTGTCGTGCTGGGCTACGCCTGGCCAGGGCTGGTCACCGGGCAACTGACGGCGCAGCTTGTCACGGGCAGCGGCCTGGGCGCCGCCGCTGGGCGGGCGCCCATAGGCGACGGCGTCGTGCACCTGGCCTGGTGGTTGTGCGCAGCGGTGGAGGGCGGCCTCGGGCTGGGGGCGCTACGCCTGGCGGAGGGGATGCTGTCCAATATGCTGCGGCGCGATATTCCGCTCCCGCAGGAATCGGTATAGTGCGGCGGGGAACATGGTGGGTACACCAAGTCTGGGGGGCCAAGAACACCAACGTCCAGTCGGCGCGTGGATGCGTGCGGATTCAGGACAATCCGCCAGCCATCCGCCGGGAGCCGCTCCCCACGCATCTGGGTTCGCGTCCCAGATCGCACATCGTAGATCGTACATCGCACATGGCTAGACCCGAAGGGCCGCCATAGCGGTCGCGCAGCGACCTAGCCATCGCATATCGCAGATCCCACATCGCAGATCGCGAACAATGAACCGTCCACTCAGAATCGCCGCCATCCCGTACCTCAACGCCCGCCCGCTGGTCTGGGCACTGGAGCGGAAGGGCGGCGGGCGCTACGACCTCTCCTATGACGTGCCTAGCCGCCTGGCCGAGGAGCTGGCGGCGGGCCAGGTGGACGTGGCCCTGGTGCCTGCCTTCGAGTACCTGCGCGGGGTCGGAGATCTCATCGTGCCCGAGGTCTCGATCTCGTGCCTGGGGCCCGCCGGCAGCGTCAGGCTCTTCAGCCGCGTGCCGCTGGCCGAAGTCAGGCGGCTGGCCACCGACGCCAGCTCCAGCAGCTCAGCCGCGCTGGCCCAGGTGCTGCTGCGCCAACGCTACCAGGCCAGCTTCACGACTGTGGCCCTGCCACCCGACCTGGAGGCCATGCTTGCCGCCGCCGATGCTGCCCTGCTCATCGGCGACCTGGGGCTGACCACCTGCTACCCCGCCGAAGTCGTCTGCGATCTGGGCCAGGAGTGGTACGATTGGCAGCGCCTGCCATTCACCTTCGCTTTCTGGGTTGCGGACGAAGGGGTCCCGCCGGAGGTAGCGGCCGATCTGCTCTGGGCCAAGGAGCAGGGGTTGGCGAACATGGCCGCCGTTGTGCAGGACGCGAGCCGGCACACCGGCCTGAGTGCGGAGGTCATCGGCAACTACCTTCAGCGCAACCTCGACTACGGGCTGACCGACGCCCACCTAACGGGCCTGCGCACCTTCGCCCAGCTGTGCGTTGCTCAAGGCTTGCTCGACCATGAACGCGAGCCCAACTTCCTGCGGCCAGCGGGCCGCCCGCCCAGTTGACGCTCTGGAGCGCGCGGCTGCCGGCCAACGGCTCTCCAGTGCCGATATAACCGCGCTGCTGGAATCCCGCGACCTGCTGGCGCTGGGCCGCGCCGCCGACGCCGTGCGCTGGCGGCTGCACCCGGAGCGTGTCATCACCTACGTAGTGGACCGCAACATCAACTACACCAACGTGTGCGTGTCCGGCTGCGAGTTCTGTGCGTTCTACCGGCACGAGGGGCACGCAGAAGCCTACGTTCTGTCTTTCGAGGAACTCGGGCGCAAGATCGAGGAGACCTTGGCTCTGGGAGGCACGCAGATTCTGCTCCAGGGCGGGCTGCACCCCACGCTCGACCTTTCCTGGTACGAGGACATGCTGCGTTTCATCAAGAACAGCTACGGCATCCACATCCACGGCTTCTCGCCGCCGGAGATCGTGCACCTGGCGCGCCGCGCCGAGCTGTCCCTACGGGACTGCCTGGGCCGCCTGCGCGAAGCCGGCTTGGACAGCATTCCGGGCGGCGGGGCCGAGATTCTGAGCGACCGTGTGCGCAGGAAGCTCAGCCCGCGCAAATGCACCAAGGCCCAGTGGCTGGCGGTGATGCGCACGGCGCACGAGCTAGGCATGCGCACGACGGCTACCATGATGTTCGGCCACATCGAGACCAGCGCCGAGATCGCCGAGCATCTGCTGGCCGTCCGCGAGCTACAGGACGAGACCGGCGGCTTTACTGCCTTCATCCCCTGGAGCTTCCAGCCCGCCAACACCGCCCTGGGAGGCGCAGAGGTGGGCGGCGCGGCCTACCTGAAGGTCTTGGCCGTCTCGCGCCTGGCTCTGGATAACGTGGCCAACCTCCAGGCCTCCTGGGTCACCCAGGGCGGCCACCTGGCGCAGGTGGCGCTGCGCTTCGGCGCCAATGATATGGGCAGCACCATGATCGAGGAGAACGTGGTGGCCGCCGCCGGCGTCACCTACCGCCTGCCGCGCGAGGACCTGGTCCGCCTCATCCAGGACGCGGGCTTCGCGGCGCAGCAGAGGGACTGCTACTACAACCGGTTGACGGTGGGCGGTTGACGGTTGGCACGTCAGGCGGGCAACCGACGACCGGGCGCGTGAGCGCGCACAGCGACAGATACCTGGGCCGAGGCGCCCCCGGGCGAGGCCCGAACGCAACGAAAGCGAGGATGATCATGGCTGCACAAGCACTGCAACGGACCATCAAGGCCTTCGTGCGACGAGGCGAGCAGGGGTACGTCGCTGAATGCCTGGAGATCGCCGTGGTCACGCAGGGGAAGACCTTGGACGAGACGATCGCCAATCTCCAGGAGGCCGTGGCGCTGCATCTGGAGGGCGAGGACCCTGGCGACTTTGGGCTGATCAGCAACCCGGCCTTGCTGATCACCATGGAACTGGAGCCTGCTGTCCATGCCGCCTACACGCAAGAGGCCTAGTGGCCTCCAGGTGAGAATCCGCCCTGTAACATGACCGACCGCCTCGCTCTCATTGCCGGCAGCCGTGCTTACGACCTGGTGCGCGAGGGCAAGCTCACCACAGGTCAGCTCGCGCCGCGCCAGACCCCTTACGGCCCGTCGTCGCCGATGGGCACGGTGCAGCTCGCCGGCGAGGAGGTCGTTTTCCTGAGTCGCCACGGCGCGACCGGCTATGAGCTGGCCGCGCCCTTCGTCAACTACCGGGCCAACATCTACGCCCTGAAGGATGCGGGGGTCACCCGCACAATCGCCTGGAGCGGCCCCGGAGCCGTTGATCCCGAGCTGGAGCTGGGCCAGTTCGCAGTGCCCGACGACCTTCTCGATGAGACCAGGCGGCGCCCGAGCACGTTCTTCGAGGGCACGGGCCTGGGGTTCATCCGCTCCTATCCGCTCTTTTGCCCCCAGCTTGCCGGAGCCCTGGAGGCAGCGGCGCGCGCCAGCGGTCGGGCCGTCAGGGGCGGCCTGACCTACGTCTGCACCGAGGGGCCGCGGCTGGAGACGGCCGCCGAGATCCGCATGTACGCCTCCTGCGGCGCTCATCTGGTCGGCATGACGCTGGCCCCCGAGGTGTTCCTGGCCCGCGAGCTAGAGATGTGCTACGGGGCGCTGTGCTACGTGAGCAACTACGCGGAGGGCGTGCGCGAGGCGGGCTACCAGCCCGGCGAGCTTTTCGAGGGCATGATCTCGCAGGCCGAACGCTGGCACATAGATGAAACCTTGGCCCTCTTCCCCAAGGTGATCGCCGGCGCGCTCAAGCACCTGCGCGAGACGCCGCGCACCTGCCACTGCCACGAGACCATGAAGCGCTACAAGCTGCGCGGCGACATCGGCGACGATTGGAAGCAATGGCTCAGCAAACCCTCGTAGAGGCCGGCATCCTACTGCCTCACGGCTTCATCAGCTTCCGCCCCGGTGGCCTCGTATTCGCGCAAGACGAAATCCGCTTCGTAGGGGCGCTGGCTGAGGCGCAGCGGTGTTTCCCCGGCGCGCAGCGCCTGGACGCAGGCGAGCTAATCGTCATCCCGGGCTTGATCAACGGGCACACCCATCTGTGCTACACCTGCAAGCTGGGCCGCTTCCCGTACTTCGGCAGCTTCCCGCTCTGGCTGGCCGCGCTGGGGGCCTATGCCACCGCGAGAAGCGACGCGCGCTGGCAAGCGGACACTGCCGAGGGCATTCGCCTGTCGCTGGAGGCCGGCACGGTCGCCGTAGGCGACATCTGCACCCGCCGGGACACCTTGCAGCTCCTGGACGAGAGCCCTTTGGCCGGCGTGGGCTTTGGCGAGGTGTTGGGCATGGGCACCCAGGTCACGGCCCAAGTGCAGCAGCGTCTGGCTCAGCCCCTTCCGACGCCGACCAAAGGACGGGTCAGCTTCGGCCTGTCGCCGCACACCCCCTATACCACCGATCCGGAGGTCTACCGCGCCTGCCTGCGCGTGGCCAGGGAACGGGGCCTGCGCCTGACGACGCACGTGGCCGAAACGCGAGCCGAGGACCAGTTCGTGCGCCACGGACGCGGCCCGCTGGCGCGCATTGCCAGGCGTCTGGCTAAGGGCGACTTCACCTGGCACCCGACCGGGGCCTCGCCGGTGCAATACCTGGCAGACCTGGGCATGTTGGGCCCCGAGGTCATCCTGGCCCACCTGAACTACCCGTCACCGGGCGACGTGCGCCTGGTGGCCGACTCCGGCGCTCACGTGGCCTTCTGCCCCGGCAGCCACAGGTTCTTCCGGCATGAGCCACATCCGGTCGAGCAGCTCCTGGCCGCGGGCATCAACGTGTGTCTGGGCACGGACAGCCTGGCCAGCAACCAGTCGCTGTCGGTGCTGCGCGAGATGCGCCTGCTGCGGCAGGCCCATCCGGGCCTCTCGCCGGCTCAGGCGCTGCACATGGGCACAATGGCCGGCGCCTTGGCTCTGGGCCTAGCCGCGCGTTATGGCTCCCTTGCTGTCGGCAAGAGCGCCAGCTTCGTGGGCGTGCGGCCGGAGAGGCCGGTGCGCCAGGTTAATCCGAACGAGGGGCCGGCAGCGGTGTTGGCGAAGCACAGTAGGATCGAGCTGGTGGTAGCCGCCGGTTCGTTGTGCGTGGGTGGCAAGCCGCAGCCGACTCCGGCAATTGCACCTGACCAGAGGTGAATCGCGCGTGATACTGAAGGTCCTCGGCACGGCGGCCGCAGAGGGCTGGCCCGCTCCCTTCTGCATCTGCGACGCCTGTGATCGCGCCCGCTTCCGCGGCGGCAAGAACCTGCGCACCCGCGCCTCTTACATGGTGGGCGATACCATCAAGGTGGATCTCCCGCCCGACTCCGTGGCCCACGCCATCCACTATGGCCTCGACCTGACTCCCCTGCGGCACCTGTTCATCACCCACAGCCACCTGGACCACCTGGCCCCCGGGGACCTCGAGTTCCGCCGGCAGGGCTTCGCCGTGGTGGCGGCGGACGCGCTGCTGAACGTCTATGGCAACGGCACGGTGCTCGACCTGTTGAACCAGCGCCTGCGCGACCCGTCGGGGCTGGCGCTGAGGTATCACCAGCTTCGGGCCTTCCAGCCCGTCACGGTCGAGGGAGACATAACCATCGTCCCCATCGCAGCCAGCCACGCCGGGCCGCTGGAGGAGGCTCTCAACTTCGTCATCCGCGCGGCTGGGAAGACAGTGCTGATTGGCCATGATACAGGGTGGTACGCCCAGCACACGTGGGACTTCCTGTTCGAGCAGGTCCTCGACGTCGTTTTCCTGGACTGCACTCGCGGCCCGCTGGAGGGGCGCCTGGGGCACATGGGTGCGCCTGCGGTGATGGAGGCCCGGCTGGAGTTGCAGAAGCGCGGGGCACTGGCGCCGAACTGCCGGTTCTACGCCACTCACTTCTCGCACAACGGCGGCGCCCTGCACGAGGAGCTGGAGGAGCTGCTCCAGCCCCACGGCATTGCGCCCGCCTATGACGGCCTGGAGTTGGACCTCGCTCAGCTATGACGGCGCTTCGGTCGCACAGGCTGCCCTTGGCACCGGGCCTGCTGGCTGCGGCGGCGCCGGTGCTGCTGCTCCTGGCGCTTACGGGCCTCGGCACACTATCCGTGGCGCACCACGGAGCCGCAGCCAAGGCCTCGGAGCCCCAGCCTGCGCAGCCGGACGGCGTGTCGCCGCTCATAAGCGTGGTGGCCGTCGGCGACGTGATGCTGGATCGCGGTCCCGGCGCCAAGATCCGCCGGGGCGGACCCGAGGTGATCTTCGCGCGGGTGCTCTCGCTGCTGGCAGACGCCGATCTGCGCTTCTGCAACCTGGAGTGCCCTCTGTCGGCCACCGGGCCCCACGATGTCGCCAGCCTCGTCTTCCGGGCGGACCCGGGCGCCGTCGAGGCCCTCGTGCACGGCGGCTTCCAGGTGGTCTCCCTGGCCAACAACCACACCTTCAATGCCGGACGCGAGGGGCTCTACAACACCATTGACACGCTGCGCGCCAAGGGCATTGCCTACGTCGGGGCTCATGGCAGGAACGAGGCGGAGGCGAGTTGCGCCAGCTTCGACGTCAAGGGCCTGAAGGTCGGCTTCCTGGCCTACACCCAGTTCCGGCCCACCCACGCTCTGCTCAGTCGCCAGACGCTGACCAAGGTCTGCGGCCAGGTGAGGCAGGCTGCTGGCCGGCACGACCTGCTCTTCGTCTCCGTGCACTGGGGGGAGGAGTACCGCCGGAGCCCCACTGCCGAGCAGGTGGCCTTCGGCCATGCCCTGGTGGACGCCGGCGCCGACGTGGTGCTGGGCCACCACCCGCACATCCTGGAGGGCGTGGAGGTTTACAAAGGCGGGGTCATCTGCTACAGTCTGGGCAATTGCGTCTTCGACCAGCGCGATGTCGAGCCCATGGAGTCGGCCGTCTTCCGCTTCAACTACCGGCCCGGAGTAGGCCTCCAGCTGCGGCTGACGCCCGTGTGGATCCCACGCGCAACCTTCGCGCCGGAGCCGTGTCAGAACGAGAAGGCCGACAAGATCCTGACGCGCCTGGAGAAGCTCTGTGGCGGCCTGGGCACGCAGCTACTGGTCAGCGACGACCAGGCCATGGTGACCGTCTACGCTGCCCGAAGCGGGGAGACCACCGATGCCACTGGAGGAGCTGCTGGAGGCGAACAAGGCGTTCGTCCAGGGCCGTGAGGCACGCGCGTTGCAGCACCTGCCCGCGCGCCGGCTGGTGGTCCTGACCTGCATGGACTGCCGGCTCTCGGGCTTCCTGGCGGAGGCCTTGGGGCTGCGCCCGGGGGATGCTGTGGTGCTGCGCAACGCCGGTGCCCGCCTCACCCAGGACGTGCTGCGCTCGCTGGTGGTCGCGGTATATGCCCAGAGCGTGAACGAGATAGCGGTAGTAGGTCATCGCGATTGCGGCATGGCTCGCCTCAGCGTGGGCGAGCTTACCACTGCCATGTCTAAGGCCGGCGTGTCGCGCGAGGCCCTGCCGAACGAAGACCTGGCCAGTTGGCTGGGCGTCTGCGCCAATCCTGAACAGAGCGTGCGCGAGGCGGTGGCCACTATCCGCGCATCACAGGTGCTGCCCAAGGGGCTTGTTGTCTACGGCCTGCTGCTGGACGAGGTTACAGGCGAACTCACCGTCATCGAACGGGCTGCTTGAGAACGGCAGCCGCTCTGCGGTCACAGACGACCGCAGAGCGAAAGGAGCCGGTCTGGCCATGAAACGCGCCGTCGCTATTCTCGGAGTGCTGGCCGCGTTGGCGATCATCACGGTGGGCGCGGCCTGGGGGCAGGACGTGCCCGACCCAGTGGCTATCATCAACCGCGAGCCCGCCTGGCGCCTGCCCATCGCGCGCAACGACTTCCTGCACGAGCTGCTCCACCGCATGGGGCCGTACGTCCTCAAACAGCTTGCGCTGGAGCTGCTGGTCGGCCAGCGCGCGCAGCCGGCCAACATCACCGTCACTGACGACGAGGTGGAGGCCCGCGTGGAACAGGTGGCCGAGGAGAAGGGCCTGCGCAACCCCAGTCGCGAGTCCGCCTACCTCAACGGGCTGTATCCTGGCCTGGATGCCACCACCGCCGAGAACCGCTGGCGAGAGGACACGCGCCTACAGCTTCTCATCGAGAAGCTCGTGGCCCAGGACGTCAAGGTCACTGATGAGGAGGCCAAGACGTTCTGGGACAACTACCAGGACACCTCGCCGCTCATCAACCGGCCCGAAGGGCGCCGCGTCAGCATCATGGTCATCGAGGAGCTGACGGACGCCAAGAAGGCCCGCGAGACCGTCATCAAGGCTCCGGGCCAGTGGCGCCGTATCTGCGGCGGCAACTCCATTGACCCCATATCCAAGAGCAAGGGCGGGGACTACGGCGGGTATGTGCGCATCCTGCCGGGGCAAGAGCGTGGGAAGTTCGAGAAGGAGGTGTTTGACCTAAAGCGAGTAGGCGACATCAGCGACGTCATCTCCGGCCCCTGGGGCTTTGTGATCATACGCCTGGACGAGATTCAGCCGGCCAAGAAGTTCCAGTTCGAGGAGGCGAAGGAGGCCATCCGCGACAGCCTGCGCACGCTGCTGATCCGTCGCCAGGCGCAGATCTGGATGACTCAGACTGCCTGGAAGGACGTGAAGCTGGAGGTCAAGATTGACTTCGAGGCCGAGGGTGGGATGCCGGCGGCCGACCCGGTGGCCACCATCAACAGCCAGCCGCTGGCGCGCGCCGACTTCATGCGCGAGTTGCTGCGGCGCGGCGGGCCGTTGGTCCTCAGGCAGCTCGTGCTGGAGGCGGTGATCCGCAAGCGCGGCGAGGAGGCCGGGGTCCAGGTCACAGACGAGGAGGTGCGGCAGGCCATCCAGCAGTTGGCCGATCAGCAGAACCTGCGCAGCATGGCCACGTACCGCGAATACCTGGCCAGCGTCTACCCCGGCCTGGAATTCGCCGCCGCGCAAGAGCGCCTGGAGGAGGACACCCGGCTACAGGTGATGGTGGAGAAGATCGTGGCCACCCAGAAGATCGAAGTAACCGACACGGAGGTGAGCGACTTCTACGACAAGTACAAGGACACCTCACCTCTGCTTTCGCGCCCCGAGGGCCGGCGCGTCAGCGTCATCATGACTGACGACCGCGCCCAGGCGGACAAAGCCCTGGCCGCGTTGCGCGCTTCACCACAGAGCTGGGGCGAAGTCTGCCGCACGTACTCACAGGACACCTTCACGCGCGACCGCGCCGGCGATTTCGGCCGCTATCTGGACAAACCCTCGCCCGGCGAGCAGGCCGATGCGTTCCTCAAGGAGGTCTTCAGGCTCAGCAAGCCCGGCGAGATCGGCGAGGTCACTGTCCCGCCCTGGGGAGGCTACGTCATAGCCCGTCTGGACGACATTCGCCCGCCGCAGAAGCTGGAGTACAGCGACGAGACCAAGGCGGTCATCAGTGCCCAACTGCTGGCCGCCAAGATCCAGCGCGCCGCCAGCAAGTGGGTGGTTCAGGACGCCTGGAAGGACATCAAGCTGGACGTCAAGGCGAAGCTCGGCGACCGCTAGCACCGACTGGCCGCCTGGCTAGCCCTCGCCGCTGTTGGCCCCTAGTCGGAGCACCCGGCCCGGTTTTTTTTGCGCGTCGGAGGAAGGATTCCACAGGCGGCTGCCGAATATGGTCTCGCTGGCGCCTCGGCGCCGTCAGGTGCGCTACCTTCGCCGGCCTGGGCTTGGGCCGGCGGCATAACACCTTCGGGAGGAGCATACTGGCATGAAGCTGGTCAACGTCGGTCTCATTGGCGCGGGGTTCATGGGCAAGGCCCATAGCAATGCCTACCGGGCCGTATCGTTCTTCTTCCCCGACCTCGAGGTCAAGCCGGTCATGAAGGTAATCTGCGACATTGACAAGAAGCTGGCCGATCAGCGCGCGGCCGACTGGGGCTGGCAGCAGAGCGACAGGTCGTATAAGCGGGTCTGCGCGCGCCAGGACATTGACCTCATTGACATCTGCACCCCCAACGTCGCCCACCTGCCCGTAGTGCTGGAGGCCGCCAAGCAGCACAAGGACATCCTCTGCGAGAAGCCCCTGGCCCGCAACGCCGCCGAGGCCAGGAAGATGGCCCAGGCGGTCAAAGCGGCCAAGGTCATCAACATGGTCAGCCATAACTACCGGCGCTGCCCGGCCGTGTCTCTGGCCAAGGAGATGATTGGCGAGGGCGTTCTGGGCGACATCTACCACTTCCGGGGCACCTACCTCCAGGACTGGATCGTAGACCCCAACTTCCCGCTGGTCTGGCGCTTGCAGAAGCCTCTGACCGGCTCCGGCGCCCTGGGCGACCTGGTGGCGCACTCCGTGGACCTGGCGCTGTACCTGGTGGGCCAAGTCAGCTCGGTGGCCGCCGCGCTCCAGACCTTCATCAAGGAGCGCCCCAAGCTGGGGGCCGTTACCGGCGGCCTGGGCGCCGCTGCCAAGAAGGGCCAGATGGGCCGCGTCACCGTGGACGACGCCGCCATCGTGCTGGCTCGCTTCGAGAATGGCCTGACCATCGGCACGTTCGAGGCCACCCGCTTCGCACCCGGCCGGCGCAACCAGAACCGCTTCGAGATCAACGGCAGCAAGGGCAGCCTGGCCTGGGACCTGGAGCGCATGAACGAACTGGACTGGTACGACCACACCGCCCGCGCCGGCCGGCAGGGGTTCAAGACCATCCTGGCCACCGATGCCTCGCACCCGTACATGAAGGCCTACTGGCCGGCAGCTCACAACATCGGCTACGAGCACAGCACCATCAACACGGTGCGGGACCTGCTGGAGGCCCTCGGCACGCGCAAGAACCCGCGCCCCAACTTCGAGGACGGCGTCTACGTCAACGCCGTTATGGACGCCATCGAGAAGGCCGCCAAGACCAAGCACTGGGAGAGGGTTCGCTGATAGCGCTGGCGTGTTTCGGCACGTTGGGGGCATGGCGTCATGGCTGAGGGACAACCGGCCTGGGAACAGGGCCTGAGCCTGCTCCAGCAGGGCAGGAGCCAGGAGGCCGTGGACCTGCTGTGGCGGGCTGCCACACAGGACCCCGGCAGCTTCGAGGCGCGGCTTTACCTGGGCCTGGCGCTGGGTCAGCTTCAGCGGCACGAGGAGGCCGCCCGCGAACTGCGGGCGGCCCTTACCATCAACCCGCAGAGCGTCCTGGCGCAGTACAACCTGGGCGTGGTATCGCAGGGCGCGGGCCGCCACCAGGAGGCCCTTGCCGCCTATGAAGCGGCCCTGCAACTCGACCCCAGCTACGAGAACGCCCGCAGGGCCGCCGAGGGCCTGCGCGCGGCGCTGGGGCCAGCCGTGGCGGCTCCTCCCTCAGCTCCCGGCATCCCCCCGGCCTATCCCGCGCCCCCGCCGGCTGAGCGGCCGCGCGACACGGGCGGCCGCAACGTCGTCCTCATCATCGTGGGGGTCATCGCCGCCGTGCTTCTGTTTATCGCGCTTATCCTGGCAGCCATTCTCTTCCCCGTGTTTGCGAAGGCACGGGAGAAAGCCCGCCAGGCGTCTTGTCTGAGCAACCTGAAGCAACTGGGCATGGCCCAGATCATGTACGCCTCGGACTACGACCAGTACTTCCCCGTCAGCCAGACTTGGTGCGATGCAACCAACCCCTACCTGAGGAACTGGGCCATCCACGTCTGCCCATGTGCCCCGGGCGTGCAATGGGGCTATGCCATGAACTCGGACATGTCGCGGGCTTACCTACGGGACCTCACCAACCCGGCGCAGAATGTGCTCATGTATGACTCTACAGCAGGCACCAAGAATGCCGCCGACGCCCTCACCTCCCTGCCCAAGCCCGGCCGCCACTTTGGCGGGAACAACTTCGCCTTCGTGGACGGCCACTGCAAGTGGTTCTCTGACTCCGCGTCCCCGGCGCCCAAAGCAGCGCCTAGCCCCATAACAAAGCCCAAGGAGGGTTCCCAGCCATGAAGATCGGCGTGCTCACTGCTCCCTGGAGCAACCGGCCTCTGGAGGAAGTCCTGGACTACCTGGCCGCCTCCGGCCTGGAAGCCGTGGAGATCGGCACGGGCAACTACCCAGGCAACGGCCACTGCAATCCCTTTGCGCTGAACAAGAGCGCAGCGAAGCGCAAGGCCTTCATGAAGGCCATCGAAAGCCGCGGCCTCATCCTCTCCGCCCTGAGCTGCCACGGCAATCCGCTGCACCCCAGCAAGACGTTCGCCAAGAAGAGCCACCAGGTGCACCGGGAGACCGTGCAACTGGCGCAGCAGTTGGGCCTTGACTGCGTCATCAACTTCTCCGGCCTGCCGGGCGGCTCGCCCACCGACAAGGTGCCCAACTGGATCACCGCCCCCTGGCCCGAGGATCAGCTCACGGCCCTGGAGTACCAGTGGAAAGAGGTCGCCATTCCCTACTGGAAGGAAGAGAACAGGTTCGCCGACGCGCACGGGGTCAACATCTGCTTCGAGATGCACCCCAACTTCCTGGTGTACAACCCGGAGACGCTGCTGAAGCTGCGCAAGCACTGCGGCGACCGCATGTGCGCGAACTTCGACCCCAGCCACCTGTTCTGGCAGGGCATTAGCGTGCCCAGCGCCATCCGCTGCTTGGGCGGGGACGTCATCAAGCACTTCCACGCCAAGGACAGCCGCGTTGACCCCATCAACGTCGCCGTCAACGGCGTCCTGGACACCAAGCACTACGGCGACGAGATCAACCGGAGCTGGATCTTCCGCACGGTGGGCTACGGCCACGACTACGCCGTCTGGAAGGACATCATCAGCGAGCTGCGGCTGGTGGGCTACGATCACGTGCTCAGCATCGAGCACGAGGACAGCCTCATGTCCGCCGCCGAGGGCTTCCTGAAGGCAGTAGCGTTCCTGAAGCAAGTGGTGATCGCCGCGAAGCCCGGCCCCATGACCTGGGCTTAGGCTCAGCGGCCAGGAACGGTATCCGCGCGGGCTGGCCGCTGTCGGAGCGCCACTTCTGACAGCGGCCGCCCGCGCTGCTTTCCCGCCAGCGGCGGGGCGCACACACACGTCCCGCCGTCCCGCCCTGCGCTTGTCAAGGCCAGGGCCTTATGGTATACTGTGCGCCGCTCTGGGCCAGGAGGACGGGCCTGGAAGGGTAACCTGGGGCGGGGCGCGCTTCGGGCCGACCCATTCGCGAGGAGGCGGTCGTGGGCACGGAGGTCTACATCAACGGGCAGTTCTTCCCCGAGGCTGAGGCCAGGATCTCCGTCTTCGACCACGGTCTGCTCTACGGAGACGGCGTGTTCGAGGGCATCCGCGCCTATGGGGGCCGCATCTTCCGCCTGGAGCAGCATCTGGACCGCCTCTGGCAGTCGGCCGAGCGCATCGGCCTGGAGCTGCCCCTGTCTCGCCAGGAGATGACCGAGGCCATCAAGGCCACGCTGCGCCGCAACCAACTGCACGACGGCTATGTTCGTCTGCTCGTGACTCGCGGAGTCGGGGACCTGGGCCTGGACCCCAGAAGGTGCCCCAACCCGTCGGTCATCATCATCACCGGCATGATCCGCATCTTCGATCAGGAGATCTACGAGGAAGGCATCTCGCTGGTGCTGGTGGACATGCGCCGCTCGGCGCACGACGGCATCAACCCCAGCGTCAAGTCGCTCAACTACCTCAGCAGCGTCGTGGCCAAGATCCAGGCCAATCAGGTCGGGGGCAGCGAGGGGCTGATGCTGAACACCGATGGTTACGTGGCGGAGTGCACTGCCGAGAACATCTTCCTCGTCAGCAATGGGGGCCTCCTCACCCCTCCACCTGACGCCGGCATTCTCCAAGGCGTGACGCGGCAGGTGGTGCTGGAGTGCGCCCAGCATCTAGGCATCCCGGCGGCCGAGCGCCTCTTCCGGGCCCAGGAACTCTATGAGGCCGACGAGTGCTTCATCACCGGGACGGCGGCGGAGGTGGCCTCGGTCACCAGCATAGACGGCCGCCCCATTGGCCACGGGGTCCCCGGCCCTGTCACCGCCCGCCTGCGGCAGGCCTTCCGCGAAGTTATCCAGCGCGAAGGCCTCCCCATCTACGATTAGCGCCGCCCCAGATAGCCGCCACCTACGGATTCCGGGGCGTCTGACGCCGGCCGGCAGGCTTCCCTGGCCGCTGGCAGGCATCTGGCGCCCCCTTGCCCTCCTTTGCGCGCGGCTTGTGTGTGAGCGATGTCACCGACTGGGCTATGCTGCTGGGATAGAATACGCGCGTCGGCGGGGGCCCGAGTGGCACTCGGAAGGAACGCATTGACAAGAAACTCGTCTCGTAGTAGTAGTATAGGCGTTGGCAGGCACACGCGTGCGAGGGAGGAAGTGTTCACGCCAGGGGCCGGCCGGCGGTGAGAGCCGTTCACTGGCGGCCGGTCGCATCGGGCTGCCGGGGGGATTAAGCATGGAGCTGTGGGAACGGTTTACCGGACACGCCCGCCGAGCGGTCTTGCTCGCCCATGACGAGGCGACCAAGGCCAAGATGCAGAAAATCGGCACGGAGCACCTGTTGCTGGGGCTGGTGCGCCTGGGCGAGGGCGTGGCCGCCGAGGTCCTCCAGGGCATGGGCATTGACCTGGACTGGCTGCGCGCGGAGCTGCGCAAGGCCATGGAGATCGGCGCGGCGCAGGATGCCACCAGCGAGATTGCCTTCACCCCCGGAGCCCAGAAGGCCCTGCACTTTGCCTTCAGCGAGGCCAAGATGCTGGGCCATAGCTACATCGGCACGGAGCACATCCTCATCGGCCTGGTGCGCGAGGGCCGGGGCGCTGCCTTTCGGGTGCTGCGGAAGTCGGGCGTGGACCTGGCCAAGGTGCGGCAGGCGGTGGCCGGCCATCCGCACAGCGCGCCTGCCAGCGCCGAGCAGCCCAAGTCAAGGACGCCCACCCTCGACCATTTCAGCCGCGACCTGACCGCCCTAGCCGCTGCCGGCGAGCTGGACCCCCTCATAGGCCGCGAGGACGAACTCGAGCGCGTCGTCCAGATTCTGAGTCGGCGCACCAAGAACAACCCCTGCCTCATCGGCGAGCCGGGCGTGGGCAAGACGGCCATTGCCGAGGGCCTGGCGCAACGCATCGCCGAGAGCGATGTCCCTCGCCCGCTGCACAACAAGCGGCTGGTCTGTCTGGACCTGGCCAGCATTGTGGCCGGCACCAAGTACCGGGGCGAGTTCGAGGAGCGCATGAAGCACATCATGGACGAAATCCGCTCCTCCGGCGGCGACATCATCGTCTTCCTGGACGAACTGCACACGCTGGTGGGAACCGGGGCGGCCGAAGGCGCCATGGACGCCAGCAATATCCTCAAGCCGGCCCTGGCGCGCGGCGAGATGCGCTGCATCGGCGCCACCACGCTGGACGAGTACCGCAAGTACGTGGAGAAGAGCTCCTCGCTGGAGCGCCGCTTCCAGCCGGTCATGGTGCGCGAGCCCACCGTGGAGGAGACGGTAGAGATCCTGAGGGGCATTCGCAGCCGTTACGAAGAGCATCACGAGGTGGTCATCAGCGACGAGGCGATTAGGGCCGCGGCCGCGCTTTCCGCCCGCTACATCAGCGAGCGGTGCTTGCCCGACAAGGCGATTGACCTGATGGACGAGGCCGCCTCCCGCGTCAAGCTCCAGCGCACCACCGCCCCACCCCAGTTGCGCGAGCTGACCCGCCGCCTGCAACGCGTCCGGACCGAGAAGGAGCAGGCGGTCAACGACATGGCCTACGAGGAGGCCGGGCGCAAGCTGGAGCTGGAGAAGGAACTCAGCGGCCAACTGTCCAAGCTGGAAGAGCAGTGGCTGGAGTCGGAGGGCCGAGAGGAGGCCCAGGTCACGCGCGAGGAGATCGCCCACGTCCTATCGGTGTGGACTGGCATCCCGGTCACCTCCATCTCCATGGAGGAGTCCGAACGCCTGCTTCAGATGGAGGAAGCGCTGCACAAGCGCGTCGTGGGCCAGGACGAGGCCATCAATGCCGTCAGCCGCGCCGTGCGCCGCGCCCGCGCCGGCATCAAGGACCCCAGGCGGCCGACCGGCTCGTTCATCTTCCTGGGACCCACCGGCGTGGGCAAGACGCTGCTGGCCCGCACCCTGGCCGAGTTCCTCTTCGGCGACGAGGAGGCCCTGATCCGCATTGACATGTCCGAGTACATGGAGAAGTTCTCGGTCTCGCGCCTGGTGGGGGCCCCGCCCGGCTACGTCGGCTACGAGGAGAGCGGCCAACTCAGCGAAGCCGTGCGCCGGCGGCCCTACTGTGTCGTGCTGCTGGACGAGATCGAGAAGGCCCACCCAGAGATCTTCAGCATCCTGCTTCAGGTGATGGAAGACGGCCGCCTGACCGACTCGCAGGGCCGGGTGGTGGACTTCAAGAACAGCGTGGTCATCATGACCAGCAACGTGGGCGCCCGCGCCATCTCGGCCGCCAAGAAGCTCGGCTTCGACGCGGGCTCCAAGGAGGACGTCCAGGACACGCAGCAGCGCTACGAGCGCATGAAGAACAAGGTGATGGAGGAGCTGAAGAAGACCTTCTCACCGGAGTTTCTGAACCGCGTAGACGACGTGATCGTCTTCCACGCCCTCAGCGCCCAAGAGATCGAGGCCATTGTGGACATCGAGGTGGGCCGGCTCCAGGAGCAGCTCAGCGCCATGGGCGTGACCTTCGAGCTGGACGACAGCGCCCGCCAACTGCTGGTACGGGAGGGTTACGATCCCGCCTTCGGAGCCCGGCCCCTGCGGCGCGCGGTGCGCCGGCTCATTGAGGACCCGTTGGCCGAGCACATCCTGGGACGGGCCGAAGGGGAGTCGGTCACGGTTATCGCCATCGCGGCCGGCGAGCGCATTGACTTCAAGCTGCTCAAGCCGTCTCTGACGACCTGAGCAGCTCAGCCGGCTTCGCGCCGCCAGTGGCGGCAATTGCTGCCCGCCATCCGAGGGCCTTCGGGCGGGCCCTCAATCTCAACTCCGGCCGCAACGCTGACCCGGCCGCCTGTAGAGGCGCGACCGGCAGGTGAGGGTATCTGGTCATGGTCTACAAGGGCTTGTGGTCGCTGTACACTATTGTGGTCACCCTGGTGGGCCTCATCATCGGACACTTCGGCGGCCTGGCCTTGGTGGCCTCGCGGCTCTTCACCGAGGCCACCGTGCCGGACGAAGCTCTCACCATCTACTCGCGTGTGGGGATGTACCTGGCCGGCATCCTGGCCGGCTTCCTGGTTTCCCAGATCACCTTCCGACGTCTGGTCGAGCTAATCACCTCCCTGGAGCGCGTGCCCCTGCTGGAGAAGATCGTGGTCATGGCCGGGGTCATCCTGGGCCTGCTCTTTGGCCTGCTGGTCGCCTGGCCCTTCCACTTGCTGCCGCAGTTCGGCGTTCCGATTCAGCTTCTGGCCTGTGTGGTGGGGGTCATCCTGGGCGTCGCCGTGGCGCGCAGCGCGCTCAACCAACTGGCGCGCATCTTCCCCTCGCTCTCGCACCCCGAGGGTGGCCCCATGCCCGGCCTGACGGCGGAGCGGGGCAAGTTCCTGGACACCAACATCATCATTGACGGGCGCATCGCCGACATCTGCAAGACCGGCTTCCTGGAGGGGCCCCTACTGGTTCCCGGCTTCGTGCTGCGTGAACTCCAGACGATTGCCGACTCGGCCGATAACCTGCGCCGCGCCCGCGGCCGCCGCGGCCTGGATGTGCTCAACCGCATGCGCAAGGAGCTGGACCAGACGGTGGAAATCCTGGAGGACGAGGAAGCGCCCTACGATGGCCAGGAAAGCGTGGACCTGCGCCTGGTGAAGCTGGCCCGCGCCAGGAACGGCGTGGTAGTCACCAACGACTACAACCTGAACAAGGTGGCCGAACTGCACGGGGTGCCCGTGCTCAACGTGAACGAGCTGGCCAACGCCATCAAGCCCGTTTTCCTGCCCGGCGAGGAACTCAGGGTCATGCCGGTCAAAGAGGGCAGTCAGCCGCGCCAGGGCGTCGGCTACCTGGACGACGGGACCATGGTGGTGGTGCAGAACGCCAGCGACCGCCTGGGGCAGGAGTTCGAGGTCGTGGTCACCAGCCTGCACCAGACCGTGGCCGGCAAGATGATCTTCGCCGAGCCCAAAGACGAGGCCTCGCGCCCCGCGCCAGCCCAACGCGAACGCAACGCCAAGTGAGCGCCTGCATGCCGAGCACGGTGGGTCTGATCGCGGCGGCCGGGCAGGGCCGCCGCTTCGGTTGCGCCGTCAGCAAGATCCTGGCCGACCTGGCCGGCCAGCCTCTGCTGGTGCACAGCCTGCGCGCGTTCGAGCAGTGCCCCGACGTGGAAGCAGTGGTCCCCATCGTCGCTCCCGGCCAGGAGGACGATTGCCGCCGCCTGGCGGAGGCCTATGGATGCGGCAAGGTCATCCACATCGCCACGGGCGGCGAATACCGACAGGATTCGGTCTACGCCGGGCTGAAATCCTTGCGCCCGCCAGCGGGCGCAGAGCCACCGCCGTCCCTCGTCGCCATCCACGACGGCGCCCGCCCTCTGGTCACGCCTGAGCTCATCAGCGACACCATCCAGGCCGCGCGCGAATGCGGGGCGGCAATCGCGGCTGCGCCGGTGGCTGACACTATCAAGCAGGAAGGCCCAGGCCGCGCTGTCGCGGAGACGCTGGATCGGTCCCACCTGTACCACGTGCAGACCCCGCAGACGTTCCGCTACGACCTCATCCTGGAGGCCCACGAGCGCGCCCGCGCGGACGGCTTCCTGGCCACCGACGACGGCGCGCTGGTCGAACGCCTGGGGCACGAGGTGAGAATCGTCCCCAGCACGCAGCGCAACCTGAAGATCACCACGCCTGACGACCTGCTGGTGGCCGAGGCCCTGCTCGGCTCGCCGCAGGCTGTGCGCATCGGCCACGGCCACGACTTGCATCGGCTGGTGGAGGGGCGGCCACTCGTCCTGGGCGGGGTGGTGATTCCGTTCGACAAGGGCCTGCTGGGGCATTCGGACGGCGACGCGCTAGTGCATGCCGTGTGCGACGCCGTCCTAGGCGCCGCAGCCGCCGGCGACATTGGCCGGCACTTCCCGGACACCGATCCTGCCTACGGGGGCGCCTGTAGCCTGGACCTGGCCCGCCAGGTGGCCCAGATCATCGCCGCCGCCGGCCTGGCAGTCGGCAACCTGGACGCCACCATCATGTGCCAGGCGCCCCGGCTGGCCGGGCACATCAACGCGATGCGCCGCAACGTTGCCGACGTGTTCGGCGTGCCGGCTGAGCGCGTCAGCGTCAAGGCCACCACCACTGAGGGCCTGGGGCCCGTGGGTGAGGGCCAGGCCATTGAGTGCCACGCCGTGGCCCTGCTCAGAGCCCTCGGGCGGTGATCCGTCAACCGCCGGCTAGTGCTACCTGGCGAAGCTACCTCGCAGAGCAGCACCTACGTCATGCTCTACCACGCCGACCTGCACATCCACATCGGCCGCGCGGGCGGGGACAAGCCGGTCAAGATCACGGCCTCCCGGGACCTCACCTTCGCCAACATCGCCGCTGAGTGCGCCGAGCGCAAAGGGATCGCCATCGCCGGCATCGTGGACTGCGCCTCGCCTCCGGTGCTCGACGACATCAGCAGGCTGCTGGAAGCCGGGGAAATGGTCGAGCTGGCAGGCGGGGGCCTGCGCTACCGCGACAAGGTAACCGTCGTCCTCGGGGCTGAGTTCGAGACCCGAGAGCCCGCCGGCCAGCCGTCGCACCACGTCAGCTACTTCCCCACCTTGGCGCAGCTTCGCAACTTCTCTGCCAGGCTCTCGCGGCACGTGACGAACCTCGAACTCTCCAGCCAGACTTGCCGGCTGCCGGCGGCAGAGCTGTGGGCGCTGTGCGACGAGGGTGGGGGCACCTTCGTGCCCGCTCATTCGTTCACGCCCCATAAGAGCGTCTACGGGAGCTGCGTCCGGCGTCTGCGCGACATGCTGCCAGACGAAGCCCTGACCGCCATCCCCGCCCTGGAGCTGGGCCTGAGCGCGGACACGTTCCTGGCCGACAGGATCGCCGAACTGTCCGCTTACACCTTCCTGACCAACTCAGACGCTCATTCGTTGCCCAGGATCGCGCGGGAGCACAACGCCCTGGAGCTTGACCAGCCTACGTTCGCCGAGGTGGAGATGGCCCTGCGCCGCCAGCAGGGCCGTCGGGTAGTGGCCAACTACGGGCTGGATCCACGACTGGGGAAGTACCACCGAACCGTCTGCGAGGACTGCGGCTGGCAGGCCCTGGAAGCGCCGCCGGTGCTGGTGTGCAGGGGCTGCGGCAGCGTGCGCGTCACCAACGGTGTGCTCGACCGGATCGTGCAGATTCAAGACTACCCGGAGGCGCGCCATCCAGCGCACCGGCCGCCTTACGTATACCAGGTGCCGCTGGAGTTCGTGCCCAGGGTGGGGGCCGTCGCGCTGAGCAAGCTCCTGAACCGCTTCGGCACGGAGATGGCCGTGCTGCACGAGGCCAAAGCCGACGCTCTGGTGCAGACCGTCGGCTCGCGCCTTGCTGATCTAATCTTGCGCGCCCGCGCCGGCGAGCTGGCGCTGCTGCCCGGAGGCGGCGGGCGCTACGGGCGAGCGGTGCGGGACGCCGGCGAACTGCAACTGTCCCTGCCCGCGCTTACGCCAACGCCCACTGAGCCAGGCGGCTAGGTCTCCATCAAGAGCAGGTCTCGATCGGACACGTCGCGGACTCCGGGCAGGCGTAGGATGTTTTCCTTGATGATCTCCAGCTCTTTCTTCATGTCAATCTTGCCGCGCTGCCCGCGCAGCGGCCGCAGCCGGCCGCGCAGATAGACCACGTCGCCCATGGCCTCGACGTTGAGCCGCGAGGAGTCCACGCTGCGGCGGGCAATCTCGCGTATCACCTTGAGTCGCAGTCGCCTGTCCTCCAGCGGCATGAGCTTCTGCCCCCCTCTGCTTCCCGCGGCGCCTGAACTCCGCCGCTAAGGCGTGATCCTCACGTCGGCGCGTTCCTCGCCAACCAAGCGGCCCCGGTCGTCCAACACCCGGACGCGCAGCCGCGCGCGGCCGTGGGTCGGCATGAACCGCAGCACCACCCGGTGCTGCACGCCGGGTGGGATTATGCCGTATTGCAGGTACTTGGCCTGGCCGCGCATGGTCTCCCGCTGCGGCTTGGGCGTGGCCCCCTGGAACTGCACATCCTCCATCGTCTCCGGCCCGATCCGCACCTCGAAGGAGTGGGCCAAGTCGGCGTCCGCGTTCTCCACCATCAAGTCAGCATCGAACGGGGTCCCAGGGTAGATGTCCGAGGGCAGGCCGATCAGCGTGTGCAGGGGGTACTCTGTCGGCGGCGGCTGCCCGAACAAGCGCCGGAAACCGAGAGTGGCCAGGAACACCACCACCACAACGGCCAGAGCCACGTACAGCCAGAACCTGCGGCCCAGAGGACGGTCGCCCGCGTCCTCCACCGCCAGACGAGGCCGGAAGCGCCCGCAATCGGGCATGGCGTCGGCGTCCTGAACCGTGTCAATGGGTGACAGGACGTCAGTGCAGATGCCGGCCTTGGGGTCGAAGCTCAGGCAGCCCCGGCAGGACAGCGCGTTGGTGCCACACTGATGGCAGACCGGGAACTTGTAGTAGCCCCGGTACAGGTTGGTGCCGCATTTTGGGCAGCGCAATCTCAGCAACTGGCCTCGCCCCCATGCCAGGTGGCTTCCGGTTGCCTCACGGCGTCAGATACCACGGATTGGTCACCGCCACACCGGGCCACCGTCCGTAGCATTCAACAGTCACCCAGCGCGCACCTGCCAGGTCCACCACCAACTCTCCGCTGGCCTCCCGCCGGCCGGTCAGGTCAACCGTCGCCTGGGGCTGTCCATCCACGACCACCACTAGCTTCTCCAGGTCCTGGTTCCACAGGGCGCGGTACTCCAACCTGCCCTTGCTGCCCTGCGCAGGAGGGCCTTCGCCGGGCAGCTTGACCTCGGCGCCAGGATACTCACCCTCCAGCGTGGCCAGAACCAGCGGCCCGGTGGTCACGAACGACCTCTGCCGACGCACGGCCGCCAAGATGGCCTCCTGGCTCAACTCCGAGGCCTGCACGTAGCTGCGTGCCGACCCCACGTAACAGCTCCGCTGAGCATAGAGCAGCGTCTGTGGGCCGCCCAGCGCCAGCGCCAGGGCCAGTTCTGGGTACTTCCGCTTGGCTGCCTCCGGGTCCGCCAGCGCCTCGCGCACCATGCGCTTGTAGGGGTCGTGGTTGTCCGAGTTCGCCACAGCGGTGACGCGCTTCCCCTCGGAGAGCAGCCGATACCATTGCTGCCGGCCCTGAAACAGGTCAAAGAGGCCGCCGTACGGCGGGAACGAACCGTTGAAGGCCTCCAGGCCGTCGTAGCCTTCGACGCCCCAGGCCTGGTAGCTGCCAAGCCCCGCGGGCGCGCAGGGATGAGCCAGGAACACCAGCCCGCCTTGCCGGTGCACGGCCTCGAAGATACGCCTGAACTCCTCCGGCCTCTGTATCCGCCAGTCCACCAGCTCTGACAGGCCCCACGCGACCAGGTGTCCCAGGCCGGTGGTGACCTCCTCCCCGAGGATAGGCAGGAAGCCTTCCCCCCTTTGCGCCAGCCACTCGTCGCGGCCCTCCAGGGTGTTGTGATCGGTCAGCACGGCCCAGCACAGTCCTTCGCAGCGCGCTGCCCGGGCCACCGTGGCCGGCGGCTGCTCGCCATCGCTCCTGGTGGAGTGCATGTGCCCATCGCCGCCATACCAGCCCAGAGCCGCCATGTCCATCAACCGGCGCAGGCGCAGTTCGCACTCATTCGGCCCCGCGGTCAGCTTCAGCTCCTGTTGCTGCACGTCCCACTCGGGCCCGCGGGAGGCCGCCACCACCGCCTGACCGGGCGCGCATTGCAGCTCGAAGCGGCCCGCCTCGTCGGTGAAGCCAAGGGCCGCGGCCTCGTCCGCGCTCGGGCCTACCGTCACACGCGCCCATAAGGGCCTGCCGGCCTCGTCCAGCACCCTCCCTGCCAGCCTCGCCTGCTGGGGCTGCGCCGCGGCGCTGGCGATGAACGCCAGACAGGCCCACAGAGCCCACGCGACTCGCACCCTTGCAATAGCGTGACCCGGTGGTATAATCACCCCAACTGCTGCCGGCCCGAAGCCCGAGGCGGTAGGTCCGCTGGCTGCCGGCTGTCGGCCGCAAACGAATCCCATTGCGTGTTCCTGCCGCTTAGCGGCACGTGCGCGAGTCGTCATGCAGCTATTCTGGCGCTTCCTCAAGTTCTTCAGGCCCTACCGCTGGCGGGTGGCCCAAGGCCTGACCCTGGTGTTCATCGCTCAGGGCATCGGCCTGGTGGCGCCGCGGCTCTTCGGCTGGTTCATAGACAGCCTGAAGGTCTTCAAGGGCCTGGACCCGCAGCAGCGGACGACGGGCCAGGCCGACGCTCTGCACATCCTGCTCATCGTCTGCGCCTGTATCGCCGGCCTACGCGCGGGCAACATGATCGCGGCCTACAGCCGGGATATGACGCTGACCGTCATTGCCCAACGCCTGCTCTTCGACCTTCGCCAACGGCTGTTCCGCCACCTTCAGAGCCTGTCGCTGCGCTTCTACGAGACCCAGCACACCGGGCGCATCATGAGCCGGGTGCTCTACGACGTGGATGTGGTGCACTCGATCCTGGGCGGAAGCCTGCTCAACGTGCTCGTCAGCAGCATCACCCTGGTGGCCGTGTTGGCTATTGTCATCGCCTGGAACTGGCGGCTGGGCCTCATTGCCTTCGTGGTCATGCCTCTGTATGCCGTCAACTTCATGCTCTTCCGCAAGCGGCTGCGGGCCGTGTCGGCCGACGCCCAGGAGCAATACGCGGGCATCTACAGCCTGCTGAGCGAGCGCATCTCGGGCGTCAAGATCGTCAAGTCTTTCGTGCGCGAGCGCTCCGAGAGCCGCCGCTTCGTCTCCCACGTGCGCGAGCAGTTCGACCTCAACATGCGCATGCAGCGCGTCAGCATCCTCATGCAGATCGGCTCCGAGCTTATCACCGGCGCGGCCACCGTGGCCATCCTCTACTTCGGCGGCCGCGAGGTCATCGTGCACGGTCGCATGACCCCGGGCGGCCTGGTAGCCTTCAACACCTACATGGGCATGATCTACGGGCCCATCACCACGCTCATCCAGAGCAATACCACCGTGCAATGGGCGCTCAATGCCATTGAGCGCATCTTCGAGACGCTGGACATGGCGCCCGAGGTGCGCGAGAAGAAGGACGCCTTCTCCCTGCCCGACGACATCGCCGGGCGGGTGGAGTTCCGCGACGTGACCTTCAGCTACGAGCCGGGCCAGCCAGTCCTCCAGCACGTGGACTTCGTGGCCGAGCCGGGCAAGATGATCGCTCTGGTCGGGCCCAGCGGCGGGGGCAAATCCACCCTGGTCAACCTCATTCCCCGCTTCTACGACCCCGACGAGGGCGCCATCCTGGTGGAGGGCTACGACCTGCGGGACCTCAAGCTGAACACCCTGCGCAAGCACATCGGCATGGTGCTGCAAGAGACATTCCTGTTCAGCGGCACCATCCGCGCCAACATCCGCTACGGCAAGGCCGATGCCACCGACGCGGAGGTCGTGGCGGCGGCCAGAGCCGCCAACGCCCACGACTTCATCATGGAGTTCCCGGAGGGCTATGAGACGGAGACGGGCGAGCGCGGCGTGCGGCTCTCGGGCGGGGAGCGGCAGCGCATCGCCATCGCCCGGGCCATCCTGCGCAACCCCACGATCCTGATCCTCGACGAGGCTACCTCCTCCCTAGACTCAGAGGCCGAGGCGCTCATCCAGGAAGCCCTGGACAAGCTCATGCGCGCCCGCACCACCTTCGTCATCGCGCATCGGCTCTCCACCGTGATGAACGCCGACGAAATCCTGGTCATTGACGAGGGGCGCATCGTCGAGCGGGGCACCCACGTCGAGCTGGCCGAGGCCGGCGGGGTGTACGAGCGCCTGTGCCGCGTCCAGTTCAAGCAGTCCGAGGAACTCCTCGCCGCCCAGCCCCACGAACAGAGAGAGAAGCACAAAGCCCGCGCCGCCTCCTAACGCCGTTCCCGTAGAGCCGCGCCTGCCCTGAGGCAATCCAAGGGTCCCCGCCGCGATGCCGTCTATGGAGTGCGAAATCCCGTGATCTCGCAGATGCGGCACCCGGTGTTTCGGCAGCTTAGCTGCCGAAACACCCCAGAGACCTTTGTGCAGGTATTGACGAGGGGGGGCGGTGTGCTATGCTTGCCGCACGAGGGGCGACCCTCGTCGCCCGGCACTGCGCTTCAGATCGCTGCGCAACGGGTCTACGACGAACTGAACCAGGACTCATTCTTCAATACGGATCACATCAGGGCGACATGGGAAAGCTGGTGGATCGTCCCCGCTTGCTACGAGCGAAGCCCCGGGGTGTGGAGGTGACGACCGTGAGGTGCCGACTACCCGGCCGACTGCGGTGCGCGGTTGCTGCTCTGGCAGCGGCCGCGTGCCTGGCGGGCGGGCCACAACAAGCGGAGCTTTCTCTGGACAAGTGCCGGCAGGTGGCTGCCAGGTTCCTTGGCGTCCCCCCTGAGACGTTGGAGCACCCGGACTGGGTCGTGCTGCGTGAGGAACCGAGCGACCGGCATCCGCCCTGGCGGGTGTTCACGGTGCCGGAGGCCGATCAGACCAAGGGCCAGGCTGGTCAGCCGCGCTCGGCGGCGGTCCAGGTTGCGGTAGACGCCTCTAGCGGCCAGGTCGTCTCCGTCACGTATTTCCTCAGGTGGAGGGAGCTTGGCACGAAGGGGCTTGACGAAGCCGAGGCGAGGGCCTTAGCCAACGACTACATGAGGACGCATTGGGCAGACGCGCCGGAGTCGCGGTTCCTGCGCGCCGATGCTGCCTACCGACCGGCCGCACACGGCACAGCCCAGGATCCGTCATCGCAGCAGTTCTTCTGGGTGGTCGAAGAGGGGGGAATCCGCACCGGACAGGCCGGCGTCTCCGTGAACCTGACGACTGGCCGGGTGTTTCAGTACGGCCAGCACTATTACGCGGCCAAAGGGCTGCCGCCTGCCCGGATCAGCAAGCAGGAGGCGACCAAGAAGGCACTGGAGGTTCTGCGGGATGAGCAGCGGCGGGCCAAGGCGCGGGTCACGGACACCTATCTTGCCACCACGTGGTATAAGGGCCAGGTGCGCCTCGAGTGGGTGGTCTACCTCCAGGCGCCGTACAGTGCGGCATCGGGCTCACACATGGAGCCCTACTGGGTGCACCTGGATGCCCACACGGGGCAGGTGTACCTGAGAATAGGCTGGTGAGGACTGGCCGGCCTTAAGGGGATGGCAGGGGCATTGGCGGAGGGCGATCCGGGCGGGGACACGCCGCCTTGCAGCTATCCTCTCGCCTTCTCGGGCTACGTCTTCAACCACGTGCCGCTCCAAGTGGGCATGGAACTACAGGTCTATCACACCGACTACGGCCCCCCCTGGGGCAAGTCAGAGAGCGTCAGTCCAAACACCACTTGGTCAGTGCAGCCGCCGGCCGGCACCCTGGAAAAGTACCATATCTACACCTACAAGTTCTATGGGCAGCAGAACTACGCCGACTGGTATACCAACCCCCGGCCTATCTTCGACAGCCTCTCGACGACCAACGTCCAGGCCTTTGACCCTGATACGGGGCAGATGCTCCTGGACCTGGAGTACCGCCTGAACACGCCTGCGCTCAGCCTTGACTGGGCGGCCTACGATCCGCTGCTCAATGAGCTGACCGCGACGAACCCGCCTCCTGATCCCATGCCCACGGCACCTGCGGGGCAGCTTCTCACATACTCGGACCCGGACGTGGAGGTCCCCTTGCCCGCGTGCGGCGGTCGGTACCACTGGGTCGTCAGCGGCATGGCCACCAAGATGGAGCGGGACCATCGCTTACTGCCCATCGTGGACCAGGGGGCATGCGTCGTGATGCACCCGTGGGCCAGGAACTATGAGGACTCCAGCTTTGCTGGGGGCTGTGCGCAGATCGCGGCCAACAAGGAAGGCGCGTTGGATACGCCCGTCCCCGACGGGTCCTACTTCGGGAGCAGTACGACGGATCCGTGGGCGGGGCTCCTCAAGGAGGGCTTCGAGGATGCCGCCATTTGGTTCTACGCCGACCACGGCTACGACGACGGCAGTAATGCCTGGGTTCCGGGAAGCCAACAAACGCGGATGTACGCCATCGGCCCGGTCCTGTATCCAGGCTACTATTGGGTCAGTGGGACCGGGGGCCTGGTGAACCCCACGCAGTGTCATCTGGCGGTGTTCTACGTGTGCGACGCCGGATGGCGGTTCTCGCAGGTGCTGATACCCCAGGGGGTGGATTGCGTGGTGGGCGTCAGGCCGGGAGTGACACTCTGGGGTCGCCCCAACAATCAGGCCGTCGTGGATACGTGGACCGAAGCCTTCTGGGAGCACCTGCGGAAGGGCGGATACGTGAGCGACGCGCTTGCGGTGGCTGCTAACAAGGTAAAGGACAAATGCGGCCAGTTCTACAACACAGACTGCATAGAGAGCTTCGGCAGCCTGGAGGTGATCGTCTATGCCCGCTATCAGTAGCGAGCGTCGCACGCGGTGCCAGGTGCTCCCAGTGCCGCGCAACGAGGAGCCGCCAAGGGCTGCGCCTAAGCTGCGAGCAGCGCTGGCCCTGGTTCCGCTTGCTCTCTGGGCAGCGGCTGGGGGCGCGCCGGAGGAAGTCACGCAGGAACAAGCTCGCCAGGTGGCAGCCCAGTTCCTGGGCGTGAGCCCAGAACAACTCCGCCCGGGGCCTTTCGAGGCCCGGTCCGAGGAATCCACACTGGCCCCTGCAAGCTATGACTTCGTCGTAGTTTCACAGCCGCGCGAGGCTGCGCCGTGGGTGTCGGTGAACGGTGCCACGGGCGAGGTCTGGAGCATGACCCACCTAGCCGAGAAGGCAAGGCAGGGGCCCAAGGGCCTGTCCCTGGAGGAAGCCCGCCCCATCGCCCTGGAGTACGTCAAGGACCATTGGGCGCACTATGACGCCACCGCAGAGCTGCAGTCAGAGGAGCGGTTCGAGTGGTGGCAACCGCCCCCTGGCACCCCCTTGGCTCCCCCTAAGCGGCCGGGGTGGTGCCGCTTTCGATGGGTCGTCAAGGAGGGGCAGGTCGAGGTTGGGCACGCAGAGGTCTATGTCAACGCCACGACCGGCGTGGTCTTCGACTACGGCCAGTGGTACTACTCCACCAAGGGCATGCCGCCGGCGAACCTGACGGCCCAAGAGGCCCAGGCGCTGGCCTGGAAGAGGATTCCTGCAGAAGCCAGGTCGCAATTCACCCCCGCCGGCCCCCCTCGGCTGCGCACGCGCTGGGCCAAGGGCTCGTCGCGCCTGGTGTGGTGTGTCGCCTCCAAGCAGTCCGTACCCATCACGCGGCCCGGAGAGCCGCCGCACATACACGAGGCATCGGCCGAAGTGGACGCCCACACGGGGGAAGTCTACTGCGGGCCGTTTACCGTCCCGCGCTAAGCGTGGAGCGGGGACCTACAGACGGGCTCAGTCCGGTGCCAGCCGGCTGCGTGGGAGCTCTCCCGGGTGGCTAAGGCAAGGGGGAGGGTGGTCCGCTAGCCCTTGTCGGCCACCTCGACCCTCAGGCACGGGTAGCCGCGCTCCGCGTAGGCCGCTTGGAGGCGGGCAAAGAGGTCGTCGTCGCAGATGCCCACGACCGCCCCCCTGAGCCGGTGAGCTTGGAGGGCAGGCCCAGGCAACGGGCGATCTGGATCACCTCCAGGCTCGTGTTTCGGCAGCCTAGCCGCCCAAACACACTATCGCCGCCAAGACCCTTCGACGAACTCAGGGCGAACGCGGCTCCTACGAGGCTCTCTCCGCCTTCACACCCAGAACGCATACGTGTGGATCTGGAGGGCGAGGCCGATGAGGGTCCAGATGCTGCCCACCAGGAACTCGCCCAGAATGAGGCCCAGGGCGAAGGGGATGGCGCCGCGGAAGACCTTGTAGCCGCCATAGCGCGTGAGCACCACCTTCCCCAGCCAGGCAATCAGCAGCGGCACCCAGAGGCAGTTCATGGACCAACTGCTGGAGATGGCGTAGCCCACCGGGTGAAAGGGCCACCAGACGAAGCGCACTCGGAGGGCCATCAGCAGCAGCGTGAAGCCGATGCCGACGGCGTAGGCGATCATGGCCGGCCAGTCGGTGCCGACGGGGTCCTGAAGCCAGGATTGCAGGTGCACGTAAGGCTCGCGGCCGAACGCCGAGATGGCCGCAAAGCTCACCTTGGCCTCCATGCCGTACTTGTAGTAGCAGGCCACGTTGGCCCAGAAGGCCGAGAGCGCCCCCACCAGCCCAGCCAGCATCAAGGCCCACAGCATGCGGTTGTAGGACAGGCCGGTGATCTCGGCGGCCTTGAACGCCTCCAGTTGGTGGGGACTGGGGTGGCTGCGGTAAGCGCGGTTGAACCACCAGTACATGCTGAAGACGGTCAGGTTCTTGGGCCCCAGCGGATGCAGCCGCGTGCCGAAGGCGTTGACCAGCATCTGGTCGGGGCCGCCGTAGTGCAGATCGTGCGCGGGGGGGCCCAGCTCGGCCCTGATGCGCGTCACCGCGATGGATAGCATGTAGTAGAGGGCGAAGAAGAGCAGCGCCACCCACGCTCCCATGCCCAGCCAGACGGAGAACAGCAGGGCGCCCAGGCTGCCCAACATGATCCAGGTGAAGGCGCCCCGGTAGCTTAGCGGTTCCCCCTCGTCGCTGAGCCAGGATTGCCTGCCCAGAGCGCGGCGGGCCGCGGCGCCCAGGTGGCCTCGGGCCGTCCACAGCGCAAACAGACACAGGCCGAGGTAGGCCCCCGACGACTGCTCGTTGACGAAGGGAAAGCCGGGAATGCGCATCCAGCCGCCGGCGGCGGCTAACAGGAACTGCAACCGCCAGAACAGGTAGAAGAACCAGCAAGAGAACAGCAGATCCTCCGGCAGCAGCAGCCCCAGGCCAATGGCGAAGGGGTAGAACGAGATGCGCGTGCCCGCCAGCACGTTCCAGGGGTGGCCGGCGTTGGCGAACGTATCGCTCATGTACTGGTCGAAGTGCACCACCCGCACCTTGATCAGTGGCACCGCGGGCCACAGCTCGTGCAGGCCGTTGGTAATATCAATGAGCGCGGCGGCGGCAAAGCCCGCCCACATGAGCTTGCTGCGGAACAGGCGCGTGCGCGGGGCGGTCATCTCGATGGGCAGGTGGATGATGGGGTAGGTGAGCTTCTCCCGCTCGGTCCAGCGCTTGCGGAACAGCGAGTTGATGCCCATGAGCGCCACCAGCAGCGCCATGAGGAACATGGTCCAGTTCAGCACGGGCACCGACCAGGCCCTGAGTCGGGGCCAGGTATAGACAGTGCTGCCGCCCTCGAAGGCCCCGGCAATGATGTTCTTGTCCATCAGGGTGACCTGCCAGGGCAGATAGCGGAAGAAGAGGTCCTGCCACTTGTTCTCGGGCGTAGCCATCCAGGCGGCGTGGGGAATGGCTGGAGCAGCCACCTGGATCATGTCGTGCCCCGCCAGCGCCGAGGCCAGGCAGAGCATGAAGTAGATGACCAGCAACTCGTGCCGGTGCAGGCGCCAGCGAGGGCGGAGCTTGCCCAGCAGCCAATCCAGGCACAGCAGCACGGTCAGGATGAAGATAGTGTTGAAGAACAGGGAGACGGTGGTGGGGTGCCCCTCGTAGCGCACCAGCTCCATCTGCGTCACCCAATAGGCATTGAGGGGCATCAGGACTACAGCAATGGCGACGGCGCGGGCGGTCACGCCCTGTCTGCCGCGCTCGGCGGCGGCGGTCGGGGCTTCAGTGCGCGCAGGCTCGCGCCTGCCTTCGGTCGGTGCACCCATGTATCTGTAGCCTGGCAGTGGATCACGACCTCGGTCACCGGCTACCCCACCGCCCGGGCGGCCAGCGCGACTCCCATGGCAGGTTCCAGCTTCGCAGGCCGTTTTCCTATCACCACTTGCTCTTCTGCGCCAGCGTCTCCTTTCCCTAGGACTCCGCTTTCCTGTATAATGCGCTGCCGTGACACGCAGACAGCTCATTGCTGGCGCCGGCCTGGTGGCGCTGGTGGCCTTGGCCGCCTGGCTGGGTGGATACCTGCTCTGGTTCCAGGGGCTAGTTGGGTCGGAGGCCCTCAATCAGGCGCAGATAGCTCGTCATCTGGCCCAGGGCGCGGGGTTCAGGACGAGCGTGGCCACGCCGTTGGGGCTGACGTTCGATCCGCGCGTGCGGGATCGGCCCGATACCACCACACCACCACTGGGCCCGTGGTGGACGAGCCTGTTCTTCCGAGCCTTCGGCGCCAGAGACTCGGTCGCGGCGGTTGGCTCCGGCGTGGCCTTCGTACTCAGTGCACTGGCCCTGTACTGGCTGGGGCTCAGGCTTGCGGGCCCCCGCCTGGCCGTGCTGATCGGCGTCCTCTACTCGCTCAGCTTCCCGGTGGTGGGATCCGCACTGTCGGGGGCGGCTCTGCCCCTGGTGGCCCTGCTGGGCACGTTGTTCTTCGTTGCGCTGTCCTACGTCGCCCACCAGCCGGAGATGGCGTCCTCAGCGCAGGAGTGGCTGGCCCGGTCGCGCCCGGTGCTGTTGGCCGCTGGCCTCCTGGCCGGCCTGGCAGCGCTGGCCGAGTACTGCCTGCTGCCCCTGCCGCTGGCGGCGGCCTGGTATGTGCGGGGGCCCGATCGGCCGCACAGGCTCCGCGCCGCCGGCTGGGTGCTGGCGGGGGCTCTGGTGGCGCTGCTGCCCTGGGCGGTGCGTCAGGCGTTGGTCACCGGCCGGCCGCTCTTCTCCGTGCAGGGGTATGATCTGGTGGCCGGCGCCTGGGCCTACCCTGGCAGAGCGGTCTACCGAGAGCTTGACCCAGAGATCAGCTCGCCGATAGCCACGGCGCTAGTGCACTGGCGGGAGCTGCCGCGCAAGTGGGGCCTGGGGCTAAGCGACATGCGCGAGGGGCTGATGCGCAACGGTGACCTGGTACTGGCGGCGCTCTTTGTGGGCGGGCTGCTGTTTCCCTTCGAGCAGCGCCGTGCGGGCCGCCTGCGGGGAGCACTACTGGTGGCGATCCTGCTGGCGACGGCTACTGGCTGCCTGCTGTCTACGCGCGTGTCACTCACCGCAGCTTTCTTCCCGGCCATGGCGGCGTTCGGCCTGGGCCGCGTAGGGCCGCTGCTGAGCCGGCTCGACGGCCCTGCTGGCGCCCGACGTGTGCGGCGCAGCACGCTGGTGCTGGGCGGCTTGAGCTTGCTGGTGGCCTGGCCGTTCGTGGGCGCAGCCGTAGGCTTTGCGGGCGCCTCAGGCCGCCAGGAGCTGGCCCGACCGAACCTGGCTGCCTACGAGTGGCTGAGGGCCGCTGTGCCGGCGGAAGCCATCGTGATGACCGACGCGCCCTGGGAGGTAGCCTGGCGGGCCCAGCGCTTTGCCCTCGAGTTGTGCAACACGGACCGGCAGCTCGACATGATAGACGACGTGGTCGGGATAGACGCCCTGTACTTCACCGGTAGTTTCCAAGAACTGACCGAGCGGGAGTACGCGCCGCCCGAACACCGGGGCGACTGGTGGCAGTACGCCTACCGCGCAGCCGGGGGGTACAAAGGTTTCGTCATGGTGCCGGATTCGCCGACTGGCCAGGTGCTGCGGGTGCCCGCGATCAAGCTGGAGAGGGCTGGGGGCGCCGCTGGTGAGTAGCTCACGTCAGCCCAGGTCATGGGCGCCCCCCTCCCTGACAGCAGGGCTGGTCGGATGCCTGCTGTGCGGGGCGTTGGTGGCGCTGGCAGGATGCGGCGCGCCGGTGGCGCGGGTCTGGCAGCAGCCCGAGCCGCCCAAGGTGAGGCAACGGGACCCGCGGGTGGCGACGGCCCAGCAGAACGCCTTGGCACACCCCACCTCCGTGCGCTACACGAACGAGCTGGCCTGGGCGTACCTGCAAGCAGGGGAGCCCCTGCCGGCACAGGCGAAGTTCCAGGAGTCCCTGAGCGTGGACCGGCGCAACGTCGAGGCGCTGCTGGGGCTGGGGGCGGTGGCTCAGGAAGCCGGCGACTTCGCCACGGCCATTGCCTGGCACGAGCGCGCCCTGGAGCTGGAGCAGGACAGCGTGCCGGCGCACAGTTCGCTGGGGGAGCTGTACCTGCGGGCCAACGACCCGCTGCGCGCGGCGCAGGAGTTTCGGCGTGCGGCGGACCTGGCGCCCGACGAGATTGGGCCGTTGTTGGGCCTCAGCGAGGCCTACCGGCTGGCGGGGCGTCTGGAGGAAGCGGCGGCGGCCTGCCGCGAGGCCATTCGCCTCGCCCCTACGTCTGCGTTTCCGGCGGTGAACTACGGCGCGGTGCTGGAGGCCGAGGGGGATATGGCCGGCGCTGAAGCGCAATACCGCCGGGCCATCAAGCTTGACCCCCGCAGCGGAGCGGGGCAGAACAACCTGGCCTATCTGTATGCCAAACAGCGTCGGCAGCTTGACGAAGCCCTGGCCCTGGCCCAGCAGGCCCTGGCGGTCAACCCCGACGAACCTTCGTTCCTGGACACCTTGGGCCTGGTGCTGTACGCCAGGGGCCAGCCGGAGGCGGCTGCGCAAGCGTTGGAGCGCGCCAAGCAGGGGCGTCAGTGGTCTCCCACCATTCGCTACCACCTGGGCCTGGCCTACCATGCCACTGGCCACGACGAACGGGCTATAGCGGAGCTGCGCCAGTCGCTGGCGCTGAGTCCCCAGGGCGAGCACGCCGGCGAGGCCAAGGCCCTGCTGCGCCGCCTGGCGTCGGATGTGCTGGGCCCGGGCACGTAAGAACGGCGCGTAATCGGTCAACCGGTAACTGGTGACTCGTCAATCGGTGATTGGTCAATTGGTAACTCGTAGGCTATGGCAGGCAGCCGCGCCTTGTCATTCTGAGCGCTAGCGAAGAATCTCGCTACAGCCGTGCGTTCCGCCGGGCCCCTTTCGCTCTACCTGGCGGCCCGTAAGCATGGTTGGCACGCCCACTGCGGTTGACCATGCCGTGGATCACCAGTCACCAGTTGGCCAATCACCAACTGCCACTGCGCTTATTGCCTTGGCCGACGGCAAGTGGTAGAATGCGCCCTGTTTGTGACCCACCCCCAAAGCTGTGGGAGGCTCTGCGACGGTGATAGAAGCACACGGAGGCGTGCTGGTGGACCGTCAGCTCACCGGCGAGGAGGCGGCGCGGCTGGCGGCCAGCGACCTGCCACGGGTGACGGTGTCCGGTGAGACGGCTCAGGACCTGCGCAACATCGGCGCGGGCGTCTACAGCCCGCTGGTGGGACCGGTGGGCAGCGCGGAGTTCGAGGCCATTCTGAGCACCGGGCGCTTGCCGTCCGGCGTGCCCTGGACCATCCCCATCGTGCTGGATGTCGCACGTGAGCAGGCCGAAGGCTTGACCGAGGGCAGGGAGGTCGTGGTCTACGAGCACACAGACGCCGGCCAGCGTCTGGCGGCGTGGCTGCACTTGCAGGAGAGCTACGAGTTCGACAAGCAGGCCTTCGCCCGGGGCGTTTTCGGCACGGAGGACGAATCCCATCCGGGTGTGCAGCGCACGCGGGCGAGGGGCGAGGTGCTGCTGGCAGGCCCGGTCGAATCGGTCTCCCTGCGGGACGAGCGCTTCCAGGGCTACGACCTCACGCCGGCCGAGGTGCGGGCCGTGATCGAGCAGCGAGGCTGGCGCACCACCGTGGCCTTCCAGACCCGCAACGTCCCCCACGTGGGCCATGAGGACCTGCAGAAGACGGTGCTGGGCCTGTGCGATGGGCTGCTCATCCAGCCCCTGGTGGGCCGCAAGAAGTCCGGGGACTTCCGGGACGAGGTCATCCTGGCGGCCTATCGGGCCCTCATTGACAGCTACTTCCCGCCGGACCGCATGGTCCTGAGCGTGCTGCCCACCGAGATGCGCTACGCCGGCCCGAAAGAAGCGGTTATGCACGCGATCATGCGCAAGAACCACGGCTGCACCCACATCATCATCGGGCGCGACCACGCGGGCGTGGGGGACTTCTACCCGCCGGAGGCGGCCATCGAGGTCTTCGCCGAGTACCCGGACCTGGGCATACAGCCCATCACCATCCGGGGCGACTTCTTCTACTGCCGCAAGTGCGCCCGCATCAGCAGCGAGCGCACCTGCCCACATCCGGCGCAGCAGCACATTGCCTTCAGCGGCACACGGATACGCGCACTGCTGCGCAGCGGGGGCCAGCCGCCCCCGGAGATCATGCGACCCGAGGTCTTCGCGGTGCTCCGGGCGGCGACTGACCCTTTTGTCCCCTAGGCCGGTTTGTGGGGCCTAGCCACCAGTAACGCCGGTAGCTAAGCTTGGGGAGGGAGAGAGATGGCAGCGCGAGGCAACAAGGTCCTGGTGATTGGGCTGGATTGCGCCACTCCGCAGCTCGTCTTCGACGCCTGGCGCAACGACCTGCCCAACCTGCGGCGGCTGATGGCGGAGGGTCTCTACGGCCCCATGCGCAGCACCATCCCTCCCATCACCGTGCCGGCCTGGAGCAGCTTCTTCTCCGGCAAGAACCCGGGCAAGCTGGGGTTCTTTGGCTTTCGCAACCGCACACGAGGCACCTACCACGACATGTGGATAGCCACCTCCGAGGCGGTGCGCGAGGACCGGGTCTGGGACATTGCCTCCCGGGCCGGCAAGGATGTGGTGGTGCTGGGCGTGCCGCAGACCTATCCGCCCAAGCCCCTGCGCGGGCTGATGGTGACCTGCTTCCTGACTCCCGGCATTGACAGCGAATACACTTACCCACCCGCGCTGAAGCAGGAAATCGCGGAGGTAGTCGGGGCCTACATGCTGGACGTGGAGGGCTTCCGCACCGAGGACAAGGAGCGGCTGCTGCGGCAGATTCACGAGATGACCGTCAAGCGCTTCAAGCTGGCGCGGCATCTGCTGCGCACTAAGCCCTGGGACCTGTTCATCCTGGTGGAGATGGGCCCCGACCGCCTGCACCACGGCTTCTGGAAGTTCTTCGACAAGGAGCACCGCAAGTACGAGCCGCGCAATCCCTACGAGAACGCCACCAAGGAGTACTACGTGGCTCTGGACCGAGAGGTGGGCGAGCTGCTCTCGCTGGTTAGCGACGACGTGAACGTCATCGTCTGCTCCGACCACGGCGCCAAGCGCATGGAGGGCAGCTTCAACGTCAACGACTGGCTGGTGCAGACAGGCTTCATGACTCTCCAGGAGCCGCTCTCGGGCCCGGTGCCCCTGAAGGAGGCCCGCGTTGACTGGCGCCGAACCAAGGCCTGGGGCTTGGGCGGGTACTTCTCCCGGGTGTTCCTCAACGTGGCCGGGCGAGAGCCAGAGGGGGCGGTCAACCCGGGGCAGTACGACCAGGTGCGGGAGGAGCTGCGGGAGGCCCTGCTCAGCATCGAGGACGACCGGGGCCGGCGCATGAACACCAAGGTCTACCGGCCGCAGGACGTCTACAGTGGGCCCTACGTCTGGGAGGCGCCTGATCTCATCGTCTACTTCGACGACCTCTACTGGCGGGCCGGCGGAGACGTGGGCAATAGGTCGCTCTATTCGTTCGAGACGGAGATTGGCCCGGACGACGCGGTGCACGCCGAGGATGGGATCTTCATCTTACGACGGCCCGACCGCGCGCCCACGGGGAAGGTGAGCGGAGTGCAGATTTACGATGGCGCGCCGACCATCCTGGCGCTGCTGGGCCTGCCCGTGCCCGCCGACATGGAAGGCAGAATCATCCACCTCTAGCCGCAGAGGAACCGGAGGAAGAGCCGCTCCATGCAGAAGGGATTTGCGATTTGGTTCACGGGCCTGGCCGCCGCCGGCAAGACCACCATCGCCAGCGCCGTAGAGCAACACCTGCGCGCGCTGGGGCTGCGCGTCGAGAACCTGGACTCGGACGAGGTGCGGTCCATCATCAGCCCCAACCTGGGCTACACGCCGGAGGCGCGCGATGAGAATACCAGGCGCCTGGCCTTCATGGCGCAACTGCTTTCGCGCCACGACATCGCCACGCTCATAGCCGCGGTGGCCCCGAAGCGGATGTTCCGCGACCGGGCCAGGGGCATGGTGGAGAACTTCGTGGAGGTGTGGGTGAAGTGCCCCCTGGAGGTCTGCCGGCAGCGCGACCCCAAGAGGCTGTACGCGCGGGCGGCCCGGGGCGAGATCCACGATGTCACGGGCATCCACATACCCTACGAGGAGCCCCTCAACCCGGAGCTGATCCTGGCGACCGACAGGGAGACCATCGCCGAGAGCACGGAGAAGGTGCTGGCCAAGCTGCGCGAGTTGGCGCTCATTCCGGCGGAAGTGGCGGCGAGGTAGGCAAGGGGGCAGGCTGTTGGCTCACTGGCCGCGGCGCTGGGGCTGATGGCGGGTGCCAGGCTCTGGAAGGGGGGCCGGCGGGCGCGGCAGGAGCTTGGGAGGTGGAGGCCGGCGTTTACAGAGAATTAACAACCGGCCCAGGAAGGTCCAGCGCCCGACGGCGGCGAACACTCCAGCGCGCAGGAGGTGGAACCGGGAGGCTGGCGGAGGAAGCTCGAGGGGTCTTGATTTGTGCGGGCGGTTGTGGTAGACTACAATCGTTTGCCGGGCACAAGGCTTGTGCCGCCGGGAGGAGAATCATTCATGCTTCATAAGGGGATCATTGCAGGGGCTGCACTTCTTCTCGTAGTGTCATGCACCATGCTAAACGCGGACACGGTGACCTATACGGGCAATCCGCCGCCCACGGGGCCTGGGGCCACGTTCTCGTACAACGTCACTGTGGGAAGTGGCGGCTCGCTCACGCAGTTCAGCGTGACAGTGTGGCCGTACGCGAAGGCAAGCGACTTCAACAGCATCGCCGCGCCCACGAACTGGAGCGGCAGCTTCCTGGCGGACGTAGATTCGGGGACACCGGGGGACCAGCCCGGCATCCGCTACACGAAGACGGGGGCGCCCCAAGTGCCCCCCTGGAGCGGCACCTTCTCGTTCTACAACACGGGCGGCTGGGTCTCATACGATACGGGCAATTCCACGTGGTTCTCAAACAGTGGCGGCGGCCCTCAGAACGGGCCTGTTCGGGGCCCGGTGCCCGAGCCGGCCACCTTGCTTCTCTTCGGCTCCGGCTTACTGGGGCTGGCAGCGCTGAAGCGCCGGCAGGCCAAGAGATAGACGCGGGCGGGAGCTTTCGGCAAGCAGGCGCTGCTGTGCGGCCGACGGTGACGTTGCACTTGGAGGGCAGTAGGCCGCCCGCGAGCAGAGCGCGGGCGGTTTCGTGTTTGGCCGGGGCAGGTGTCGGGTAATAAGCATGAAGACGGTCGCCACAGGACGTGCCACCCAAGGAGGAGGCCTATGAGAGTTGGAAGTAGACATGCGGGCTTTACCCTCATTGAGTTGTTGGTAGTCATCGCCATCATAGCGATTCTGGCAGCCATCCTATTCCCCGTGTTCGCTCACGCGCGGGCCAAGGCGCGACAGGCGAGGTGCATGTCCAACCTCAAGCAGATCGGGCTGGCGGTGGCCATGTACGCACAGGACTGGGATGAGCTTCTGCCCGGAGGGGCGCCGGCGGGTTTTGGGCCCATGACGGGGTACAACTGGACCTACTCCTGGTACCAGAACCCGGGCGACTTCCGCCAGCAGTTGTGCGCGGCTCTGGTGGACGAGCTCAACCCCTATATCCGCAGCTACCAGATCTGGGTCTGCGATCACGACGTGGCGAAGGGGGTAGCCAGCGCCGCCCCGCCGAACTGGGGGGAGACGCCGTCCATCATCTCCGGCGAGATCAGCTACGCTGTGGCTACGCAGTGGGACAGTGCGCCGGGCGGGAACCTGGACCCGTTCTGCGGGCAGTACGGCGGCGCTGTGAACATCACCGGCGAACGCCCAGCCGACCAGTTGGTCCTGATTGACAACGGCCTGGAGATTGACGACCCGGAGCCCTTCGGCCTGGGCCTGGCCCACTTCGACGGGTCCAACTGCCTGTTTTTGGACGCCCACGTGAAGTACGTGGGACGCGGCAAGTTCGGCGAGACACACCCGCCGTTGATCCACCTGCCCTAGGGCCGCCCTCGGGGGGTGGTAGCCAGGCATGAGTGCGCGCGGAGGAGGCGCGGATGGCCTCCTCTGCCAGGCGCTCCTCTTGTCCCGCAGCTTGCTCTTGAGGGCCAAGAGGGGCGTCTTGCGTCCTTACTAGTGGCAAGCGCGCTCGGTGTTGAGGCCCAGCATGACGGGCGAGGGACCAGCGTGTTACCACTGCGGCGCTCCCCTGCGCGAAGGGGAGCGCCGCTGTCCCGACTGCGGTCGGCGGCAGTATCGCACCTGCTACTGCGGCGCTATGCTGCCCAAGACCGCAGCCGTGTGCGAGACGTGCGGCGCCGATTGGAGCCCGGCACGTAGGCGACGCACCTTGCGCAAGAAGCGGCCGCTTCGGGGGCGCGAAGTGGCCCTTTACGCCGTGGGCGGCGCCTTTCTGGCCGCGATCCTGGCGGCCGGTGCGCGCAGGCTGCTGCAAACGCTGGCGGCTGTGGCTGCTGGGAGTCAGGGGCTCCCCCTCCCCTCGGGCCTGGGACGGCAGTTGTGGCTCGTGGTCGTCGGCGGGGGCCGGGCCATCGGCCATGCCGCCGTGGAGCTGGCGAGCCGGGGCTGGCAAGCTGTTGGCCTGCTGGCCGTGATGCTGCTCGGCGCGGCAGCCGGAACGATCTGGTACCTGAGCCGGACTGGGGCCATCAGGCTGAAACGCCGGCGCCACTCCCGGAGGCGGCGTCGCTAGCCCGAGCGGCGCAGCACGACGACAGCAAGTATGGAACAAACCGATGCGGAGGGGACCTCGCACCAGGAGGTGGCAGCCGGGCCGGCGCCGACCTCTGGCGGGGCCGCTGCGACTCGCGGGTCGGCGAGGGAGTGGGCCCTGCGCCTTGGCGTCATCGGGCTGCTGTTGGCTCTGTACGCGCCGACTATGGCCTGGATGGTGTCCAACTGGGCCCATTATGAGTACTACCAGCACGGCTTCCTGGTGCCGGTGGTCTCCGGCTACCTGATCTGGCGCAAGCGGGACGAGCTGGCTGCGAGCCCGGTGGGGGGCCATGTGTCGGGGCTGGCCGTTCTGTTCTTTGGCATCCTGGTTCACGCCGCCGGAACGCTCTCCAATGTGCACTTCCTGTCTGCCGGCTCTTTGGTCATCGTGCTAGTGGGCCTGGTGTTGTACCTGTGGGGCTGGGCGGTGTTCCGGCAACTCGCGTTCCCCCTGTGCTTTCTGGGGTTCATGGTGCCCCTGGGCGTGGCGCTGGTGGACCTGTTCACGAACCCCTTGCAGCGGCTGGCGACCGTGGCAGCTGGGGAGGCGCTGCGGCTGGGGCGCATTCCCGTGCACCTCGAGGGGACGAGCCTACAGGTCCCCGGGTATCTGTTCGAGGTAGGCGTCCCGTGCAGTGGCCTCAAGGCCGTGATCACACTGAGCGCACTGGCCGCTCTGGCCGCCTACCTGCTGGCCGGTCCGGTCTGGAAGCGCCTGCTCGTGTTTGCGGGGGCGGTGCCGGTCGCCCTGGCCGCGAATGCTGCCCGCGTGGCGGCCATCTGCCTGATCGGCAAGTCCCTGGGCGAGCGGGCGGCTGAGAGCTTCCTGCACGAGCTGTCGGGCCTCATGGTGTTTCTGCTGGGCCTGGTGGGACTGCTGGCCCTGGGAGCGCTGTTGGGATGCGACGAGATGAGAGACGATATCTAGTCGTACTACTGGCGTTGGCGGCGGCCAACGTGCTATGCTACCGCCTGCGCGCGGCCAGCCTGCCCACCGCGGGGCGCACGAAGGTGTTGGCGCTGCCAGCCAGCGTGGGTAGCTGGCAGGGAACCGAGGCTCAGGTGGACAAGCGCACCTGGGCGTACCTCGGCGCCGAAGACATGGTCGCCAGGCGCTACGATGTGGACGGCCTGGTGGTGGAGGTGGTGGGCGTGGCCGGCGACCAGTGGCGGGAGGTGCACTCGCCGGCTAACTGCTTCCCCAGCATGGGCTGGCACGTGCTGCGCAGTGAGGGGCGTGTGCTGGCGCGCGTGGCTGGGCTGGACTCCGACGTGCCAGTGCGGTATCTGCTGGTAAGCAAGGACCGACGGCGCATGGTCGCTCTGTACACGTTTCTGCTTGGTGGACGACCGACCGCCAGTTGGCTGCGCCAGAGCGGGCGCATGGTGTGGGCGGGCATGTGGGGCAGGCGGCGGCCTGGCGCCCTGCTGCTGCTGACGGCCCCAGCGGAGCCGACCGAAGAGCAGGCTGGCGAGAAGATCTCGGCCCTGACGGTGCAGCTTTGCGCGCAAGTAGCCGAATCACTAGGCAATGGCGAGCAACCACAGGGAAGAAGGTGAAGCGGGAAGCCCTTCGGCCTTGCCTGACAGCAGGCAGGTCGCAAGCCCGGTTGCCGTGGCGTTGGATAGGCACACAGGGCAACCTGGGCCGGCGGCTTGGACGGCAAGCATGTACCCCACCATCAAGAGAATCTTCGACGTGGTGGTGGCCGCCAGCGCGCTGGTGCTCTGCGCACCCCTGATGGTCCTGGTGGCGCTGCTGATCAAGCTGACCTCCCCCGGGCCGGTCATCTTCATGCAAGAGCGGGTGGGCTTCAAGGGCCAGCGCTTCGGCATGCTGAAGTTCCGGTCCATGTCGGAGTACGCGGAGGTAGTACGCACTTCCTTGGCCGCCCGGAACGAGATTCCGGGGCCGGTGTTCAAGATACGCGACGACCCTCGCGTAACCCCCATCGGGCGGGTGCTGCGCAAGGCCAGCATTGATGAGCTGCCGCAGTTGCTCAATGTGCTCAAGGGCGAGATGTCGCTGGTCGGGCCGCGTCCACCCACGCCCGGCGAGGTGGAGCAGTACGAGGCCTGGCAGCTCCGGCGCCTGGAGGCCAAGCCGGGGCTGACCTGCATTTGGCAGGTGAGTGGCCGCAGTCACATTGCCTTTGACGAATGGGTGCGCATGGACGTAGAATACGTGGAGAAGCAGTCGTTCTGGCTCGATCTGAAGCTGCTGCTCCTGACCATTCCCGCTGTGATCACGGGTCGAGGAGCCTACTAGCCCCCAGCCAAACCATGTCTGGCAGCGGTGACAGCCGACGGCAGGCTCTACGGCGCGCCGGCCTGGTAATCCTGGGCCTCATGCTGGCGGCCGTCGGCCTCGGTGCACTGTGGTCGTCCCTCACTCGTTCGACCCCCGAGAGAACCGTGGAGAACTACCTGCTCGGCCTGGCCACGCACGATACCCAGCGCGTGCGGGCCACGCTCTGCCGCGAGGCGCGCGAGGCCCTGGATGCCGAGCCCGACGCGGCCGGCTTGCTGCCCGACCCCCTCCCTGCGGGCAAGCAGCCCTCGTACCACCTGAAGCGCCTGGAGCAGCACGACGACCGGGCCCTCGTGCGGGCGGTCCTGGACATGCAGAAGCCGTACCAGCCGACGCTGGAAGTGAGATTCGCCATGGTGCGGGAAGACGGGGCATGGAAGCTGGACCCCGTGCGCACCTGGGAAGAGTCGGCGCAGGCACTGGCGCCCCTCACCAAGCCAGCTTTGCAGCGGATGCGACCGGAACTGCGGGAGCGCCTGCCCCAGGAGCTGCGCCACCCGGCTGAGAAGAAGCAGACCACCAGTCGCCCTTGAGGACAGAGGGTGTTGTTCATGTGGCAACCCAGAGACGGCCAGTCGCTGAAGGAACTCCTGGCCGAGCTGGACATCACGTGGGACGATAGGCTGGAGCAAGCCCTCCAACACACGTCGTTCGTGCGGGAGAGCTACCTGCCGCCGGAGCAGTCCAACGCCCGGATGGAGTTTCTGGGCGACGCCATCCTGGGCGGCCTGGTGGCGGAGCATCTGTACCTGACGCGCCTGCACGCCCCGGAGGGTGAGCTGACCAAGATCAAGGCGGCCTGCGTCAGCGAGGGCGCCCTGGCGGCACGGGCGCGGGCGCTGGGGCTGAACAAGCTGATCAAGCTGGGCAAGGGCGAGGAGGACAGCGGCTGCCGGAGCAAGCCCTCCATCCTGGCCGGCGCCCTGGAGGCGGTCATCGCCGCCGTCTACCTGAGCGGGGGCCTCGAGAAGGCTCGGGCCTTCGTGGTGCGCCTGTTCCTGCCCACGCTGGCAGCCGTCCAGCAGCAAGCCCATCGCGGCGACTTCAAGAGCGCCCTCCAGGAGCTGACGCAGGGGCTGAGCCGGACGCTGCCGCAGTACGAGGTGCGTGGGGAATCCGGCCCGCCGCACGACCGCACCTTCGTGGTGGAGGCGGTCTTCCGGGGGAAGGTCATCGGCGTGGGCGAGGGCAAGAGTAAGCGCAGCGCCGAGCAAGCCGCGGCCCGCCAGGCCCTGGAGAACGCCGATTCCTGGGCGCAAGGCTAGCGTATGTCTGCCCTCCCACGTTCGAGCTGCTCGCCACCCCAGACATCCCGCCGACTCGATGGCCGTCACGCTGCCGGCCGTTGGCAAGTCGCGGCCTGCGCGGCCGTACTGGGCGCAGCCGTCTGGCTGGCACCCGGCGCACGGGCCGCTGACGAGGTCGCTCCGGTCCGCCTGCGGGCGGAGCCGCCGTTCTTCTGGGCCTTCGGCGTTGGTGACCCCAGCCACTTGGACAGGTACACTGCCCTGGGCCTGAACCTGCTGTGGGTGGACGTGCAGGGCAACAGCGACGCCACCGACGCCAGGGCACTGGCGCTCATCAGCGCCGCCGAGAAGCGCGGTCTGCCAGTGATCGTGGGCCTGCCCACCGCTATGGGCTGGCTGAAGAACCAGCCAGACTGCGCGGTGAGCCCCCACAACGAGGCCTACGTGCGGGCGCTCCGCGACTGGGTGCCGAAGGCCGTCAAGACTTACGGGCAGAGCCCGGCGGTGGTCGGTTGGGGCACGCAGCACTGGCCGGAGTGGGCGATCGCCTATTCCGACGACGGGTTTCGCAGCTACCTGGCCCACACCTATGACAGCGCCGCCGCGCTGAACCGCGTCTGGGGCAGCAAGTTCAGCAGCCTCAGTGCGCTGCGCATGGCCGATGCCGCCGGACACGCCGACGATCCCTTCGGCGTGAACCGAGCCAGCCTCGACCTGGCCGAGTACCAGCGCCAGGCTTTCAGCGGCCTGCTGGGGCTGTGGGCGCAGACGCTGCGGGAAGCCGATCCCGACGGCATGTTGTTCACGGGACGATTGCGCCTGTTCCGGAGCCTGCTCAGCGTGCCCGAGCAGTACGACTGCGTGGTGGCGGACCCGCCCATTATGCCTGACAGCCGCGGGGTCCCGCCGGAGATGCTCCAGGGCGTGGTCATCGGGCGGCGCGGCGGGCAGCGGCGCAGCGTCATCACCGTTTCCCCACCCCCGGCTTCGCTGAGCGGCGCGGGGCACGGAGCACAGCGGGCAGCGACGCTGAGCCTGTGGATCACCGCAGCCGGAGTGCGGGGCGCCAGCGGCGCCGCCTTCACCGACTGGCTGTCCGTGCGCGGGGACACAGCCCTGTGGCAGCCACTGCACGGCCTGCTCACAGCCTCTCCCACCCGCAAGCGCTTCCGCACCCCGCCAGTAGCCAGCGCCGCCATCGTCCTGTCGCCCTATGCCCGCGGAGAGAGCGTGGGCACTCAGGCCCTCTACGGGTATCTGACCGATCAGGCGGCGGGCGAGCCGGGCACGCTGCTCAGAGCGTTCGTGGGCGGCACGCGGTACGGACAGCTCGACGTGTTCGCGGCAGATGACCTCACCCAGGTCAAGTTGGAGGGCTATAGCTGCCTGCTCATGCCACAGCCATATCGTCTGCCTGACGAGGCGCAGGCGGCTCTGGACGAATACGTCCTCCAGGGCGGAGTCGTGGTGGCAGACTGGGGCGCGGGGACGTACGAGTCGGGCTCGTGGCTGGAGCTGAGCCCACGGCTGGCCTCGATCTTCGGCGTGGCCAAGATCCTACGGGTATCGAACGCTTTCAGCAACAGGACCAGCGCCGCCAACGCGCGCATATCCGCTGGGTTCCCCGAGTTCCCTTCTCTGGCCCCCGGCGCCAAGACCACCGGCTTAGCTCAGGGCCTCAACGAGCAGGCCGCTTTCGCCGGCTGGCACAGCACCGTGACCCTCAGCGACGCGGGGCGGGCGCTGGCCATCATTGACACCGCTTACGACGAGCGCTTTGGGCTGGGGCTGAGCGGCCTGGTCGCGCGCCGGCGGGGCCTGGGGCTGGGCATCTACGCCACCGTGCGGCTGTGGGATGCGTGGTCCCCCGAGTGCCCGGTCTTCCGGGCTTTCCACAACGACCTGCTGCGGCGCAGGGCGCGTGTGCAGCTTCTGGAGGCGCAGGAACTGGTGCCCGCAGCCGGCGCCGTCGGCCAGTGCGGCGAGACGGTGTGGGTTCACAATCTGTCGGGAGAGCAGCGTGTCCTCAAGGTCCTGGTGCTCAACGCCGGCAATCGCGCGTACTTCGGCGCCGTGGCCGAGGCCTCGGCGCTGCGGCCCACGCCCGAGGGCACCCGTTCGGGGGCGGAGGTCCTTACCATGAACCCGGCTGCCGGCGAGCTGGCGGAGGCCACCCCCTTGCCTCTGACCATCGAGCCGCTTGCGGACACCACCATCGTGCTGCCCATCGCCTACTCGCCCAAGCTGGTCGAGTTCGAGGCGGCAGGCAAAGGGGCCACCGTGCGGCAGGATGCGAACGGGCTGCTGAAGCTCCGCGGCGTGGGCAAGACCGAGGCGTCCGTCACCCTCGATTCAGGCACCTACCCAGTGGCGCCGGGCTCGCGGCACCAGGTGACTATCCGCCATGTGCAAGGGCTGGAGCAGGAGCGCCAGGAGGTGCTCAGCGCCGATGCGCAGGGACGGCTCAGGTTCGTGGCGCGCCTGTGGCACCACACTGTGACCATCAAGCCCGCGTCTTGAGGACAGGGAAGCGAGATGCGGGATGGCTCAGAGGGGCGAGGGAATGGATACGCCCGACGTGGACCGCATGAGGGAGTTCTACGAGTCTTGCGACGTCTACGAGGGCTGCCTGGCCAGGCGCGGACCGGAACGTTTCCGCGACTATGTGGAGCTTGTCGGCGGCTGCGCCACGCCAGGAGACCGCATGCTCGACGCCGGTTGCGGCCTGGGGCAAGCTCTAGGGCTTCTGCGGGAGCACGGCTTGGAGGCCGTCGGCATTGACCTGGCGGAGCGGTTCCTGAGGGTGGCGCGTAGGTCTGGGCTACCGGTCGTGACAGCCGATCTTGCGCGCCTGCCGTTCGCAGACGAGTGCTTCCAGGTGGTCGGCTGCTACGAGGTAGTCGAGCACCTGCTAGACATCGAGAGCGCTCTGCGGTCGGTGTGGGCGGCTTTGCGTTGCGGGGGAGTGGCCTGCATTCGCGTGGACAACTACTGCAGCGTCACTCGCATCCGCGAACGTGCGCGCCGCAAACGTAGGCGCGGCAGCCGACTGCCCTTGGCTCTGCTTACGGCCCTCGAGGCAGTGCGCGGTTTCTGGCAAACTCTGATCATTGTTCTGTCTGGGCGGCCTGTAATGGCCTCTGTGCCTCCCCTCCTGGGCCCGGGCTGGCAGCACGAGGATGACGTGGTCTGGGCCAGCCATCCACTCACAGTGACCCGTCTCCTGCGGAATCTCGGCGCCGCTGTGGAACTGCGGCCCAACCCCAGTGACACCCGGTTGAAGCGCCTGGCTCGCCGCCTGCTCTGGCACTTCGGGCCTGGGTACTGGGTCGTGGCGAGGAAGCCAAACCGAGCAGCCTAGGCCCTCGCCTGCTCCTTTGTCGGCGGTAGGCCCAACCACCGCGGCCCATGCTCGCGCCGCAGGCCACGCTGGTCGCGCCTACGCTTGGCCCCGGCTTGGGCCAGGTTAACGCGCGTAGACAGGCACGAAGCCCGCCAGCCAATCGCCCAGGTTGCCCGGCGCCGTCAGCCAGCCGACCTGCATCTTCCAAGCAAGGCTGTCTGGCCTGAACCGGTAGTCGCCCGCCTCGGCGTTGACGAACAGTGGGTCGGCCACCTGGCTGTGCGCTTCGAAGCCTGTGTAGTTAGCGTATTCCGTGAGGTCGTTGAAGCGCTGGTGCTTGGGGCGCCACTCGACGCCGTAGAGGAAGAGCTGTTGACCCTCGGCCGAGTAGTAGAGGTTACGGTCCATGATCTGGCCTTGCTTGGTCGGGTCATAGACCTGGTCAGGGATGGTCTTCAGGTAGTCTTCGTAGGCTTGCTCGGTCTTGTACTTGTCGCGCTCCGCCGGATGCCAGCCAAAGAACCCGTTATCGTACCACAGCCCCAACTGGTAGCCCTTGTTGAGCGCGCAGACGTTGCCGACGACGACGTGGCCCGTGTTGTGATAGGGCACCTCGCCATAGTCGTCGGTCTTCAGCACACGTGGGCCCTGCTCGCGGAAGGTGATCCCATCTTTGTTGCCCACGCAGGTGTTGAAGGCCACCAGGCAGTTCTCGCTCTCCGCGATCTGAAGGCCGCCGGCGCTCCAGTCGGCGCCCGCCAGCTTCCAGGGAGGCTGCGTCCGGTTGCCGACGAACAGGTTGCGGATGACGTAGATGTCGCGGCTGATCTCGATGAACAGGCCGCTGAACTCGTTCTCCTGGAACACGCACTCAGTCACCAGCACATTGCGGACGTGGATGTCGAACCACAGCCCCGGGCCCCCGTTGCGGCGGAAGACGCAGCGGCGGAAGACGCCACCGTCCTGCCAGGCCATCTTGAAGCCGCCGGCATCCCAGCCGCGGCTGATGGGCTTCCAGCAGTTGCCTTCCCACAGGCACTCTTCGTTGAGGAACTGGTCGCCGGCGGCGCCGCCCCCCGTCTGGCCGCAGCGGCGGATGACGCAATTGCGCAAGGTGCCATGCACCGACACGCCGCTGCCGGCCATCTCCTCGATGACGCAGTTCTCGATGAGGTTGTGCCCTCCGTGGAGCCAGACTGCGGCGCGCTGCGGGAACGTGGCGCCGTAGCGGAAGATGAAGCCGCGCAGCTGCACGTGCTCCACGCCTTTGGGATTGGCCCACGGGTCCAGGCCAAACAACGCCCCGCGCGTGGCGGCCTCCACCTGGTGCTTACTCGGGTCGGAGCCGTCGCGCAGCCACAGGTACAGCTCCTTCTTCGCCGTGTCCACCGCAAACATGCCGTACCAGGTCTGCGGGTCGCTCGGGTCGGGGATCGAAGCGCCAAAGATGCTCGCTCGCGCTGGCCCCGCGGCCGTTTGCTGCCCGCGATCCTGCCAGGCCTTGACGAGGTCGTCCAGCTTGCCCGCCGGCACGAGCTGCCTGCTGTCCACGATGACCTGCTCGGCGCGGCCCCAGACCGGCGCTTCGGCCGGATGATGCTCCACCGGCGTGCCGTCCGCCCGGTGATCAATGATGAACTGGTACGGCCAGGCAACACGGTAGATCGCGGCCTGCCCTGGCACGCGCTCCCAGCCGGTGATCACATCGGCGCCCGTGATGACCACCGAGCCCATCGGATCGGCGACGAACGTGATCGGCCCTTGCGGCGTGCCGCTGCGGCGCAGGGGCACGGCCTCGCGATACACGCCCGGCTTGACGATGACTACATCGCCCGGCTCGACGATCTGAGCGGCCTTGGCGATGGTCTGGAACGGCCGCTCGGCCGTGCCGGGACTGTCGTCGCTGGCGTTGGGCGCTTGCTGGGCGACATGGTAGGTGGCTGCCATACCCGCCGACGCAGATAGCGCGACGAACAGCACTGCGAGCACATGGAGACGCATGGGTTTGCCTCGGCTTTCTCGGCCTGCGGCCACTAGCTAGTGAACGCTGGCGTCGGCACCCGGTCGTTTCGCCTACAGCAGGAGTACTCCCTCTTGCGGGCGAAGGATAGACTGCCGCACGCGAATGCAAGGTCTGCCCGGAGGTGTATCCATTGGCTAAACTGGCAATCGTGGGGGGCGAGAAGACCGTAACCCTGACGGCCCCTGGCTGGCCGCAAGTCGGCGAAGAAGAGATCGAGGCCGTCGTTGCGGCCCTGCGCAAGTCCAAAGACGACTGGCAGTACCTCTGCTCGGCGGCGGGCGGCGGGCCCACCGCTGAGTTCGAGCAGGCCTTCGCCCAGTTCATGGGCGCCCGGCACGCCATGTGCACCTGCGGCGGCGGGCCGGCGCTGCACATCGCGGTCATGGCCGCGGGCGTCCAGGCGGGCGACGAGGTCATCGTCAGCGGCTATACCTGGGGCCAGACTGTGTCCTGCATCCTCCAGCAGAACGCCATTCCCGTCTTTGCCGACATTGACCCGCAGACCTACAACCTCGACGCCGCCAGCGTGGAGCAGCTCATTACCGACAACACCAAGGCCATTGTGGTGGTGCACATCTACGGTCACCCAGCCGACATGGACGCCATCAACGAGGTGGCCAACCGCTACGGCATCATGGTGATCGAGGACTGCGCCCAGGCCGTGGGGGCCAAGTACAAGGGCCGACGCGTGGGGAGCCTGGGCGACATTGGCTGCTACAGCATCGGCGACGGCAAGAACATGATCGGCGGCGAGGGCGGGGTGCTGGTGTGCGACGATGACTACACCTGGCAGGCGGCCCACCTCTACGGCCAGCATCCTATGCGCTCCAACAGCGTCATCCAGGACGAGGAGCTGCGGCCGTGGATTGACAGCCTCATCTACACCTATCGCATCCATCCGCTGGCGACTGTCATCGCCGGCGTGCAGCTTCGATATCTGGACCAGTGGAACGCGGAGCGCCGGCAGAATCACGAGCTACTCTTCGAGGGCGTGAAGGACTTCCCGGGCATCCGCCGGCCCTATGTGGCCCGCGACTGCGAGCACGTGTACCACATCGGCGCGCCCAGCTTCGTGCCCGAGGAGGTGGAGGGTATCTCGCGCGAGACCTACGTGGAGGCGCTGGCGGCCGAGGGGGTTCCCATCGGCATGGGCTACGTGCGCGTGCCCATACACCTGCGCAAGCGAATGCAGGAGCGCGAGTACTTCTACGGCAAGCACTGCCCCTGGAGCTGCCGCCACGCCGCGCGCAAGATCACCTACCGCGCGGGCGACTGCCCGGTGGCCGACGACCGCTGCGCGCGCACCGAGCTGACCTTGGGCGGCGGCTGCTCCTGGCGCGGTGACCAATCCGCCCTGGTGCGCCAGATCCTCGACGCCTTCGCCAAGGTCACCGAGAACCTGGAGGAGCTCAGGGAGTACCAGAAGACAAAGCGTTAGGGGCGGTAGGGCCTTACATTCTCTGGCCTCGGTGTTTCGGCAGCCCGCTGGCTGTCCCATAATCGCCCGTTCCGGTCAATGTCATTCTGAACGAAGTGAAGAATCTAGTTCCAGGTGGCCCCTCGCTAGATCCTTCGCTGCGCTCAGGATGACAGGAAACCGATATGGGGCGCAGTGTCGCCTGACATTGCGCGGCCGTTTGTAGGAGGGGCGTCTCGCCCCGACTAGCCGTGGCCCAGGCAAGAGCCGGGTCCTAGTCTGCCTTCCTCGCCGGCTTGCGGCCAAGGCCAGTGCGGAACGTCCCCCGCCTCGCGGGCCGTAGTCTGCTTGAGCAGGCGCGGGCCCGACGTTGGACCCGAAGGCGCCGGGCAAGAATGCCCGGCCACGGATGTGTTTCGGGAGCAAGCTCCCGAAACCCGACCATTGCCTGCCGGCCCGCCCCCGGGCCTACTCCGCCAGATGCACATCCCGCCGCCCCACGAAGAGCTTGGCGGAGTTGGCACAGACGGCCAGGTCAGAGATGGCGTGGGCGGCGGCGGCCACCATCGGGCCGATGAGGCCGGTGGCGGCGAGGCCGATGCCTATCACGTTGAAGGCAATGCCGATGAACAGGTTCTGCTTGATGGTGGCGAAGGCGGCGCGGCCGATGTCCACGGCCTCGGCCAGGCGCAGCAGCTCGTCGGACATGAGCGCCACATCGGCGGCCTCGATGGCGGCGTCGGTGCCGGCCGCGCCCATAGCCACGCCCACCGTGGCCTGAGCCAGCGCGGGGGCGTCGTTGATGCCGTCGCCTACCATGATGACCTTGTGCCCCTGCGCCACCAGGTCGCGCACGTAGGCCACCTTGTCCTCGGGCAGCATTTCCGCCTCGAAGTTGGAGACGCGGATTTGCCTGGCCACGGCAGCGGCCGTGCGCGGGTTGTCCCCGGTGAGCATGACCACGTCGCGTAGGCCGTGCTCTGCCAGATGCTGCACCGCCGCCGCGGCGTTCTCCCGCACCACGTCGGCCACGGCGATGAACCCGCACACCTCTCCGTCGTGCGCCACCAGCAGCACCGTCTGGCCGTCCTGCTCGCGCTGCTGCGCAGTGGCTTCGATCTCCTCTGGCACGGCCAGGCCGGCCTCGGCGAGCAAGGCGCGATTGCCGACCAGCACCATGCTGCCGTTGTAGGTGGCCCGCACGCCGCGCCCGCGCAGGACCTCGAACGACTCCGGCTGCTGCACCTTCAGCCCTCGCGCTTGTGCTTCGGCCATGCTCGTGCTACGCAGCGAAGCGCTGCTTCGCAGAGTGGCAATGGCGGAGGCCAGCGGATGCTCGGAGCGACTCTCGGCTGAGGCGACCAGCTCCAACACCTCTTCTGCGGTATGCGCTGGGCAGGAGACGACCTCGGTTACTCTGGGCTTGCCGACAGTTACCGTGCCGGTCTTGTCCAGGATGACCGTGTCGGCTTTGCCCAACTCCTCCAGATAAGCGCCGCCCTTTACCAGAATCCCCCGGCGCGAGGCGCGGCCGATGCTGGCCACCACCGCCAGCGGAGTGGCCAGAGCCACTGCGCAGGGGCAGGCGATGACGATGACGGTAATGCCCGCGCGAATGGCCCTGACCAGTTCGCCGGTCGCCGGCCACCAGATGAGCAAGGTGAGCAAGGCAGCTCCGAGCACCACCGGGGTGAAGTAGGCCGCGAAGCGGTCTGCCACCCGCTGCACGGGCGCCTTCTGCTCCTGCGCCTCCTCGACCATGCGGATGATCTTGCCGATGGTGGTCTCTGGGCCGACGCGCTCCACAGCCACCTCGATGGCGCCCAGGTCGGCGATGGTGCCGGCGAACACCTGGTCGCCCTCGGCCTTCTCCACCGGCAGCGACTCGCCGGTGATGGCCGCCTCGTCAATGGCGGCGCGGCCGCCGACAATGCGGCCATCCACCGGGATGCGCTCGCCCGACTTGACCAGCACGGTGTCACCATGGCGGATGTCGTCCACGTCCACCACCATCTGCTGGCCGTCTCGTCGTACAGTTGCCTGCCGGGGGGCCGCGGCAATCAGGTCGCGGATGGCGCCACGGCTGCGGGCCACCGTGTAGGTCTCTAGCAACTCGGCCACGGCCACGAACCAGGCGATGACTGCCCCGGCCAGGAACTCGCCGATGGCGCAGGCCGCGACCACGCCGATGAACATGAAGGCGTCTGCGTCAATGGTGCGCGCGCGCACGGCTCGCCAGGCTGCCTTTGCCAGAGGCCAGCCGAGCACGATTGCGGCCACGATGGCCAGGACGTCGAAGGGCACGCGCTCCCCGAGTACGGCTTGCCAACTCAGGAGTATGAGAAGCCCGCCGGAGATGATGCGGACGATGTTGGCGATCCGCTCGGCGCGTTCGTCCTGCTGCTCGCGGCGCTCATCCCCCACGCGGTAGCCGAGGGCCTCGATGCGCGCGGCAAGCTCGCCTGTGTCCTGCTGGGCCCCCGGCTGGTAACGCACCGTGACCTTCTGCGAGCTGAAGCTCACTGTCGCCTGGGCCACGCCGGGGGCGTTGCTGAGCGCCCTCTCGATGGCCTGTGCGCAGGAGGCGCAATGCATGCCGCGGACGGGTAGCTCGACTTCCACTCGCTGCTGGTGGATGCTCACCACGAATGGCTCCCATCCGAGCCAGGCTGGCGATGCTCCAGATGCTCCAGACAGTCCCTGATCCAGTGCAGCACATGGTCGTCGTCCAGCGAGTAGTAGGCCAGCTTGCCCTCTCGCCGGAACTTCACCAGCCCCATGCTGCGCAGCAGCCGCAGTTGCTGTGAGACTGCCGCGCTGGTCACCCCCAGCAGCGCCGCCAGGTCGCACACGCACAGCTCTTCCTCGGCCAGAGCCAGGAGGAGCTTGGCCCTGGTCGGGTCGGCCAGCATCTGGAACATATCGCACAGGCGCTGGACGCGCTCCGCCGGCTGCATGCGGCGGCGGACCGCGGTCACCTTCTGCTCGTTCACGCAGTGGACGTGACACTCGCCGTTGTCTGTCCGCTTGCCTGCCATGAGTTGCCTCGATTAATCGCTTGCTGAATCGTTTATATTATACACCAGGTGCCCGGCCTGCGAAACCCCACCACGCCACCAAACGAACAGACGGCTGCGCCTGCCAGCCGACCGGCAGGTGCAACCGCCTGTAGAGAGCCGCGGAGGGTCCGCCTGTTGTGCCTAGCGCTGGGCAGGCTCACCGCCGCCCGCCGCAGCGCCCGGCAGCGGCCCTATCGTTGCGCCCAAGAGCTGCTGGAGGCTGGTGGCCAGGGCGGGCGTGGGCTGGACGGCAAACTGCTGGGCCATCTCCACGACCTTGCCGCCCAGGTGCAGGACGACTCGGTCCGAGCCGGGATGCTGGAGCAGCACCTGCGCCAGGTTCTCCAGGTCAGCCCGGGTCACGTCCCCCGGCATGAAGATGTGCACCGGCCCGGCCGGCTCAGAAGCCCCCTGGGCCCGCGCGGTTGGCTGCTTGGGCGCCGCCGCGGCAGTTCCTGCGCTGCGCCGCGGGGCGGCGGGTTCGGCTCTGCGCTTGGCGGGCACGCGGGCCGCCGCCAGGGGCCTGCCCCGCTCGCATAGCACCTTGATGGTGGCCTGCACCTGGCCGTTGGCGGTCTCGCGCTCGAAGCGCTGCAACTTGCCCTCGACCAGCACAATGCTGTCGTTGACGAGCGCGTCCTTGCACTTCGCCAGCGCCCTGGGGAAGACGGTCACCTCCACCTCCGCCGCCACCCCCTGCAAGGTGAAGAACATCATGTCGTCCCCGTTGCGCGTCAGGTGTGGCGTGGGTCGCGTCACCATCCCCCCGATGACGACCTGTTGGCCGTCCTCGCAGTCTTCCAGATCTTCCAGGCGCACGGTGGTGCAGCGCTCCAGCTTCTCCTCGGCCCGCAGCAGCGGGTGATCGGACACCCACAGGCCCAGCAGCTCTCGCTCCAGCACCAGCTTCTCCTCGCTGGACATGGGCGGTCCTTGAGCGAGGGCGTCAGCGGCCAACTCGCCTCCCTCAACCTCGCCGAAAAGGCTGTGCTGGCCCGCCTTGGCGTCCTCCTGAGCCTTCTGCCCCACGGCATAAGCTGTCGGCGCCGCTGCCAGCAGCACGGCGCGGTCACCCACATCGTCGAAGGCCCCCGCCTTGATGAGGATCTCGAGTGCCGCCCTGGGCACGCTTCCTACGGGCACGCGGCGGCAGAAATCGTGCAGGCTGATATAAGGGCCGTTCTCTTCTCGCTCGCGCACGATGGCCGCGGCCACCGCCCGGCCGATGTTCTTGATGGCGCCGAGGCCGAAGACGACCTCGCCCTCGTCCACCGTGAACTCGACCTGGCTGCCATTGACGCGCGGCGGGCGGACCTTGAGGCCCAGCCGCCGGCATTCGGTCACGTACTTGCCCACAGCGCCCAGATCGCCCATGAAGGCGGTGAGATGCGCGGCCATGAACTCAGCCGGGAAGTTGGCCTTCAGGTAGGCGGTGCGGTACGAGACCAGGCCGTAGGCGGCGCTGTGGGCCTTGTTAAACCCATAGCGGCTGAAGGTGCGCATGCGCTCCCAGATCTGGTGGGTCACGGTCTCATCGAGGCCCTGCTGCTGGCACCCCCCGACGAAGTGCTCGCGCTGCTCGGCCATCACGTCGGCCTGTTTCTTGCCCATAGCCCGCATGAGGATGTCGGCCTGCGGGCCGGAGAACCCCGCCAGGTCCTGAGCGGTGCGCATCACCTGCTCCTGGTAGAGGATGACGCCGAACGTCTCCCGCAGGATGGGCTCCAGCTTGGGATGCAGGTAGTGAACCTGGCCCGTGTGCCGCCCAGCCAGGAAGGTGGGCGCGTCGGCCATGGGACCGGGGCGGTTGATGGCCATAAGCGGGACCAGGTGCTCGAAGCGTTCGGGCTTCAGGTCCTTGACGAAGCCCCGCACCCAGTCAGCCTCGAGCTGGAATATGGCCGCCGTCTTGCCCTGCTGCAACAGCTTGTAGGTGGCCGGGTCGTCCAGGGGGATGTCCTCTACCTTCAGGTCCAGCCCCCGCTTCTGCTTGACCATCTCCAAGGTGCGCTCGATGACGGTGAGGGTCTTCAGGCCCAGGAAGTCTATCTTGACCAGGCCCACCGCCTTCAGCGGGTCCATGGCATACTGGGTCATCACGCCGCCGCCCTCGCCCGTGACCTGCTGCAAGGGCACACAGTCGGTCAGCTCGTCCACGGAGATGACGATGCCGGCGGCGTGGGTGGAGGCGTGCCGCACGAGGCCCTCGATGCTCATGGCCGTGTCCAGCAGCTCCCTGGCCTCCACCGGGCCCTGGTACTCCTCACGCAGCTCCCGCACGGCTTCCAAGGCTTCCCTGATAGTGTGGCCGAAGGGGACCAGCTTGGCCAGGCGGTCCACGTAGTTGCTGGGCACGCCCAGCACCCGGCCGGCATCGCGGATGGCGGCCCGGGCGCCCATGGTGCCGAAGGTGATGATCTGAGCCACGCGATCACGGCCGTACTTCTGGCGGGCGTACTCGATGATCTCCTCGCGGCGGTAGTCGGCGAAGTCCAGGTCAATGTCCGGCGGGCTCTTGCGCTCCGGGTTGAGCAGCCGCTCGAACGGCAGCCCCTGGGCCAGAGGGTCTATCTCGCTGATGCCCAGCAGGTACGCTACCAGGCTGCCCACCGCCGAGCCGCGCACACCCACGCTGATGCCTCGCTGTCGGGCCTCGCGGATGAAGTCGCCGACGATGAGGAAGTAGCCGGCGTAGCCGGTGTCGCGGATGATGCCCAACTCGTAGTCCAGGCGCTGGCGGACACTGTTGTCGGCTGGCGGCATGCGCTGCGGCAGCGCCTGGTAGCACAACTGGCACAGATACCCGTCCATGTCGTAGCCGGCCGGCACCTCGAACCGGGGCATCTTCAGCTCCCCCAGCTCGATGGCCACGTTGCACATCTCCGCTACCTTGAGGGTGTTGCGCAGCGCCTCGGGCACCTCGGCGAAGAGGGCCGACATCTCTTCCGGGGTCTTGACGTAGAACTGGTCGCTCCCGAAGCGCAGGCGGTTGGGATCGGCCTTGGTGGTGTTGGTCTGGATGCACAGCAGCACGTCGTGGGCCGCGGCGTCTTGCTGGCGGGCATAGTGCACGTCATTGGTGGCTACCAGCTCCAGGCCCAGCTCTTTGCTGAGCCGCAGCAGGCCCCGATTGGCCTGCTTCTGGGTGCTGAGGCCGTGGTCCATCAGTTCCAGGAAGAAGCCCTCGCGGCCGAATATGTCCAGATACTCTCCGGCGTGGAGGCGGGCGGCGCGGTAGTTGTCCTCGATGATGGCCGCAGCCAGGCGCCCCCGCTGGCAGGCGCTCATGGCAAGGAGGCCCTGGGCGTGCTGCGCCAGCAGCTCCAGGTCCACGCGGGGCTTGTAGTAGAAGCCCTCCAGATGGCTAAGGCTGACCAGGCGCAGGAGGTTGCGATAGCCCTGGCTGTCCTTGGCCAGCAGCAGCAGGTGGAAGCACTCGCCGTCAATCCTGCCTTCCTTGTGGTGCCGCGTACGAGGGGCCACGTAGACCTCGCAGCCGATGATGGGCTTCACACCTGCCTCCTGGCAGGCCTGGTAGAAGTCAATCACGCCGTACATGGCGCCGTGGTCGCTGATAGCCACGGCCGGCAGGCCCATCTGTTGGGTCAGCCCCACCAGGTCAGGTATGCGGCACGCCCCGTCCAGCAGGCTGTACTCGGTATGATTGTGGAGGTGTACGAAGGAGGGCGCTGAGGGCATCTGCTGGCTTCTCCTGTTGGCTCTGCGTTGCCAGTTAGTGTTGCTTCAGCAACGGCCGCTTCTCAGGAATGCGCCAGGCTCCCTCAGCCGTGCACGCCTCTGCTGATCATCGTTGTTACCTTCCCTGTCCGCGGTGCGTCTCTCACCGGCCTCTGCCCTGACTCACTGGCCTGCCGGCTGCGCGGGCGGCTTGGTTGGCTCGGTTGGGACGGTGCCTGCCTGCTCGCCGGTGGGCTGTGCCGTGGGCGCCGGCGCCGTGGCTGCGGGCGAGGCGGCAGGGGCCGCGGCCTTCGGCGGCGCGGCTGCCGTCGGCTGCAACTTCGCCTCCAGGTCCGCAATGCTCTTGCGCGCCTCGGCGATCTCGCCCTGCGCCGCGGTGTACCCCTGGCGCCCCAAAGCGCTGGCTGCTGCCTCGACACTGGCGATCGCTCTCTCGAACAGCGCCGCGGCCTCATCCTTGCGCACCAGGTCCAGCAGGCCCAGGATGTCCTGCCGCGCCCCGGCGGGGTCGCCTTGCTCGATCTTCTTGCGGACGGCGACTAGCTGGTCTTCCACATCCGGCCCCAGCGACGGCGGGTTCGCCTCGAAATCCGTTTGCCGCGCCAACTCCAGCTCGCGCGAGGCTGGGCTCAGCTCTGCCCTATCGAGCAAAGTGAGGGCCCGCTCCAACCTGGCTGCCATCTGCTCGCGCGGCAGCGCATACATGGCCCCCCGCAGGCACTCGCCGGCCCGCGCCAGTTGACCTGTGGCGGTGTTCACGTCCTTCCCGTCAACAGCCTCGTTAGCCTTTTGCAGGAGTTGCGCGGCGGTGATCAAGTCCAGGGATAGGTCGGGGGTCTCGGACTTCTCAAGCGGCGCAGCCACCGACGGCTGCTTCTCTGCCTGGGCCACCTTGGCCTCAAGCTCCTGAATCTTCTTCTGCGCTTCCTGCTGGTTCTCGGGCGGGCCCTTCTTACACCCCGCCGCCAGCAGCAGAAGGATCATGCCAAGGGGAGCAAGCCAACTCCGCATTGTGCTCCGCTCATCCTCTCCGAGGGGCCACATCGCGTTACCCCACCGACACAGCGCGCAGAGGCCCCATTCAGCGCAGCTTTTGCGCCAAAACCTATACTTCCGTGGCGCACACACCAGGCTGCCGACGGCCCACTATACCCGAAGCCGGGGAAAAAGGCAAGGCGTATGTGTGGACCCCATCTGCGCCCCTTGGCGGATGAAAACGCCCGCCCAATGGGCGGGCGCGGGCCAGGCTACCCCCGGGTGCAGGGGCGCTAGGCGAGAGCCGCTATGGCCAGGTCCACGGCCATTTTGGTGCGCTCGTCGGCCTCCTCGCGCACCTGCTCAAGGGCTTTCCGGGCCTTGTCGCCACCTACGGCCGCCAGGGCCGCAGCGGCGTTCTTGCGCACGCGATGGTCCGGGTCCCTGAGAGCCTTGGTGAGCGCCTTGAGGGCCAGCTTATCGCGGATCTGGCCCAGGCCCGCCACCGCGTGGAAACGCACCGACCACTCAGGGTCCTTGAGGGCTGGCACCAGGGCTCTGGCTGCCTGCTTGCCGCCCACAGAGCCCAGGCCTTGCGCGGCGCTGAAACGGACGACATAGTCCGAGTCCTTTAGCCGCTCGCGCAGATGCTTGACCACGCCCCTGCTGCCAATGTTGCCCAGCGCGCGCACGGCGGCAAAGCGCAGGTCGTCATCAGGGCTGTCCAGCAAGGTCAGCAGCGGAGGAATGGCCGAGCTGTCACCGAGGCAGCCCAAGGCCAACGCGGCGTAACGCACCACCCGGGGCTCTTCGTCTTTCAGGGCCTGGATGAGCGGGCCCACGGCTCGGCGGTCGCCGATCTGCCCCAGGGCCTCGGCAGCCCAGCGGCGCACCACATAGTCTGCGTGCGTGGTGGCAGCGATCAGAGTTGGCACGGCCCGTTTGCCGATGCACACCAGCGCATCTGCGGCGGCGCTCCTGACATCTATACTGGAGGAGCGCAGGGCTGCTACCAGCGGCTCGACCGCAGTGGGACTGGCGATCTTGCCCAGGGCCTCGGCGGCGGCACGTCCCAGGTCTACGTTGTCGCCGCCGAGTATGTCCATGAGCGGGCCAGTGGCCTCCTTGCTGCGCAGCGCGCCCAGAGCGGCAATGGCCGCCCGCTGTACGTCCACATTGTCGTCCTTCAGGCATTCCATCAACTGGTGGACCACGGAATCGTCGCCGATCTTGCCCAAGGCCTGCGCCGCCCAGCGGCGGGAGAGCTGGTCCGAGGAGGTGAGAGCCCCCAGTAGCGAGGCCGTGGAGGTGGGCCCGATTTTCGCCAGGGCCTCTGCCGCCCGAGCCTGCACGTTCACACTGGAGTCACTCAGCAGGCCCAGCAGAGGCTTGATGGCGCGGTCGTCGCCAATCTCGCCCAGAGCGCGCGCCGCCGCCATGCGCACGTGGTAGCTCTTGTGCTCGACAGCCTCGAGCAGCAGGCCCACCGCTGGCGTACCCATCTGTACCAGGCGGCCAATGGCCTCCTCTTGCGTAGTGCTGTTCTTGCTGCGGAGCTGCTGGACCAGTTCCTCCAGCTCCGGCCCAGACTTGGGCAGTGCCGCGTGCTTGTCGGTCGCTGTCTTGGCTGGCCTAGTGGCCTTGGCAGGCGCTGCCTTCCGGCGCGGCTTGGCTCCAGGCTTGGCCACCCGGGTCCTGGCTCGCGACGCGGCCACTGAATTGATCTTCAGCCATTTGCCGCGGACCGGCTTCCTGGCTGCTTGCTGCTGGCGTGCAGGCTTCTGCTTGGTCGTCTTCTTCTGGCTCTGCTTCTGGCGCGAACTCACCGCAGTGTTCACCTACCCTCCTCCCGAAACGCTGCCGAGACAAGGCGGCAGGCGCCCGCCTGCTACTTGGGCGGCTCCACGAAGGTGGTGCCGCCCACAAGCTTCGCTTTGCCGGCCGCAGCGTCCAGCTTCTCCTTCACCGCCGCCGCTGCTGCCTTCCTTGCCTCCTCGACCACCTTCTGCTGCTCCTCCGCAGTGTTTCTGGCCGCGCCCACAGCCTCGCGTACGTCAGCCAGCGAGGTGCGCATTTCCTCCGGCGCCTCGGGCAGGACCAGGTCCAGCGACTTCACCGCAGACACCAGCTCGCTCAGCACCCCATCCAGGTCCTCTGCCTCCAGCTTCTTCTGGGCGTCGGTGATCTTGCCCAGTGCTTTCACGATCTGAGTCTTGACCTGCGCCTCCGCCTCCCGTTTGGCCTGCTCGTGCGCCTTCCAGACCTGCCAGCGCTGCAATCCCACCAACGCAGCCACCACGATGAGGGCCACAACCAACAGGATCCAGAACCAGCGCCAGCCCCCACGCCTACGGGGCGCCCCCACCAGCGGCTCCTCTTCCTCCAGCTCGTCTTGCGGGTCGCGTGTGTCCCTAGCCATCCGTTGCCCTTCCTTTCCCGAGGTATTCTCGGTGCACGCCGGTTTCCGTGAGCCCTATGCTCAGGCCGCCCCCGGCAAGCGCGCAATGCGTTCGGCTTCGCCCAGTGGGCGGCTGGTTGCCTCATCCCAGGCCAGGCAGGCCCCTTTCACCATTCGGGTCCGCAGTTGCCCCCGGCAATGCGCCGAGGGCTGCAAGTGCGGCGCGTCCAACAGCCCCACGCGAATGCAGGCCGCCAACGTCTCCGCATCGGCGGGTGGGTCTGCCACTCCGGCCCTGGCATATTGCGGAAGGGCCCGCAGGATTACCCGCGCCTCAGCCACCAACTCCCGGCGCCGCTGCTGAACCTGCGGGTCGGCGGTAAGGTCAGGGAGGCCTTCGAGCAGGTCCGCCAATACGCCGTGGGCAATCCCACAGCTCTCAATGACCTCCTCGGCCGTTGCCGCGTGATCCGCCTCCGAGTAGCCCACCACGTGCACAATTTGGGGCTCGAGAGCCAGCCCCAGCGCGGTGGCCGCGGCGAGCTGCCCCTTGGCCAGGTCGGGCTCAGGGCGGAAGTGAGTCAGCCCCGCCCGCACCTGGCATAGCACGCTGAACCCGTCGTCACAGAGCGACTCGATCAGCTCCCGCTTCGCCAGCATCTTGCCCAGGTCCATGGCCGGGCTGGTCTGCGGCGGCGTGTTGACCATGTACTGGGCCACGTAGGTCTGCACGCCCATCTGCTTGGCGTTACAGGCTGCCAGGTAGGCGGTCGCCACCGCCAGCGCGTCGTGGGCCCCGCGCAGGCTCCACTGGTGCGCCTCGTTCACCTCCACGGGCAGGCCACGCTGGGCGTACCAGCACATGGCCTCCTGGTTCTCGGCGATGGACTGCGCCGGCACGCGGTCGGAGCGGCCATCCAGCACGTTGTACCAGCACAGCGGAATCGCGCCCCAGGCCTGCCGGATGGTCTCCACCGACATTCGAGCCCATGGCAGCAGGTCGCGGGTACCGCTGTAGCAGCGCAGCAGCGGGCGATTCCCGCAGCGCGTGGCCTGGTATATGCGGCGCAGGTCCTCCGCCGTCCTGACCGGCACACCACCGGCCCCATCCTCGCCCGGCGCCATCTCCTGAGGCCGGAAGAAGCTCTCCTGGGCGTTCTGGTCAGGCCCCAGCGAGAGCACGTCCAGCACGCCGGCCTCGGCGATCAGACGCGCACCCTCCACCGTTTCCTCAACGCTCGGCCGGCCGAAGTGGTGCCGCAGCAGCGGATAGGGCGCCTTCGCCTGTATGCGGCCCAGCAGCGTGTCTGCACTGGGCTCCTGCGCACGCAAGGCTTCGCTGCCCCCAAGCCATTTCAGCACGGCCTCCGGGCCATCGCTGCCGTTGAAAACGGCCTCGAAAAGGCCACTCTGGCGAGCTACCTGGCATACCGGCGAGGTTCCGCCGAACGCGTAGCGCCTGCCCGTCTCGCCGGCCGCCTCGATCAGGCGCTTGAGCTCGGCAATGACCTCCCGGCCCGTCTCAGGCGTGAGGCGATAGGAAAGCGCAACCATGTCCGGATCGTGCTCTTTGACTGCTTGCAGCACCTGGGCGGGCGACTGCGCTGGCCCCAGGAACACCGTGTCCCAGCCGCACTCGCGGGCCAAGGCAAGGAAGTTGGCCACTCCGGCCACATGGACGCAACTTCCCAGCGAGCAGCCGATGATCTTGCCCTTTCCCATGCCTAAGAGCTGTCTCGCCACTCGCCCTCCAGGGCGAAGTGCATGATCTCGCGCACGGTGCGGCCGGCCAGGCCCAGCTTCTCCACGGTGCGACCGGTCTGCCAGTAGTCACACTCCTGGACCTGGTTGGCCATGTGGATGATGGCCTCGATGGTGGGCGTGGGCACACCCAGCATCCGGCCCAGAGAGGCCGTGGGCACCAAGCTAGTGGGCACGTCCTCGGCGATGTAACGATGGTCGCGCATGGCGCGCGGGGCAAGAATGCCTTCATAGCCTTGCTGACGCAGCACGGCCTCGCGCAGGGTGCGGCCGGCCGCGTCGTAGGCCACGTACAGCCACTCGCGGGCAGTCATGGCGCGGATGCCCAAGGCGTGAGCCACGGCCACGCGCTCCGCGTCTACGGCCTCCAGGATGCGCGCCACTGCGGGCGTGATGCCTTGCAGGTAGAACTCGAAGTCGCTGTCGCTCTCGACCCGGCCAGCGTTCAAGAGCATGATGGCGGGATGGAAGGTCACTCCCACGTTATTCAGGCCGGTCTTGAGGACGTTGTCGCCCGGCACGAACTGCCGAAACAGGGGCTTGATGACGCGCAGCACGTCCACAGTATCGTGGGCTGGCAAGGCGGCCACCGGGATGGTGTTCTTCACCCGGTATATGCGCACTTGCGCGGGCTGCTCACAGCGGCTGGCGTAGATGAAGGTCTGCGTTTCAGCCACCTTCACCTCCGCGGTCACGCCCTGCTCGCGCAGCACACGTCGGAACTCCAGAGCGCCGCCGGTGCGCCCCGGGTTCAGCACGATGACCTGGCCGTCGCGCAGGTGCGGAGCAATCCTCTCCCCTATCCAGGCATGCCCCGTAGCCGGCACCACCACCATGAGCACGTCCGCCTCTGGCACGCAGGCGCCCGGGTCTGTGCTCACCACATCCAGCTCGGCGAAGCCCTCCTCGATGGTGGCGTGGGGCCCGCATACAAGCTCTATGCTGCCTTGAAGCTGGATCGGCTTCAGGCGCTCGGGGCTGCGGTTGAAGAGGTTGACGGAGTAGCCTTTGAGGGACAGGTGGGCCGCCATGGCCGTGCCGCCGTGCCCAGCACCCAGCACACAGATCTTCGGCCCGGCTGCTCTGCCCATACAACCATCACCAGGGGCACCACTTAGCCTCGCTGCCCCCGCGCGAGGCGCTGTCAGCTACCGTCCGGCGGTCACCAGAACGCTCTGGGAGTCGTTTCCAGGCCATTATATGCCAAAACCGCTAGTTTGTCAAGTCGGCCTAATCTGGCCGCAGAGACCCCTATTTTGCCCTACGCGGCCATTTTCGGCCCTTGTGGGCGGGTTCCAAGGGCATGAGCTGCCGGAATAGCTACCGGCCAGGTCATAGGGCGGTTCGGGGGCATCTTGAAGTACCAGGTTGGGGCTACTGACAGCAAGCATTCCAAAATGGAGCACGGCGGTGATCGCGCGCTCCCGCCGCACGACCACCTGCCCGCCGAGAGGCACCAAAAAGGGCCAGCGGCGCTGCGCGCCTCTGACCTCCCACGTTAGTGGCTAGGGCCGGTTTGCCCGCCGACGCCGGCGGCTATCAGCTATACAGCCTGTACCACAGGAATGCGTGCACGGCCATCACCACGCCCCAGCCGATGGCGCTGTACTTAGTGAGCTTCTCCAGCAGGTCGTCCCAGCCGCCCTTGCGGAAGGCACTGGTGCTCTTGCCGCCAATGATGCCGGACAGGCCTTCGCTCTTGGTGGTCTGGAACATCACCGCGAGGATGATGGTCAGGTCCAGGACGATGACCAGGATGGTTGTGATGATGAGCTTGGCGTCCATCTACGGCAGCCTCCGTCTCCTAGCAGGCCACGCCCGGATTGTAGCACTCCAACCGGCCGCGAGTCAAGCGCGGCGGCGCCGCAACTGACCGGCCTCAGCGAACCTGGGATCGGGCCTGCAAGACCCGGTAGCCGCCCTTCTTCGCCACTGTTTCCACCTCTGCGAAGCACTCAGCCATCTTGTCCGCGAGGCTGAACACCCCTTGTCTGCGCTGCCCCACCAGCCAGAAGCTGCCGCCGGGGCGCAAGCTGCGGGCGCTCTCCTCGATCAGCCGGAAGACCGTGTCCTTGCCGGCGCGGATGGGCGGGTTGGTCAGGATCACATCGAACGTCAGGTCCGGCATGTAGTCGAATACGTCGCCGGCCAGGACGTAAGTGTTGCGGACGCGGTTCAGCTTCACGTTCTCCCGCAGCAGGGCCACAGCCCGCTGGTTGATCTCGGCCAGCACTACGCGACATTGTGGCCGCAGCCGGGCGGCTACGATGCCGATGGGGCCATAGCCCGCGCCCCAGTCCAGAAGCTGGCCGGCCTCCGGCAGCCCCATGTGCTCAATGAGCAGCTCCGTGCCCCGATCAATGCGGTCGGGGCTGAACACCCCCGCGTCGGTCAGAAAGGCGAACCGTTCGCCCCTCAGCTCCGCAGTGATCCGCTGGGGCTTGCTCTCTGACGCGGGATGCTCGTCGAAATACCGTTCGCCCCCGGCGGCTGGTGACTTCCTCATCGCAAGATGCAGCCTTGGCCCGCCAGTCTGTTGGGAAGGTTGGCGGCGCAGGCTCGGTTCTCCTTGTTGGGAGACAGCTTGCGCGAGGTTGACAGGGCAGGGGGCGAACTCCTGCCGTAGCGACGCCTTCCGGCGAGATTGTCATGGGAGGGAGTCGCCGCGCGGGGCTACTGGGGCACGTCTATGCTGACGACTTCCAGCTCCAGGCCGCTGATGAGCTCCACCTGCCGGCTGTCGCAGTGGAGACAGACGACGGGGCGCAGGTCGCTGTCGAACTCGGCCCCGCAGGCGCGACAGCGGGCTCGGCCGGCCACCTCCTCGCAGACGAGGCGAGCGTGCTCCGCTCCAGTGCCTTTGGCCGCGTGCCGGAAATGCTGCTCCAGGGACTCGGGGCTGATGTGCTCAAGCTGGCCCAGCCTGACGTAGACGGTCTCCACCTTACCCGCGCCGTGGTCCTGCGCGGCCTTGAGCACTGCCTGCACCATTCTCTCGGCTACGTGAGACCCGTGCATCGGTTGTTGTCAACCCTGGTGCCGGTGGCGCGGGCCGTCTGCGCCAGCTTCAGGAGGCCGGGGTCGGCCGCCTGCCCGGGCGCAATGACACCGGAGACCGTTGCCAGACGCGCGACCGCCGGAACAGGGGGATCGTGTGGCGGCCGGCACGCCTGCCACGCCTGACGGGCGTACGACCGGCCGGCAGGCATGGCAGGCACCGCGCCGAAGGCTGCTGGTATCAGCGACCTACTAGAGGGCTACTCCCAGGTCTGCTGCGCGCCTAAGACCACGACGTTCTCGGCTCGCGGCCCCCTGGGGCTGTCCACGACGTCGAACTCGACCTCCGCGCCCTCCTGGAGGGTGCGGAAGCCCTCGCTGGCGATAGCCGAGAAGTGGACAAACACGTCTTCGCCGTCTTCGCGCTCGAGGAAGCCGTAGCCCTTCTCGTCGCTAAACCACTTGACTTTACCCGTAGGCAATTGTTGCACCTCCTGTTCGCTCCGCAGCCAGTCCCAGACCTGCCCGCCGGCGCGAGGAAGTGCCTCGTGCGCAGTGCGGCAAGTACATCGCCTAGCCTAGCAGAGATTGGAGGCAAGCCCCGAGCCCCAGCCCGGGTGCTTCCGGCCCAGAGTCTAGCACAATTCGCCCGCGATGTCAAAGCCTCCTGACCTGCCCCAGCCCCCCAGATCCCCTCGCCTGGGGCCGTGGTCGGCACCTGACCGCGGCCCTTGGCTCATCCCTGCCGCACCTGCGTGGCGACCAACCATCTCAGCAGGCGGTCTCGCAGCTCCGCGTCCAGGGCCGCCGCCGCCGGCTTGCCCAGCAGGTTGGCGCGCTCCTGAGGATCCTGGCGCAAGTCGTAGAGCAGGAAGCCATCGCCCTCGGCATCCAGGGCGTACTTGTGCCGCTGCGTGCGCACCATGGTGGTAGTGTCCACCTCGCTGAACACCGCCTGGCGATGCTCCTGCCGCTCGCCGCGCAGCAGTGGCCACAGCGAGCGCCCGAAACAGCGCTTCGAGGGCGCAGCGCCGACCGCCTCCAGCAGCGTGGGGAACACGTCAATGTTCTCCACCAGCGCCTGGCTGGCCCGGCCGGCCAGAATCCGCCCCGGCCAGCGCAGGATGAGCGGCACGCGCAGCGCCGACTCGTAGAAGACGCTCTTGTGCAGGCGGCCGTGGTCACCCGCCATCTCGCCGTGGTCGGACCAGAATACTACCAGCGTGTTACCCAGCCATCCCCGACGCTCGCAGGCCGCGAGGACCTGGCCGAACCAGTAGTCCACAAGGCTGATCTTGCCGTAGTAGTTGGCCCGCAGCTTGCGCACGTCTTCCTCGGTCATGCCAGCAACGCGGGCGCGCAGGAACTTGGCCGCCTTCTCCGACGCCCACGGGGGCGGGTCGCTGGGGGGAATGGCCGGCGGAGTGTCGGCCGGCCTGTACATGGTGGCGTACTCGCCCGGCGCGTCCCAGGGGTCGTGAGGGCCGCCGAAGCCGACGAATAGGCAGACGGGTTGATCGCCCTGGTAGCCGTCAATCCACGCCACGGCCTGACGGCCGATGTAGCTGTCCAGAAACTCCTCGACCGGCAGGGGGCTAGGCCAGACGGCGCAGGGGCCTGCCGCCCGGCGCTCCTTGTAGTCGGCTCGGAAGATGTCCAGCAGCCCCTTCTCCCGCCAATGGTCCGTCATGTAGGAGTCGGTGGTCAAGGTGGCCCAGGGGCCGGTGGTCTCGTGCACGTAGTCCAGCCCGCGGGCGTGCATGTAGCCCTCGTACTCGCGCAGGTGCCGGCTCACGTGGGAGTAGAAGTGCGACTTGCCCACGTAGGCGGTGTAGTAGCCAGCCCGCTGTAGGTGATGGAAGAAGGTCTCGTTGTCAGGGGGCAGTTGGCCGGCGTTGCTCCAGATGCCGTGATTGTGCGGGTACAGGCCGCTGACGAAGCTGGCGCGCGTGGGCATACACAGGGGGCTAACGGTGAAGGCCTGGGTGAAACGCACCCCCTCGCGGGCCAGCCGGTCCATGTTCGGCGTCCGCAGAACGGGGTGGCCCGCGCAGCTCAGGCAGTCCGCACGCTGCTGGTCGGGCATGAGGATCAGTATGTTGGGCCGCTGATCAGGCAGTTGAGCCCTCCTTGGCACGAGCACGCCGTGCCTGGGCCAGTAAACGACGGGCCCCGAGACTCGCCTACGAGTCCCGGAGCCCCCATACCGACCTCGGTGCCCCCCGGCCCTACTCGGGCGGCAAGGGGCGATAGCGGATGTTCCTGTACTCCACCGGCCCGTGATTGCCCTGGAGGTACAGCGCCCCAGGCGTGCCCTCCTTGTCGTCGAGGGCGGCGCCGGTCACGCCGGGGATCTCCTGGTTGTCAATGACCTTCTCGCCGTTGAAGATGATGGTGACGCGGGCGTTCTTGGTCTTGCGGCCTTGCTCATCGAGGCGGGCGGCTCTGAACGTGACGTCGTAGGTCTGCCACTCGCCGGGCGGCTTGGCGACATTCTTGGTGGGGGCCACCCGCCCGTAGATAGCGCCGCACATGTTGTTGCGCAGGTTCTGCTGCCCAGCGCAGTCGTCTATCTGTATCTCGTAGCGCCCCTGGAGATACACGCCGCTGTTGCTGCCGGCCGGGATGCGGAACTCGATGCGCAACTGGTGGTCCATGACCTTGGTGTCGTTGACGATGTCTGTGCTGGGCGGCTTATTGGTCAGGACGCCGTCCACGACCGACCAACCATTAGCGCCGTTCGGGTTGGTCAGCTTCCAGCCAGTCATGTCCTTGGCGTTGAACAGCGAGACCCAGCCCTCTTCCTTCTCCTGCGCGCAGGCGACCATGACACTTGCCAGCACCACCACTGCCAGCCCAGCGCATACGGCCAACGTCACTGTGCGAGTCATACGCATCTCCCTTCCTTCATGGGTTAATCTGCACCATAGGCAGTATGGCTCTCAGCACTACTAGGCGTCCTTCCCTGCCCGGGTGGCGATTCCTTCCCCGAGCCCCCAGCAACCACCCCTTCCCAGGCAACAGAACACAGGTGTGCGGCAGGTGGCTCCCGGCAGCCCCGGTGATTCCGGTCACACTCCGGCGCCTGCGGCGGCCCGTGGCGGCTGAAACAGCCGTTCCCTCGGGCGGTGGTTTGTGGTAATCTGTGGCGGCCGGCCCTTGGGCCCGGCGGAGGCCCTCGTGAGACCTGTGATCGGCATCTGCTGCGATACGCGCCTTTCAACGCCGGCGGACCCGCGCCTGGTTCCCCTGGAGCAGGAGTTCCTGAACCGGGACTACGTGCGCTCCGTGGTCGAGGCCGGCGGCGCGCCGGTGCTGCTGCCCTGCCGGGGCGACCAGGACGTGATCGCCGCCCTGCTGGAGTGCGTGGACGGCCTGGTCATCTCCGGCGGCGACGACATGGACCCCCGCCATTATCGGCAGGAGCCCGTGCCTGGGCTGGAGCGCATAGACCCGCTGCGCGACCAGCTAGATCTGGCCCTCATCCCCGCGGCGCTGGAGCGGCAGGTGCCCATGCTGTGCATCTGCCGGGGCCTGCAATCGCTCAACGTGATCCTGGGGGGCACGCTGTACCAGGACATCCCCTCGCAGGTGCCGGAGGCGGTGCGCCACCGGCAGCGAGCGCCCTGGGGCTACCCGACGCACCTGGTGACACTGGCGGCAGACAGCAGAATAGCACGGGTAATGGGCGCCACCGAGGTTGACGCTAACTCGTTCCACCACCAGGGGATTCGCGACCTGGGCGAGGGCCTGAAAGCCACCGGGCACACCGCAGACGGCCTCGTCGAGAGCGTGGAGCTGCCCTCCCACCCCTTCTGCCTGGGCGTGCAGTGGCACCCGGAGCACATGACCCCGCAACACTACCACGCCTGCGCCCTGTTTGCTGCCCTCATCGGCGCCTGCGCCGGACGCTAGGGGCGGCCCGCGTCAGGCGGGGTGTGGGCTGCTCTCCAGGTTGTGGTCCAGAGAGAACGCGCGGGCGCGCAGGGCGCGGATGAACTCGGCTTCCGTGCGCAGGGGCTGCGTGAAGGCCATAGTGCGGCGGCCGAGCTGGTGGGCGGCGTGCGCGTCGCTGCCGGCGGTGGGGATCAGGTGCAGGTCAGCGGCGATCTGTCTGCTGCGCTCGCAGGCTTCAGGCGAGTGGTTGGGGCTGAAGACCTCGAAGCCGTCCAGCTCGGGCAGCTCGTAGGCCCGTTCGCCAATGCCCATGCCGGGTCGCAGCGGATGGGCGGCGATGACGATGCCGCCGGCAGCATGCACCGTCTGGATGAGGCCACGCACGGAAGTCTGGGGCGCGAACTGCTCGCGGCAGCCGAAGACCAGGAAGTCGCCACCGCCTTCCTCGTGTGACCCGACGCAGGTGACCTCCTGGCCGGGGATGATGACCAGTTCCTCGTGCCCGGCCCGCTGCCTGGCCTCCTCGATCTCCTCCTCGTCCCAGCGGTGGTGATGCTCGGTGATACAGAAGCCGTGCAGGCCCAGGGCCACGGCCTGGCGGATGTTCTCCTCCATGCTCTGCGTGCCGCACAGGCTGTAACGGCGGCTGTGAACGTGCGTGTCAATCAGGTACATGCCTTGCTCCGGCCGGCGTCCTTTCCCACTTCCTTTGACAACGACAGCCTGCCACCGTACAATATGGCTCGCTTTGCGTCAAGTGCCGAACCGTCAACCGGGGTCTACCATGCTCTGCGACTTCCACACCCACACCTGCCTAAGCGACGGCGATCTCACGGCGGTCGAGCTGATCCGCCGCGCGGAGGTGGCGGGCTACGATGCCATTGGCTTGACCGACCACGTGGGCGCGGGCGGCCTGGAGCGCATCGTCCGCGAGTGCCTGGAGGATGCGCTGCTGGTGGCTCCGCACTGGCGCATCAAGGTGCTGGTAGGCGTGGAGCTGACCCACGTGCCGCCCGAGACCATCGCGGAGCTGGCGGCGAGAGCGCGGGCGGCGGGGGCACAGTACGTGGCCGTCCACGGGGAGACGCCGGTGGAGCCGACTTGCCCGGGTACGAACCTGGCGGCGGTGAAATGCCCCGACGTTGACTACCTGTGCCACCCGGGCCCGCTCACGCACGGCCAGGCGGAGCTGGCGGCGGCGAACGACGTGTTCGTCGAGCTAAGCGCCCGCAAGGGCCACTGCTACGCCAACGGACGCGTGGCCGCCGTGGCCCTGGCCGCGGGCGCGCGGCTGCTGCTGGGCTCGGATTGCCACGCGGCCGAGGACCTGCTCAGCCCCGAGCGGGCTGAGGCCGTCCTGCGCGGGGCTGGGCTGGACCGGGACCAGGCTGCTGCTGTCCTGGCGGCGAACGCGGAGGCGTTCCTCCACCACCTGGCGCGGTAGCTTCCAGGTGCCAACTGTTCCGGGAGCTTGCCGAAGGGCTACCGAAACCGCGATTAGCATACGCTACGTAGGTCGGTCATTCTTGACCGACACCGTCGGGCAGGAATGCCCGACCTACGCAACGGCGGACAGCGCCCGCTACTTCTTCAGCCGATCCAGCATGACGGCGCCCAGGATCACCAGGCCCTTGAGCACCCACTGCCAGTACTGATCCACCCCCATCAGCGACAGGCCGTTGTTGAGCACGCCGAAGGTGAAGGCGCCCAGAACGGTGCCGGGGATGTTGCCCTGCCCGCCCATGAGGCTGGTGCCGCCGAGGACGACGGCTGCGATGGCATCCAGCTCGTACATCTCGCCCAGCTTGGGGTCGCCGGCGCCCAGCTTCGAGGCCAGGATGAACCCGCCAATGCCGGCGCAGGCGCCGGTCATGGCGTAAACCCAGAAGCGCACTGTGGCCAGGTTGACGCCGGAGAGGCGGGCGGCCTCCTGGTTGCCGCCCACGGCCAGAACGTGGCGGCCGAAGGCGGTGCGGGAGAGCAGGATGTGAGTGGCGACGGCCAGGCCGACCATGATGAAGATGGGAAGCGGGAGGTAGACGTTGTTGGCGGGATCGGCCAGATCGCGGTAGACCAGCAGCCTGTTGTACTGACCCAGGAAGCTGAAGGCCCAGGGCAGATCGTGCACGGGGCGGCCGCCGCACAACAGAGCGCTGAAGCCGCGGGCCATGAGCATCATGGCCAGGGTGGAGATGAAGGGCGGCAGGCGGAAGCGGTTGATGGTCCAGGCGTTGCAGGCGCCGCAGGCAGCGCCGACGGCGATGGCCGCCAGCACGCCCAGCACAACCAGCAGCGGAGCCGGCCAGACTTCGGCCGAGGGGATGACGGTGAACCGTTGGCCCGCAAGGGGGATGACCAGGCCGAACCTGGCCAGGCCGGCGGAGACCACCGCGCACAGGCCGGCCACGCGACCAACGGAGAGGTCAATGCCGGCGGTGATGATGACGAACGTCATGCCCAGGGCCATGATGCAGATGGCCGCAATCTGATTGGCCACGTTGGCCAGATTCTGGCCCTTGACGAAGCTGTGGTCGGGCGTGCGAACGGCGAAGTAAAGGCAGAGCAGGACGAAAGCCAGGAGGATGCCGTAGCGGAAGAAGATGCTAGGCGCTTGCTGTGCCAGCCGGCGCAAAGGGCCTGGCATCGGCGCCTCCTCCTGTGGCCAGGAGCATGATCTTCTCCTGCGTGGCCTCCGCGCGCGACAGCTCCCCGGCCAGGCGGCCCTCGTGCATGACCAGGATGCGGTCGCTCATCTTCAGGATCTCCGGCAGCTCGGAGGAGATCATGATGACCCCGGCGCCCTGGGCAGCCAGCCGCCGCATGATCTCGTGAATCTCCGCCTTCGAGCCCACGTCAATGCCCCGGGTGGGCTCGTCGAAGATGAGCACCCTGGACTTCGTGAACAGCCACTTGGCCAGGACCACCTTCTGCTGGGTGCCGCCGCTCAGGTTTATGACCAGTTGGCTCAGGGAGGGGGTGCGGATATCGAGGTCCTCGACGAACTGCGCCGCCACACGCTCCTCCTGCCGGCGCTTGACGAACCCGGCCGTGGTCAGCTCACGCAGGTTGGCCAGGCTGATGTTCTCCTTGAGCGCCATCCCCAGAACGAGGCCCTGGAGCTTGCGATCCTCAGTGACGAAGCCCACGCCTCGGCGAATCGCCTCCGCCGGCGAGGCCAGGGCGACGGGCTCGCCGTACAGAAGGATGGTGCCCGCGTCGCGTCGGTCAGCGCCGAAGATGACCCTCGCCAGCTCGGTGCGGCCGGCACCCACCAGGCCAGCCACGCCCAGAATCTCCCCACGTCGCAGCTCGAACGAGATATCGTAGAGCTTACCGGCCCGGGACAGATTCTCGACCTTGAGCAGCACCTGGTCGCTGGCTGTGCTCTGGGCGGGGCCGGTGTCCACCAGGTCGCGGCCCACCATCATGCGCACGATGTCGCCATGGTTGACGCTGCTGACTTGCTCGGTGCCGATCCACTTGCCGTCGCGCAGCACGGTGACGCGGTCGGCGATGTGGAAGATCTCCTCCAGCCGGTGCGAGATGTAGACGACGCCCACGCCCTGGGCTTTGAGGGTGCGAATCTGCCGGAACAGGCGCTCCAACTCGTGCTCAGTCAGTGTGGCCGAGGGCTCGTCCATGACGATGACCTTGGCATCCACCGAGAGCGCCTTGGCGATCTCCACCATCTGCTGCTCGGCGACGCTCAGATCGCTGATGAGGGCCCGAGGCGAGAGGGGCGTGCCAATGCGCTCCAGCACGGCCTGCGCCTCCTGGCGCATCTTGCGCCAGTCCACAAAGCCAAAGCCCAGGCGCGGCTCCCGGCCCAGGAAGATGTTCTCGGCCACCGACAGGTAGGGCACCAGGTTGAACTCCTGGTAGATGATGCTGATGCCTGCGGCCAGGGCGTCGTGCGGAGTCTCGATGTGCACAGGCTGGCCTTCGACCAGGATTTCGCCCTCGTCCCTGGACACGGCGCCGGCCAGGACCTTCATGAGCGTGGACTTGCCGGCCCCGTTCTCGCCCACCAGGGCGTGGACTTCGCCCCTGTGCAGGTCGAAGCTGACGTCCTCGAGCGCCCGCACCCCGGGGTAGTCCTTGGTGACGTGGCGCATCTCCAGGATGATCTCGTCGGTGCTCTCGGGCATGGTTAGCTCCTGGCAGACCCATTTCGCCGCCGGTTCCGCATTTCCTACCTGTTCGCGTGCAGGGGTAGGGCAGGCCTTCGCCCGCCGTAGCGGGCTTCGGCCCGCGAAGGCAGGAGCTTGATCACCCTGAGCCCGCCGAAGGGCCTCCTGCCCGTCCGTGGCTTCTCCCTGCGGTGGGGGAGGCCGGGCTGTGGGTAGCCGCAGGCTTCCCTGGCCTGAGCTTGTCGAAGGCAGCCTGCGGGGGTGGCAGGGGCTGGAGGACACCCACCCCCAGGCCACCACCGCAGGCTCAGCACCGCCATCGCCGGCCGCAAGCCTGCGGCTACCCGCCGCGCCTCCGCTCACCCCTCTCCCAGCCCATTGGCAATCCTCACACGCAGTCAGGATGCAGGTTCGTCCTGGCTGTCCGGCGAAGCCCTTGGCGGGAGTGCGAGGCGTTCAAGCAGGCAAGGACCATGCGTGCTCAGCTATCGTCGGCCGTTTGGGGACTCGTGGGCGTGCTGGTCGGAGCAGCCCTCGCCTGGTTGGGCTGCACTCAGAACGGGAAGGAATGATGGCTGTGAGTGCTGGCCTTGCTGGTGCTATAGCTGGCGCGTTCCTGGGAGCCGTCGTCGGCGCAGCATTGATGCTGATAGGAGGCGGAGAGCCCCTGTATGGCGCCATCGGCGGCGACTTGGTCGTGCTGGCGGGCGGCATGGGGGTCCTTGGTGCGCTTGTCGGCTTGCTTATTGGCCTGATAGCCGGGGCGTTTCGCCGAAGGCACGGCATACCGGACCGTGTCGACCTGCGACCGCCTATAGCGGCTATCCGGCGGCACAAGTGGTTCCTTGCCGCCTTTGCGCTCTTCATGCTTGGTGCGTACTTCGAGGGCGCAGCCTGCATAGCGGATTGGCGCTGCCACGCTCTCGAGCTGGCCGTTCGTGCGTCCGTGGTCGGTTCCGAGCCCGACTTGCTGTGGGAGCGTCAGGACACCGTGCTGCGCCTGCTCCTGGGAGTCGAGTGGTGGGATGCATACAATACCGAAAGGTGGCGCCTGTTTGGCGAGGCGGACCTGCAGAAGCGGTGGGCTGCGACTTACCAGATGCTGCGCACACTCACTTGGGCCCTTTGCGCGCTCGTTCTGGCCGTGGCGGTTCGCCGCTTTCGCCAGCAAGAGCGGCGCGAAGCAGACAGCCAAGTTCCCTGAGGCGCAGGCGCGAGGCTAGTGGTGGGACTGAGGGCACGCAAGGAAGCAGCCCCAGAGACGCGGACACAGGCGGCGAGAGCAGATCGTGACCGACACAAGGGACAAACTGAACGAGGCCGAGTACTTCCTGGGGCGCATGGAGGTAGAGCTGGAGGACCGCAATGCGTTCCGCTACAACGTTGGTGCCTTTGCTTCTGCGGCCCGCAGCGTAACCCTGTTCATGCAGAAGGAGTACGCACACGCGCCCGGGTTCGACGCGTGGTACTGTGGGAAGCGGCAGCAAATGGCAGACGACAAGGACATGAGGTTCTTCGACGAGTTGCGGGTGGCCACGATCCACACCCGTGCCGTGTCCACTCGTGGCCTCCACTACCTGAGGGGCAAGCTGGATGGCACCGCCACTCTGAGGGGCAGTCTCACGGTCATAAGCGCCGATGGCACAGTCGATAGCAGCGACGAGGAGCCCAAGGAGCGAAGTGGCAGAGGGTCTCCTGAGGCTGCGCCCGATCAGGCTGAGTCCACGCCGCCGGTCAAGTGGTACTTCCGCGACCGGCCTGATGAGGAGAGTGACAGGGATGTGCTGACCCTCTGCCACGAGCACTTCGGCAAGCTCGAGGCCATAGTGGCGGAGTGCGAGTCGCAGTCTGGCTGCGAGCCGTAGACAGGTCCGCCGCGCCCCTGGGGCGAAGGCCCGGGCAGCGAAGCGCAAGGAGGGAACGACAGTTTGGCGTGTCTTGGCAGCTTAGGTGCCGAAACACATCAAAACGGGCGATGCCCGATGGCCGAGGCCGAACGGACGGTGCGGTAGGCCTTGGCGACGCCGAGGGAGAAGGGGGCGTTGGGAGCGGTTCAAGCGGCGGTTCTTGGGACGCGGGAGCGACCATGAGAGGGAGGAAGCGGCATGAACGACGGTTTCTACGTGCTAGACGTATTGACCTTTGGCGGTGCGGTCATAGCCCTGGTAGTGGGCGTCGTAGCCTTGCGCCGAACCAAGTTCGGCTTCCTCAACGCTGATCTCCTTGTCGTCCGGAGGCTCATCATCAGAGATCTCCACCTGCTTGACGAGAGTACGCAGGAGCGAGTGCTCCTGTTCGTCGACCGGGGGCAGCCGCGCTTGATGTTCACTGATACACGAGGGAGTCCTCGCCTGTTGCTCACCTGGGACGAAGAGCACGGGCCAGGCCTATTTCTGTACGATGCCGGAAGCAAGCGCCAGCTCGCCGTGGGCTTGACCAAGACAGGGGATCCCACAGTGGCCCTTTACGATGCTGAGGAAAGGCCACGCCTTGCCCTAGGCCTACAGGATGGGGAGCCCGGCGTGGACCTCTACGATGCGCACTCGCGGGGCGGCGTGTCGCTACACGTTCTCGAAGGGGACGCGGGAATCGTCTTGACGGACGCGGAGGGCAAACCACGCGTAGGCCTTGGCCTACCGGGCGGGGAGTGCCGTCTCGACCTACTCGATCCTGAGGGCGAGTCTCTGTTCAGGGCACCATGACGCACGGAGCGACGACCGGTGTGGCCGTTCAAGCGCAAGGTCCCTTTCCGCGTGATGGCCGTCGGGCTTCGCCAGTTGGTAGTCGGCTTCATACCGGGCGTCCTGTCGCGCCTGGAGCGGTCCTCGCTGGCGCTGTCAGAGGAACAGTGGTGGTGGCTGTCGGTAGTGCTGAACATGTTGGGGGCGTCGGCGGCGAGTCAGGGCGTATATGGTGCTGTCAAGGACCGACGGATCGCCGCGGCCCTCCACTTCGGTATGCTGGAGGAACTGTCGATCATGTTCCAGGAGCCCAAGATCGGCGAAGTGGCCCGCGACGCCGGGGGGCGGCCCCTGCCCTCCGAGGAGCAACGGGCAGCGATCACGGAGGGAATCACGGACTTCCTGGCTCTATCCTACAGGCTCGGCAGGGTCGAAGAGGAACACCGCGCGGAGAACACCTTCGCACGCAATAGCAGGCTGGCGGAGCAGGTCCTGAACGAGGCCGGTGTCTCAGAGGCGGTCAGTAAGCACGTAGCCCTGGATCCGCTCGTCGTGTCTCAACTCGCCCTGTTCCGGTACCATGCGGCTATGGGGGCCTGCCAGCTGCTCCACAAGTACCGCGTTGTCCTCGACGAGCAAGACCGGGTGCCGCACCTAGATGCAGACGAGCCCGAGGATCAGCCCCCGCGCGCCACCGGATAACGGCCCCGCCTACCTGGACGAGGATGCGGCGAGCGGCCCCGCTCAGCGCCCCAACCGAGGGGACAGGGGCTTTGGCTCGGGACCGCCGGCTGCCGGCTTGCCCGTTTGCGCCGACTCGGACGGCTTCCGCGCCTCCAGGGATGCCTTGTCCACAATCCCCACCTCAATCGGCTGGACTTTGGGCACGGGTTTGCCCTGGAGGTGGTCGGCTATCATCTGGATAGTGACCTCGCCCATCCTCACGGGATACTGCACGGCGTCGGCTTTGAGCTGCGTGCCCTTGGCAATCTCCTGCCGGGCCTCGGGCGTGGCGTCGTAGCCCACGATGATGATATGCTCGGCTCCCGGAGCGTTGCGGATGGCTGCCAGCGCGCCCAGGGCCGAGTCGTCGTTGATGCCGAAGACGCCCTTCAGCTTCGGGTAGGCCAGCAGCTTGTTCTGCATGACCTGCTGCGCCTTGTCCCGCTGGCCCTCGGCCGGCGCCTTCTCCACGATCTTGATCTTCGGGTACTTCGCGATTGCCTCTTCGAAGCCCTTGACCCGATCCTGCACCGAGCGCACCTGCGGATGGTCAATGATGAGCACCTGGCCCTCGCCGCCGATGGCCTTGGCCAGGTACTCGCCAGCCAAGCGCCCGCCCTGCACGTTGTCGGAGGCGATGTGGCAGACGACCTGGCCCTCGTCGGCAGCGATGTCCGACGTGAACACCGGGATGCCGGCGGCGTTGGCCTTCTTGATGCTGCCGCCTACGCTGGCCGAGTCGGCCGGGCAGACGACGATGGCATCCACCTTCTGGACGATGAAGTCCTCGACCTGGGCATCCTGAGTGTTGGCGTCGAACTCGGCGGACTGGATGCGCAGCGTCAGGCCCAGCTCTGCGGCCTTGCTGCGCATGCCTTTCTCCAGGTCCTGGTAGAAGACGTGCTGCTTGTTGAGCAAGCTCACGCCGACGGTCTTGCCCGAGAGGCCTGTGAGGCCCCTGGGGCCCTGGGCGATGGGCTTCAGCTCGCCTGGCACGACGCCTCGGGCCGGCTCCCTGCCACAACCCACGCAGAGGATTGCCAAGACCAGCACCACCCCGCTGCCCACAGCGGCCAGGGCCCGACCACAGCGAGCTCTTGGATGGCTCGTCATCCTTCGCACGTGCTCCTACTCTTCGAGTTCCTTCACGCGCGCCTGGGCGGCGGCGGCTTGCTCTGACAGGCCGCACTGCTCGTATAGCTGCGCCAGGGCCCGGTAGGCGTCGGCGTTGTCCGGCTCCAGGGCCACGATCTGCTCGCGGACGCCGCACGCCCGCTGCGGCAGGCCTCGTGCCTCGTAGGTCCGGGCCAGCGCATCCAGAATGGCAGTGCTGCGCAGCCAAGAGTCACTCAGCCGCACCAACACTTCCTCGGCCAGCGCCAGGTTCCCTCCCGCAGCCGCCGCCTCGTAGATGGCGCCGGCGACGGCCGGCTGGTCAGGCAGCTCGCCGGCGAGTTCGGTCAGGGCCTGGATGATGAGGGGCAGGCTGTCGGGGTGCTGGCGGGCCAGGTCGGCGAGGGCTGTGCGGGGCTCCGGCGCGTCTGGAGCAGAGCCCAGGGCGCGGGACATCTCCCAGGCAGCCTCCTCCACGCGGCCCGCCTCGGCCAGGGCTTGCCCCAGCAGCAGCCACAGCTCGCCCACCCGCGGCGCCAGGAAGACGGCCCGCCCGTAGGCGTCCACGGCTTGCTCCAGGTCGCCGGCGCCCGCGTAGACGCGGCCCAGGCGGGCCCAGAGCTGCGGATCGCGCTCGCGGCCAGCCAGCGCCTCCAGCAGCGTGCCGGCCGCCTGCGTCCACTGCTGCTGAAGCGCATAGGTGCCTGCCAGGCCGCAGGCGGCGCCGACGTTGTCGGGGTGCGTGCCTCGGGCCTGGAGGAAATGAGTCACGGCAGCGTCGTCCTGCTCCAGTGCGTGGTAGATATGGGCCAACGCCTCGTTGAGCCCGGCATCGTAAGGGTCCTGAACGAGCAAGGCCTGGCAGTGGCGCAGGGCTTCATCGTAGAGCTCGGCCTCCTGGCACAGGCTCATCGCCCGGCGGTGGGCAGCTTGCTGCGCCTGGCTGTCTCCAGGCACCGCCGGGGACAGGCTTATGACCGCGTTCAGCTCGCCGAGAGCCTTTACGGTTTGCCCTTCAGTGGCGTACAGGTCGGCCAGGCCGAAGTAAGCCCGAGCGTTCTTTGGATCTTGCTCGAGGACGGCAAGGTACTGCTCCTCGGCCTGCTGCGGCTGCTTCTGGCGCTGGTAGAGGCCAGCCAAGGCCAGGCGCAGCGGGGCACTGCTGCTGAAGGCTTTGACCAGCTTTTCCGTTTCAGCGAGCGCGCGCGCGGACCCGGAGCCAGCTTGCCAGGCGGCCACGACCATCTCGGCCAGGAGGGCGTCGTCAGCCCGAGCCTGTAGGCGCTCGGACAGGTACTTGGCGGCCGCGGTGGGGTCCTGGAGGTGCTCAGTCGCAGAGATCAAGCCACGATAGCCGGCGGGATCTTCGGGCCGTGCTTCGATCATCTGCCGGCAAACCTCAAAGGCCGCCGCGTCGTTGCGGGCCTGGTGGAGAACCTGAGCCTTGAGCGCGAGGAGCTGTAAGTCCTGCGGCGCCTCGACCAGCAGCCGCTCGATGATCTTGAGGGCCTCATCGCGCCGGCCCTGGAGGGCGCGAATCCGGGCCAGGTCGAGCTTGAGGCGGACGACGGTCGGGTCAGCTTTGAGCAGGCGCTCGCACTCGGCCGCTGCTTCACCCAGTTGACCCGCCTGAGCCAGGAGCGAGGGCAACGCGGCCCGACGTTCCACGTCTGCCGGCGACTTCGCCGGGACAGCTCTGAGCTGCTGGATGGCAGCGGCGAGGTCGTCCTCATCGGCGAGGAGTTCGGCCAGGCGGGCCCGTCCAGCGGCGGGGTCTTGGCCCTGGCGGATGACCTCCTCGCACTGCATCCTGGCGGCTCGCAGGTCGCCCAGGCTTTGCAGCGCGCCGGCCAGGGAGAGTCTGGCGGCGACACTATCGGGGCTCAATAGCACCAAGCGTTCGAGGGCCCCGCGCGCCAACTCGGGCTTGCCTATAGCCATCGCCGTCTCAGAGTAGGCGGCCAGCGCGGGGCGGCTGCCGGGGTCAACGGCAAGAGCCTTTTGGTACTGGGCCAAGGCGAAGTCCAGCTTGCCCTTGCGGCGGAAAATGTCGCCCAGCCCCAGCAGGCATTGGGCGCGTTTGGGGTCGAGTGCGAGGGCCTGCTGAAAGGCCTGAGCGGCATCATCAAAGCGGCGCATCTCCAGCAGGCATTGGCCCAACATGGCGTGTAGGCGGGCGTCGCGGGGCTGCTGCTTGAGCGCAGTGCGCAGATGCTTCTCAGCGGCCGCGAAGTCGCGCTTGTCCATATAGGCGGCGGCCAGCGAGGCGTGCAGACCTACCTCGGTCGGCTGGGCCTCAGCCAGCAGCTCCAGGTAGTGCGTGGCCTCGTCCATGAGGCCCAGTTTCTGGCAGCATTCGGCCGCGGCGCGCAGCAGGTTGGGGTCCTTGGGCCGGTCCTTGAGGGCCTGCTCGAAGAGCGGCAGGGCTTCGAGGTAGCGCTGGCCCTGGAGCAGCACCCCGCCGAGTCCCTGAGCGGCCTCCACGTTCTTGGGGTCTCGGGCGAGGGCGGTTTTGAAGTGATACTCGGCCTGGCGGGCGTCACCCCGCCGCGCGTAGGCCTGGCCCAGGCGGACTTCTATCTCGGCCTTCTCCGGCGCCAGATGGACCGCCCGGCGCAGGGCTTCGATGGCCTGATCCGAGCGCCCCAGCTCCAGATAGACCGTGCCCAGCCGCAGTTGGGCCTCGGCGTCGTCCGGCTTCAGCCGCACCACGTTCTCCAGCGTGGCAGCGGCCTCCGCCAGCTTGCGCTGACGGATGTAGGTGAGGGCCAAGCCGCGCAGCGAGTCAACATCCTTGGGATCGAGCTTGAGCGCCTCGTTGAAATAGCGCACGGACTTGTCGAGGTTGCCCAGCCTCTGGTGCGCCAGGCCCAGGTTGAAGAGGGCATCCTGACGCTGCGGGTCCAGCTTCAGGCACTGCTCGAACTCGCTTATGGCTTGTGCGAGCTTGCCCTCGTTAGCCAGCCGTGCGCCGCGCTGGAAATGCTGTTGGGCCTGCTTGGCGGGCGGACCAGGGAGCTGAGCGAGTGCAGGAGAGGAAACCATCAGCAAGGCCAGGCCGGCCAGCAGCACCCACAGACCAGCCGCGGCAGCAGCTTGGTGCTGTGGGTAGCCGCAGGCTTCAGCCTGCGGAGGTGGCAGGAGGTGGAATCCTGCAACCGGCGCCCTCCGTAGCCTGCCGCTGCTCCGGGGAGCAAGTCGCCGCCCTTCGGCAAGCTCAGGGCAAGCGGAGACGCGGCTCCTACAAGTCGCCGTAGACGTCTTCAGGATCGAAGACCCTCTCCCCCACGTCCTCAAAGGCCTCGTTGCCCTTCAGCTCGAACGAGAAGCAGCTCCGGTAGCCCAGGTGGCAGGTCGCGTCGCCCACCTGCTCGACGGCTATCAGCAGCACGTCCCGGTCGCAGTCGGTCCTGATGCTCTTGACGCGCATCACGTGGCCGGAGGTCTCGCCCTTCTGCCACAGCTTCTGGCGCGAGCGGCTCCAGAACTGCACCAGGCCAGACTCCAGGGTGTGGCACAGCGACTCGGCATTCATCCAGCCGAGCATCCGCACCTCACCGGTCTGGTAGTCCGTGATGATGGCCGGGATGAGGCCCTGGTCGTTGTAGCGCAAATCAGCTATGCGGTACATGCGCAAGCTCCAAGTCGCCAGCCTATGGGTAACCGGTAATCAGTCAACCGGTAATCGGTCAATCGGTAACCAGTCAACTGGCGGGTTACCGATTACGAATCACCGATCACGGAGCACCGATTACCAATCACCAGTTGACCGATTACAGCCGTACGATAATGCCGCGGGCCGCGAGTTCCTCCTTCACCTGGCGCACGCTGGTCTCCCGGAAGTGAAAGATGCTGGCGGCCAGCACCGCATCCGCCTTGCCGCGGGTCAGGACCTCGTACATGTGGTCCACACTGCCGGCGCCGCCGCTGGCAATGACGGGGATGCCAGCCTTCTCCGAGATGCGGCGGGTGAGCTCCACGTCGTAGCCCTGCTTGGTGCCGTCGCAGTCCATGCTGGTCACCAGCAGCTCGCCGGCGCCCCGCGCCTCAGCCTCTCGGGCCCATTCCAGCGCGTCCACTTCGGTGGGCCGATGCCCGCCGTGGGTATGTACGCGCCACTTCAGCTCCTCGGGGGGAGCGTCGGCGCGCTCGCGCTTGGCGTCAATGGCCACCACAATGCACTGGCTGCCGAAGCGCTCGGAGGCCTGGTTGACCAGGTCGGGATTCTCGATGGCGGCGGTCATAATGCTGACCTTGTCGGCACCAGCCTTGAGAATCCGGCGGATGTCCTCGATGCTGCGTATGCCGCCGCCCACGGTGAAGGGAATGAAGACCTGCTCGGCGGTGCGAGCCACCACATCGAGCATGATGTCGCGGTTCTCGTAAGAGGCGGTGATGTCCAGGAAGACCAGCTCGTCGGCGCCCTCCTGACTGTACCAGGCGGCCTGCTCCACGGGATCGCCGGCATCCACGTGGTCCACGTACCTGACGCCCTTCACCACGCGCCCGGCGTCTACGTCCAGGCAGGCGATGATGCGTTTGGCGAGCATGGCAGCACCGCCGCAAACGGGATGTGGGCCACAGATTAGCACAGATTGACGCGGATGGGAATGAGGACGCCGACGACGGCATCGGCAGCCCTTCGGCCCCTCGGCAAGGCTCAGGGCAGGCAAAGGTCGGGGCAGGCAAGCTCAGGACAGGCTGGAGCTGCCTCCTACGCGTCTACTTCGCCGCACGAATGGCCTCGGCCAGGTCTAGAGTGCCTTCATATAGCGCGCGGCCGGTGATGACGCCTTCCAGGCCGAGGCTCTCCAGCTCTTTGAGCTTGCGGATGTCATCGAGGCTGGCTACGCCGCCGGAGGCAATGACGGGGATGCCCACCGCCTCGCAGACGGCGCGCACTCCCTGGATGTTGGGCCCCGAGAGCATGCCGTCGGTGGCGATGTCCGTGTAGATGAGGCGCTGCACGCCGACGGCCTCCATGGCCAGGGCGAACTCCACGGCCGGGATGTCGGTGCCCTTGGTCCAGCCGCGCACGGCCACCTGCCCGCCCCGCGCGTCAATGCCCACGGCAATGCGTTCGCGGAAGTGGTTGAGGAGGCGCTTGAACTCGGCGCGGTCCTCCACAGCGGCAGTGCCGATCACCACCCTAGCCACGCCCGCCGCGAACGCTTCGGCCACGCGCTGCTGATCGCGCAGCCCGCCGCCGAGCTGGATGGGGATGTCCACGGCGCTGCACACGATGCCGATGTAGTGCCAGTTGTGCGATTCGCCGCTGATGGCGGCATCCAGGTCCACCAGGTGGATCAGCGCGGCGCCCGCCTGCTCCCAGCGGCGGGCCATCTCGGCGGCATCGTCGCTGTAGACGGTCTTGCGCGTGAGGTCGCCGCGCTGGAGGCGGACGACCTTGCCTTCCGAGAGGTCAATGGCGGGGATGACCAGCATGATGGTTGCAGCGGCCAGCGTCAAGTCGCCGCGGGACGCGGCTCCTACAGGAGGACGACCTGCCCGAAGTTCCTCAGGATTTGCAGTCCCACTTCCTGGCTTTTCTCCGGGTGAAACTGGGTGGCGAATATGCTGCCGCAATGCACCGCCGACACGAACTGGTAGCCGTAGTCGGTGGTGGTGGCGATGACCGTCTCGTCCTCCGGCACGACGTGGTAGCTATGCACGAAGTACACCCAGGAACCCTCGGCGACCCCAGCCAGGTGAGGGGCGCTGCTCTTGATGTTGATCTGGTTCCAGCCGATCTGCGGGATCTTGAGCTGGTGCCGAAAGCGCTGGACCTTGCCCGGCAGCACGCCCAGGCCTCGCACCCCGCCGCCCTCCTCGCTCTCGTCGAAGAGAATCTGGAGGCCCAGGCAGATGCCCAGATAGGGCTTGCCCGCGGCGATAGCGTCCTTGACAGGCTGGAGCAGGCCGCCGTCGCGCAGGTTGGCCATGCAGTCCCCGCACGCGCCTACGCCCGGCAGCACAAGGGCGTCCGCCCGCTCCACGTCGGCGGGATCGGAGGTCACGAGCGGCTCAACGCCGACGTGGCGCAGCGCTTTGTCCACGCTGGCCAGGTTCCCCATGCCGTAGTCTATCAGTGCGATCATCGCTGGCCTGCTTCGGGAATGCGTCGGGCAGGTCCCTAAGCAGCTCTGCTGCCGGGATGGCGGCCCCGACTCGCACTACAGGTCGGGGCCTAGCCAAATGCCCGACCTACGTAAGGCGCCCAGTCTGGTTGGCCCCTGGGTCGGCGACATGCTCTAAAGCTGCCCCTTGGTGGAGGGAACGTCTGCGCGTCGCGGGTCGAGCTGCGTGGCCTGGTCCAGGGCCCGGCCGAACGCCTTGAAGGCAGCCTCCAGGAGGTGATGGCTGTTGCGGCCGGCAAGCTGCTGGAGGTGCAAGGTCAGGTTGGCGTTGGCCGCCACGGCGGCGAAGAATACCTGGCCGAGCTCCGTGTCGAACTCGCCCGTCTTGTGCGGCTGCACCTCGACATCGTAGCGCAGGTGCGGCCGGCCGGAGAAGTCCAGGGCGCACAGCACGCAGGCCTCGTCCATGGGCAGCACGCAGTGGCCGTAGCGCACCAGGCCGCGCTTGTCGCCCACGGCTTTCGCCAGGGCCTCGCCCAGCGCAATGCCCACATCCTCGACCAGGTGGTGGAAGTCCACCTCGATGTCGCCCTGGGCCTTGATCGTCAGCGAGAGCAGGCCGTGCTTGGCCACGTGGGAGAGCATGTGATCGAAGAAGGGCACGCCGGTGGCGATATCGTAGTCGCCGCTGCCGTCCAGGTTCAGCGACAGCTCGATGTCGGTCTCTTTGGTGGTGCGCTGGATGTGCGCGGCGCGCTTGGGCATGGTGGAGGTTCACCTGTGCAGGTTTCAGGTTTGGCGGCGAATGCGGACGGCCGCGGCGTGGGCGCTGAGGCCCTCAGCCTCGGCCAGGGCAATGCAGTCGTCGGCCAGGTTCGCCAGGCCTCGGGCAGAGGCCTTGATGGTGCTCACCTTCTTCAGGAACACGTCCACCGACAGCGCCGAGGAAAAGCGCGCCGTGCGGTTGGTGGGCAGAATGTGGCTGGGCCCGGCCAGGTAGTCGCCCAGCGGCACGGTGGAGTGCTCACCAATGAGGATGCAGCCGGCGTGGCGGATGCGACCAGCGATCTCCTCCGCGTTCTGGGTGAGCACCTGGCAGTGCTCCGGGGCCAGCACGTCAATGACCTCCACGGCCTGTCGCATGTCGCGCACCAGCAGCGCCGCGCCGCACTGGCGCAGGGATTCACGGGCGCTGTCGGCGCGCTCAAGCTCTACAAGCTGCAGTTCCAGTTGCGCGTTGACAGCGGCGACCAGGTCGGTGTCGTCGGTGACCAGAAAGACGGGGGAGTCGGGGCCGTGCTCGGCCTGAGACAGCAGGTCGGCGGCCACGTAGGCCGCCTTCGCGCCTCCATCGGCGACCACGCAGGTCTCGCTCGGACCCGGCAGGCTTTCAATGCCCACCTGTCCGAAGACCAGGCGCTTGGCGGCCACCACGTAGGGGTTGCCCGGACCGGCAATGACATCCACCTTGGGGATGGTCTGCGTACCGTAGGCCAGGGCGGCAATGGCCTGGGCGCCGCCCGCCTTGTAGATGGCATCCACCTGGCACTCGCGCGCGGCGACCAGGATGATGGGGGGGATGCTTCCCTCGCGGTTGGGCGGGGAACAGACGACCAGCTCCCGCACCCCGGCCACGCGGGCGGGCACTGCCGCCATAATGAGCGAGGAGGGCAAGGGGGCTTTCGCCGCCGGGGCGTAGATGCCCGCCCTATCCACAGGCACAACGCGCTGGCCCACCTCGAGGCCGTCGAAATCCGCCGACCACGACTGGGGCAGCAGGCGCTGGTGATACCTGCGCACGTTGGCGATGGCGTGGCGGGCCGCCCGCAGCCACGCCGCAGGCACCTGCTTGCAGGCCTCGGCGATCTCAGCCTCGGTGACGGTGAGCTGCGGGGCCGTGAGTGTGGGACAGTCGAACTCGCGCTCGTATTCGAGCAGCGCGGCGTCGCCGCGCTCGCGGACGGCCTCGACGATGCCCCGGGCCGCGCTCTCCACCTGGGGCAGGTCGCGACCGGCCGGCCGTGGCAGAAGCGCCAGCAGGCCCGCGACATCGGCCGCGCGCAGGTCGAGCGTAGACAGCAGTACCTGACTGGCATCTGTGGATGACATAGCGAATCGCCGCTGGCGACAGGTAACGTCGCAAGCACAGTTTCGCTGTGGGTCGGCAGTGTCCTTCGGCGGCCGGCCCGCAGGCGCGCCAGGCTACTCCGAGCTCGGGAAGAAGATGCTGCTGAACTCGGCCCGCAGCAGCCCCTGCTTCTCCGGGTAGTCCTCCCAACCGCCCGCAGGCGTCAGCACCGGCAGGTCCGCCAGCTTGGGCTTGCCGGGCAGGGACTCCACGCCCTCGCGCACGGAGTAGGCACTGAGCACGCTTTGCAGCAGCTTCTGTCCCTCCTCGGACAGGGCGAAATCCAGGAAGAGCGCAGCGGCGTGTGGGTGCGGCGCGCGACGCAGGATGGCGATGGGCGCCACCACCATAGGCACGCCGTCCGTCGGGTAGACGGGGACGATCTCGGTGTGCCCCGCGCGGCGGAAGTCATAGACGGCGTAGTCGGCCATTTCGGCCGCGAGCTTCAGGTCCTTGCGCAGGACAGCCTCGAGCATCTCGGCGGACGTGTTGTAGAAGCGGGGGGCGCGCGCCGAGATGCCCCGCCAGAAGCTCACGCCGTACAGGTCGCGCAGGAAGTAGTACTGGCAGTACTGGCTGCCGGCCTGCGGATTCTCCAGCCCCAGTTGGCTCTGCCAGCGGGGGTTGAGCAGGTCCTGCCAGGTCTTGGGCGCCTGCTGGGCCGGCACGACGTTCTTGTTGTAGGCCATGCAGATGGCCACGGCGCGCAGCGCCGCCCAGTAGCCAGTATCCCGGTACTGCTGGGGGAAGTGCGCATACTCGGGCGAATCGTAGCGCAGCAGCTCTCCTTCACGCTTGAGGTTCAGGAAGATGGCCATATCCAGCACGTGCAGCACGTCGGCCCGCACTGCGTCGGCCGACAACTCGGCGTTGACCTTCTCGGTAACGTCGAAGGTGCTGCCGCGGAACATCTCGGTGGTGATGAACGGGTACTTGGACTCGAAGGCTTCGAGGAACTGCCTAGCGGCTTGCTCGGGAGCCGAAGTGTACCAGGAGAGCTGCCCCTCCGCACGGGCCTTCTGCAACAGCTCCTCGCGCGAGAGGCGCTCGGGCTGGCCGGTGCCCACATCCACCTGCACCACGATGGTCTGGTCGCCCTCGTTGGTAGTGCGCGAGGCCCACACCAATAGGGCCACCAGCACCACGACGGCGGCCAGGATGGCAATGACCCAGTTCCGGGGCATTTACAGGTCCTCTCGGGCCAGGGAGGCGGCCGCGGGGGCTCGCGCTGCCCACGACGGCTCCTGGCTGCCCGGCGCCGCGCTCGAGCGCAGGCCGAGCACACGGTACACGATGACGGGCTCACGCTTGCCCTTGGCGACTATGGGCGGCAGCGGTTCGGCCAAGACGTGCTCCTTGACCTCCTCATACGTGGACTGGCTGATGAGGACCTGCATGGGCGCGGTCTGCGACTCGATGCGCTGGGCCAGGTTCACGTCATCGCCGATGACGGCGTATTCGAGCCGGCGCACGTCCTCGCTCAGCGCGCCCAGGCTGCCAGCAAAGCACATCCCGGTGTTGATGCCCACACCCATGCGTACCTCCTGCTGGCCGGCGGCCAGGCGGCGGGCGTTCACTTCCGCCAGGGCCTGCTGCATGGCCACGCCGGCCCGCACCGCCCTCAGGGCATGGTCGGGGATGACTTGTGGCGACCCCCATACTGCCATGATGCAGTCGCCGATGAACTTGTCCAGTGTGCCGCCATGGGCAAAGATGATGTCCACCATCACCCCGAAGTGCTCGTTGAGCAGGTCGAAGACCTCGCCGGGGCTGAGCCGCTCCGACAGCGGCGTGAAGCCCCGGATGTCGGAGAACATGACGGTCACCTCGCGCTCCTCGGGCGCAAACAGCCAAGTGCCCTCGGCCAGCATCTTCTCCGCCACCTGCACCGACACATACCTGGTGAGGGCGGCCTTCAGGAACGCGCGCTCGCGCAGGCCCACCACCATCTGGTTGAAGCGGCCGCCCATCATGGCCAGCTCGTCGGAGGTGCGGATGTCCACTTCCTGCCCCAGGTCACCGGCGCCTACGCGCTCCATGGCCGCCGTGAGCGTCTCGATGGGGTGCGTCAGGTGCCCGGCGAGCTTGGCCGACAGGAACAGGCCCAGCAGCGCGAAGGCCAGGCCAATGGCGCCGTTGATGGTGGCCAGGCGGTTGAGGGTGAGGTGGGAGATGCTCTGCCGGAAGCCCACGTCCACGATGCGCTGGGGCGGGTTGCCATAGACCGCTTTGCTCAGGCGGATGTCGAAGGCCTTCAGCTCGTCCTTCTGGGCCCTCTGAAGCAACCCGAGGGCGGCGGCCGGATGGCGGGCGCTGTACGGTTCTCCGGTCACGGTATCCACCAGCCTGTACTCGCGGGAGTTGAAGGCGAAGGCCTGCACCACGTCATTCTCGTCGCGCACGATGATGAACACGGGCCGAATGTCGTAGTCTTCCCCCACGATCCTACGATTCACCAGGCGCTGGAGGTACTGGCGGTAGGTCTGCCAGGAAGGCGGGCTGGCTACCACCGAGAGCTGTCCGATCTGGTCAGTCAGGGTGGCCATGGTCAGCGTGATGTCGCGGCGGATGAGCCCATAAGTGTGCCGCACGATGAGGCTGGAGCTGACGCACATGATGGTGACGATGAGGCCGACGCACAGCGACGTGATCTTGAGCCTCAGCCCAAACGGTGGCTCAGCGCCGACGGGCGCCTCCACGCGGATCCCGGGAAAGGCCTCGATCTCGCGAGGCAGGAGGGCGGCCAACGGGCCACGCTCTGGCCGAGGCGGCCGCCGGCCAAAGGCCTGGGCGTCCTCGTAGCCCAGGGCCGGCCCGCCCTCATCGAATACCGCCGCCGGCGCCTGCGCCGCGCGGCCCACGATGAGGTAGGCGCCGAAGAGCAGCAGCGAGATGCCGGCTACGTGCAGGGCGTTGAGCGGCTCGCGCAGGATGGAGACCGCCAGGATGATGGTGATGACCGACTCCACCAGCCCCAGGCTGCCCGCCACGTGGGCCTCTACGCGCTGCAAACCCCGGTAGTACAGCACCAGGGCGAAGCTGCCGCAAATCAGTCCCAAGGCCAGCAACAGGGCCCATTGCGTCGGGTTCAGGGACTGAAAGCTGAAGCCGCGGACGAAGCTGAAGGCGAAAGCACTGTTGACAACCGCGCCCACGCCTAAGCGGCTGAAGGCCACGAACTCGGGCGGGAAGCGCCGCAGTGCGCTCTTGCCCAGGATGACCGCCAGCGCCCAGGACAGGCCGGCCAACAACGCCAGCAGGTCGCCCAACAGGCGCGGGCCCAGGCCAGCCTCACGGCCAGCCACACTCAGCTCGCCGGCCACGATGAGCACAGACGCGCCCAGCATGATGCCAATGAGCACCACGCGCAAGCTGGTGATGCGCTCGCGCAGCAGCAGAAGGGCCAGCAACACCACGAAGATGGGCTGAGACTTGGAGAGGGCGTTGACGATGCCCGGAGAGCCCAGCTTGACCGCGTAGACGAAGAGCAGGGCGCCCACGCCGCTGCCCAGCACGCCCACGCCCAGGAGCTCAAGCCAGTCGCGCACGTCGGCGCTGGGCCTGGCGCGCAGGACGATGGGGATGGCAAAGGGGGCCAGGCCCAGGGTGGCCAGGAGGTAGCGCACGGCCACCACGGTGGAGGGCGGCATCTGCCCCGCCAGGCGCAGAGCGGCGACCGTGGCAGGCATGCTCGCCCCCATCAGCAGCTTCATGATGATGGGCGAGGCGCCCCAGATGACGGCCGCCGACAGCAAGTACAGGTAGGGCGCCAGCGGGTGTCGCTCGTCGCTCATGGGCTCCCGGAGGGCGCAGAACGGGCCCCCTCAACCCGTTCCACGGGCAGAATACCCCATACGTACCTCGGTGTCAACGGGAACGGCCGGTGGGCGGTTGGCGGTTGGCGGCGCGCCTGAGATAGGGGGCAGGGCGGCCCTCCTACCGTCGGGCGGCGAAGCCGTGGGTGCCGACCTTCTGGCCGATGCTCCAGTACTCAGGCATGTTGTAGATGAGGGGCTTGAGCTTGGCCACCTCGATGCCCCCGCCAGGGCCGATCACGCTCTCCTCGACGTGCACCGCCACGACCTCGCCGATGAAGTAGTCGTGCGTCCCCAGGCGCAGCAAGTGGCGCACCACGCACTCGACGTTGACCGGGCACTCAGCAATCAGCGGTGCGCTCACCTCGGACGCCGGCGCCATCGTCAGGCCACCCGTGGCGAACTTGTCCACCTCGGCGCCGGACACCGAACCACACCAGTCCACCACGTCGGCCACGTCGGAGGTCGGGATGTTGACCACAAACTCGCCAGAGCTCTTGACCAGCGGGTTGGAGTAGCGCTGAGGCCGGATGCCGACGCCGATCAGGGGCGGCTCGGAGCAGCACACACCCACCCAGGCGAGGGTGATGATGTCCGTCCGGCCGTCGGCGCCGCGGCAGGAAATGAGCGCGGCCGGGCAGGGAAAGAGCGTAGTGGAGGGCGGCAGCGTCTTCTTCGCCATGTGGCATCGCTCCCAGCGCCAGTGGTAGACGGCTTTGACACTTCGCGCCGGCGGGAGGTTATCCTGCAACCACCGATGACAGGTGGGCATGACGGAGAGGAACAGACGGACGCCGGGAGGGCCTGATGCTCCGCCCTCCCGGCGCTGCCGTGCCACCTGCGCCAAGGCCTCGGCTAGCCCGTCGCCACAGGCTGAGGAGCCGCTTCCTGCTCAGCCCTTGAGCTGACGTGGCCCGGCCCGAAACACCGGCGCAGGCGCTGGTCTCGGCCCAGGATCTTGCGTGACTTGTGCAGCCGGCCCGCCACCGTGCTCACCGGCACCTCCAGCAGCCCGGCGACCTCAGCGCAAGTGCGTCCCTCAAAGTAGTGCAGCCAGACGGCGAGGCGGTTCTTCTCCGAGAGACGCCCGACCGCGCGCTGGAGCGCCTGGCGCTGCTCAGCGGAGGTGATCTCCTCCACAGCTTCGCTGGCATCGCTGGCCAGGGCCGGGTGGGTCGCCTCGCCCTCGGCCAGCATCGTCTCCAGGGAGCTGGTATTGGCGCGCTGGCGCCGCAGCCACATCTTGCAGGTGTTGGCGGCCAGGGCCCGCAGCCAGCCGCCGAACCTGGCCGGCTCGGCGAGCTGATCCAGCTTCACGTACGCCTGCAAGAAGGCCTCCTGCGTCAAGTCCTGGGCCTCCCAGACGCTGCCGGTCATTTTGTAGGCAATGCGGTGCACCAATTCTTTGTACCTGGCCATCAGCACGTCAAAGCTGTTGTTGTCGCCGGCCAGGGCGCGACATACCAAGACGGCATCGGGCGATTGCACGGCGCTTCACTCCTCTGCTCGATCCCGGCGCCGTGGGTAGGGTATCCCTGGGTTGCTGGGCTCCGCCGGCCGCAGGCGAAGTCCAGGCGGGCTCCCCTATCCCCACGCGCCGGGGCGTTGTCTGAATCCGCGTAAGTCCGACTTCCGCCCCACACTCCGTTGACGCTGTCTGAGAACGGTACTCCACAGGTTAGGCGGCATTGCACACACCTCGAATCTGGCGCTCCTCGTCCTCGAGGACCGCGCGTTGCCGGCATGGCCCGAACGCCCTCTGGGCCGTCCGTGGCCGCCGGCAGACAGGTGCAGCGTAACGTTCACTGGCCTCTAGGCCTCCCTTCAAGCGATCACGGCTGTCGCCCGGCTGGTCTTGCTGCGAGAGAGCACCACCTCCTTGGCCTCAGGATTGGGCCAGAAGCTCCCCTCGGCGCCTTCGCCCGGCATCCTTCCTGACAAGACACACAGGCCGCGGGCTGTCCGCCTCGCCCGCGGCCTGTCAGGGAAAACACAAACGCCAAGGGCGAGAGCCTTCACTTGCTGCCCTTGGCGAGGTTGGTGTTGCCTTAGGTTGTCTGCTCTGTGGTGCCTGTCGGCTCTAAGGCCGACCTCCAGAGGGGATGGCCCCTGGGCTCACAACCTCGCGGCGGGCGCGTGCAGCATGACATGGTTAGCGCGCGTAACCATGACACTACCGGAGCAAAGGTCGCGGATTCGCACTGTGCCCACCGCCTTTCCTGTCGAGGTTGCGGCCACGGAGTTCCTTAGGCGGGGCAGTATACAGACCGCCCGCGCGGTTGTCAAGAGCCAGGTACATGCGGCCAGCAGTGCGCCGATTTCCTCAAGAGATGCTTTCGCGGGGGGATTTGTCTCCTTTTCCCGCGAAAAAGAGCGCGATGTGGGATATGCGATGTGCGATCTGCGATAGACGGCAGCCGACGCGCTCGCGCCCGCCACCCCACTGGCCGGTTGCTGGTGGTCTGCGGGGCGTGCTATAATCGCCCCACGTCGGGCAGGGAGGCGGCTGTTGGCCTACAAGGACCTGAGGGAGTTCATCCAGCGGCTAGAAAGCGCCGGGGAGCTGAGGCGCATCCGCACCGAAGTGGACCCGGAGCTGGAGATCGCCGAGATAGCCAACCGCGTGGTCAAGGCGGGCGGCCCGGCGCTGCTGTTTGAGAAGGTCAAGGGCCACGAGGTGCCCGTGCTGACCAACCATTTCGGGTCACCGCGGCGCATGGCCTGGGCGCTGGGGGTGGAGGACATCGAGGAGATCAGGCGGCGAATCGAGGGGCTGGTCAAACAACGCCCGCCCAGCAGCCTGGGCGACCGGATGCGGGCCGCGAGGGAGCTGCTGCGCTTGGCGTCCTACGCGCCGAGGACCGTGGCGAGGGGCCCTTGCCAGGAGGTGGTCGAGGACCCGCCCAATCTCAATGCCTTCCCCGCGCTGAAGACGTGGCCGGACGACGGCGGGCGGTTTGTGACGCTGCCCATGGTGTTCACGCGGCACCCGGAGACGGGCCAGCGCAACGTGGGCATGTACCGCATGCACATCTACGACAGCCGCACTACGGGCATGCACTGGCACCCGCAGAAGGTGGGAGCCATGCACTACCGCGCCTACGAGCGGCTGGGACGGCGCATGCCCGTGGCCGTGGCTCTGGGCGGCGACCCGGCCATGACCTACGCGGCGACGGCGCCCTTGCCCGAGGACATAGACGAGGTGGTGTTCGCCGGCTTTCTGAGGCAGAAGGCCGTGGAGGTGGTCAAGTGTCAGACCTGCGACCTGGAGGTGCCGGCGGACGCTGAGATAGTCATGGAGGGCTACGTTGAGCCGGGCGAGCGCCGCCTGGAGGGGCCGTTCGGAGACCATACCGGCTACTACTCCCCGGCCGAGGAGTACCCGGTGTTCCACATCGAGCGCATCACGCACCGCCGCGACCCCATCTGGCCGGCAACCGTGGTCGGGCCGCCGCCCATGGAAGACTGCTACCTGGGCAAGGCCACGGAGCGCATCTTCCTGCCGCTGCTGCAAGTGATGCTCCCCGAGATAGTGGACCTAAACTTGCCCATCGTGGGCGTCTTCCACAACCTGGCGCTGGTCAGCATCCGCAAGAGCTTCCCCGGGCAGGCACGCAAGGTCATGCAGGGCCTATGGGGCACGGGGCAGATGATGTTCACCAAGGTCATCGTCGTGGTGGACGAGGATGTGAACGTCCAGGGCGGCCAGGAAGTGCTGTGGAAGGCGCTCAACTCCATTGACCCACAGCGCGATATCCTGTTCGTGGAGGGCCCCGTGGACGCGCTGGACCACGCAGCACCACAGCCGCTGATGGGCTCGAAAATGGGGGTGGACGCCACGCGCAAGTGGCCGCAGGAGGGCTACCAACGCCAGTGGCCCGGCGAGCTCAAGATGGACGAAGCTGTGCGACGGCGGGTTGATGAACTATGGAGCGCGCTGGGGCTGCCGGCCGAGGCGCGGAGACAGGATGCTTGAGGCAGCGCGCACCAGGCGCATGTTCTCCGAGATAGCGGGCCGCTACGACCTGCTCAATCACCTGCTGAGCTTCAGCCGCGATCGGGCCTGGCGGCGCAGGGCCTGCCAGATGGCGCCTGCTGAGCCGGGCGCGACGGCGCTGGACTTGTGCGCCGGCACGGGCGATCTGGCCTTGGAGTATCTGCGGCAGTATCCGCAGGTGGGAGGCCTCGTGTTGGCGGACTTCGCCGAGCCGATGCTGCGGCTGGCGCGGCAGAAGGCCGCTCGCTACCAGGCGGCGAACGTCGAGCTGGCATGCGTGGACGCGCTGCAACTGCCCTTCGCGACGGGCGCCTTCGACCTGGTCATGTGCGCCTTCGGGGTGCGCAACTTCGAGCACCCGGCGCGGGGACTGGCGGAGATGGCGCGAGTGACCAAGCCTGGGGGCAGCCTGTTGGTCCTCGAGTTCTGCCGCAGCCGGCGGCAAGGGTGGGCCCGGCCGGCGGATTGGTTCATAGACGCGGCCGTGCCGAGGCTCGGCCAGGCCGTCTCGGGTCGGCCGGGCGCGTACGCCTATCTGCGGGACTCAGTGCGCAGTTTCCTTAGCCCAGGGGAGCTAGCGGGGCTGCTGCGCCAGGCCGGTTATGACGATGTGCAGTACGAGCACCTCACCTGGCGGATCGTCACGGCGTTCGTCGGCCGCAGAGCAGCGCAGGAGGCGCCCACATGCGCGTATTCGTCGCGATAACGGGAGCTTCGGGCGCCATCTATGCGGCGCGCCTGCTGGAGAGGCTGTTGGCCACGGGAGCGGAGGTCTTGCTCTCCATCTCACCGATGGGCCGCGATCTTTTGAAGCGGGAATTGGGCATCCAGATTGACCTGACGAACTTCGATGGCGAGGCGCTGGTCAAGGGCGGCGTAAGCCTGACTTACTACCACTACCAGGACCTGTGGGCGCCGCCGGCGAGCGGGTCGGCACTGGTGGAGGCTATGGCCATCGTGCCGTGCAGCATGGGTCGCTTGGGGCGCATGGCGGCGGGCACCGCCACCGACCTCATTGACCGGGCAGCCGACGTGTGCCTGAAAGAGGGCCGCAAGCTGGTCCTGGTGCCGCGGGAGACGCCGCTCAGCTTGATCCATCTGCACAACATGGAGCGGCTGGCTGAGGCGGGGGCCACCATTCTGCCCGCCTGCCCAGCCTTCTATCACCGACCGCAGAGCATCGAGGCTCTGGTGGACACGGTAGTCGAGCGGATTCTGTTTCACCTGGGCGTGCCCGACGGAGGGATCAAGCGGTGGAGCCCGTAGCGCGACGGCCCGGCAAAGTGCGGGCGCTGATGGACCTGGTGCGCTTCGAGCACACGGTCTTTGCGCTGCCGTTCGCGCTCATGGCGGCGTTCGTGCGGGCCGGCGGGTGGCCCACCGGCCGGCAACTCGGGTTCATGGTGTTGTGCATGGTGAGCGCACGCACCGCGGCCATGGCCTTCAACCGCATCGTGGACGTGGAGTTGGATGCGCGCAACCCCCGCACCGCGCAGCGGGAGCTGCCCACGGGCAAGGTCAGGATGTGGGAGGCACAGGCGCTGGTGGTAGCCTCGGCGGCCGCGTTCGTCCTGTCGGCCCGGGCGCTGAATGACCTGTGTTTCGCCCTGGCGCCCGTGGCGCTGGCCATCATCCTGGGCTACTCATACACCAAGCGCTTCACCACCTGGTCTCATGCGCTGCTGGGGCTGTGCGACGCCATCGCGCCTATGGGCGCCTGGCTGGCTATCTCGGGCGCGTTCGAGCTGCCGCCCTTCTTCCTGGCGCTGGCGGTCATCCTTTGGGTATCAGGCTTTGACGTCATCTACGCCACGCTCGACCTGGAGTTCGACGAGCGCGAGGGCCTGCGTTCGGCGGTGAGGCGGTACGGCCTCCGCGGCGCGCTGCGGCTGTCGGCGGCGCTGCACGCCGGCTTCCTGGTGGCCCTGCTTGCCTTCGGGGTCGCCGCGGGCCTGGGGGCAGCCTACTATACCGGCGCGCTATTGGCAGGAGGACTGGTGCTCGTCGAGCACCTGATCGTGAGGCCCTGGGACCTGCGGCGGGTCAACACGGCGTTCTTCACGGTGAATGGGATCATCAGCCTGGGCTTGCTGGCGGCCACGGCAGTGGATGTCTGGGTGGGGTGAGGGGGGCGATGTGCAATGGACGTGCGCCAGTGCCGGACCACCACTAGTCGGCAGCTGGAGCTGCCTCCTACATGGTGACCTGGGAGCTTCGAGGTCGCGGCTGACGATAGGCCTCTTGGCTACAGATGAGCCATCTACACGACATCAGGCAGAAGGTGGAGGCCGGCGAGCGGCTGTCGGTGCAGGACGCCGTGCGGCTGTATGAGAGCACGGACTTGCTGGAGATCGGCGCCCTGGCCAACCTGGTGCGGGAGCGGCTGCACGGCGACCGGACCTACTATGTGGTCAACCGGCATATCAACCACACGAACGTATGCGTCAACCGCTGTCGGTTCTGCGCCTTCAGCCGCAGCCCAGGCGAGCCCGGCGCCTATGCCCTGCACCTGGAGCAAGTGCTGGAGCGTGCGCGGCAGGCAGGCGACGGCATCACCGAGCTGCACCTGGTCGGCGGGCTGCACCCGGATTTGCCCTATTCGTACTACCGCGACATGATCCAGGCTGTCCATGAAGAGCTACCGGCGGTCCATCTCCAGGCCTTTACGGCGGTGGAGATTGAGTACTTGGCCCGCCTCTCGGGCATGACCACGAGGGAGACGTTGGCAGACCTCAAGGAGCCCGGCCTGGGTTCGCTGCCCGGCGGCGGGGCCGAGGTGTTCGCGCCGCGGGTGCGCGGGATCATCTGCCCAGACAAGCTGCCCGGCACCGATTGGCTGCGCATCCACCGCGAGGCGCACGAGTTGGGGCTGCGCAGCAACGCCACCATGCTCTACGGGCACGTGGAGACCAATCAGGAGCGGGCCGATCACCTGCGGCAACTGCGCGAGCTACAGGACGAGACGGGCGGCTTCATGTCCTACATCCCGCTGGCCTTCCACCCGGAGAACACGCGCGTGGTGCCCGTGCGCCAGCGCAGCGGCTTCGACGACCTCAGGAACCTGGCAGTGGGCCGCCTGTTCCTGGACAACTTCGCCCACGTGAAGAGCTTCTGGATCATGCTGGGCCTGAAGGTGGCGCAGGTATCGCTCTGGTTTGGGTCGGATGACCTGGACGGGACGGTGGTGGAGGAGAGAATCACCCACGAGGCCGGCGCCCAGACGCCGCAGTCGCTAACGCGCGAGGAGCTGGAGCGGCTGATTCGCGAGGCCGGGCGCGTGCCGCTGGAGCGCAACACCCTGTACCAGGCCGTGGAGCGTGTGACAACGTGACCCGACGTGGCCTTCAACCGCAAACCGTGAACCGCCCACCGGTGGTGATGCTGCTGGCAGCGGCCAGCCTGGCCTGCCTGACGGCCACTGCCGCGCGGGCGCAGGGGCCTCCGGCCCAGCCGCCTCAGCGCCCCGCGCCCCAGCAGGTGAGGGCGGAGATCAAGCAGATTCTGGCGTCGGGGGAGTACCAACTCGAGAAGCAGGAGAGGAAAGAGCCGAGCTGGCTGGAGCGAGTGCTGCGGGCCGTCGGCAACGTGCTGTCTGGCCGCGTTTTCGCCAACCTTCCTGCGCTAGCTAGCTTTGGGATCGTGGCCGGCCTACTGGCCTTGTTGGGGCTGATCGTCTATCACGTGCTCACGATTCTGCGGCCGGCTCTGCGGCGACCAGCCGCAGCCACCTCCGCCCGCTTTGTACCTGACGAGCTGCTGGACAAGAAGCCGACTGACCTGCGCAAGCTGGCAGCCCAGCACGCGGCCAGGGGCGATTACCGAGCCGCCCTGCGCTGGGCCTACCTGGCGCTGCTGGTGGCGCTGGATGCCTGCGGGCTGATCCACTACGACCAGCGCAAGACCAACTGGGAGTATCTGCGCCAGTTGGAGCGCGACAGCGCCCTGTTTGCCCCTGCGCGCGAGCTGACGCTCATGTTCGACCGCAAATGGTACGGGCAGGAGGACACTAGCGCCGCTGAGTATGCCGAGTGCGAGCGGCTGACCCAACAGGCCCTGGAGGTCCTGCCCACATGAGGACCACACGGGAGCACTGGATTCTGCTCGGCCTGATACTGTTCTGCGGGGGCCTGTACCTGTACTTCGCGCTGCGCAAGCCGCCAGTGGACCCCATCGCCGACCACTCCAGTTACCGCACCAACGCCGCGGGCACCAAGGCTCTCTACGAGTGGCTGAAGCAGCGGGGCCTGGACGCCAAGCGGCTCGAGCGGCCGCTGACGGAGATACCGCAGGATGCCAGGATGCTGTGCATCCTGCTGCCCACCCAAGCCTTCGGGGACGACGAGATCGAGGCGCTCAAGGCCTGGGTGAAGGATGGGGGGCATCTGCTATTCAGCGGCGAGGCGTCTTACTCGCTCAGTGTGCAGGACATCATGGCGGGCGTGTCGGGCGAAGCCGTCGCCAAGGCGTTCGGGCTGAGACTCCTGGCTGGCGAGGCAAAGACGGCGCGCCTGCCGGTCTCAGGCGGGGGGCCGTATCTGCGGGATGTGGAATGGGTGTCGCTGTCCAGCCCCGGGCGAATTGCGGGACGCGGGAGAGTGATTCTGGGCAGCACAGGCAAGGCGGCGGTGGTTGAGGTGCGGCGAGGCGAGGGCAAGGTGCTGGCCCTGAGCGAGGCGACCCCGCTCTCCAATGCCGGGCTGCTGGAGGCCGACAACTCCATCCTGGCCGCCAACCTGTGCTACGAGCTGGGCGCGCCGCCGGGGGTCATCTACTTCGACGAATACCATCACGGCTTCAGCGAGGCGATGACGTTCGGCCAACTGGCAGCAGACCTGGGCCTCACCCGCGCGGCCTGGCCGGTGGCCCTGGCGCTGCTAGTGGTCTTCTGGAGCAAGGGTCGGCGCTTCGGCAGCGTGCGTCCCGCCTTCAGCCGGCAGCGGCGGCGGGCCCTGGAGTTCGTACAGGGCTATGCGAACCTGTACCAGGAGGCCAGGGCCAGCGAGGCGGCTCTGGAGCTGCTGTACCAGGCCTTCCGGCGGCGCATTGCCACGGCCGTGGGCGCCGGCACCACGGCCACTAACGATGAGCTGGCGCGTCTGGCGGCAGGACGAACCGGAGTCAACGCCGAGGGCCTGCGGCGGCTGCTCGAAGACACGAGACAGCGGCTTGAAGCTCACCAGGTAAGCGAGGGGGTTCTGCTGGAGACCGCCAGAAGCATGGCGGCATACCGAAGGGAGTTCTATCGTGATGCCTGAGCAGACGCAGCAAGTTGCGGAGAGCGTAGCCACCGAGATGCGCAAGGTCATCGTGGGCCAGGATACTCCCATCGAGCACATCATCTGCGCCGTGCTGGCCGGCGGGCACGTGCTGTTAGAGGGCGTGCCGGGGACGGCGAAAACGCTGATGGTCAGGGCCCTGGCGCATGTGGTGGACTGCGAGTTCAAGCGCGTTCAACTCACCCCCGACCTCATGCCCTCGGACATCCTGGGCACCAACGTCTTCCAGATGCACACCAGCACCTTCGAGCTGCGCAAGGGGCCCATCTTCACCACCTTCCTGCTGGCCGATGAGATCAACCGCGCGCCGGCCAAGACCCAGTCGGCCCTGCTGGAGGCCATGCAAGAGCGGCAGGCAACCATTGACGGGGTGCCGCACCGGCTGCCAGACCTGTTCACCGTGTTCGCCACGCAGAACCCCATCGAGTATGAGGGCACCTACCCCCTGCCCGAGGCGCAGCTCGACCGCTTCATGTTCAAGGTCATAGTCAACTACCCCTCGGCCGACAGCGAGAACCGCATGCTGGTGAGACACCACCAGGGCTTCGACCCACAGCACCTGGAGCAAGCCGGCCTGAACAAGGCGGCGGACGCGCCGACGATTCGCGCCTCTCAGGAGGAGATAAAGCAGGTGGTGGTCGAGGACGGCATCATCGGCTACATTGCGGCCATCACGCGGGGCACGCGGGAGTCGCCCACGCTGCTGCTGGGATGTAGCCCCCGCGCGTCGGTGATGCTGCTGTTGGCCAGCAAGGCGCTGGCCGCCATGCGCGGGCGCAGCTACGTCATCCCCGACGACGTGAAGTACCTGGCCTTCCCCGCCCTGCGGCACCGGGTGCTGCTGCGGCCCGAGGCCGACATCGAGGGCCTCACCGGCGACGACGCCATCGCCGCCGTGTTGCAGGCGCTGGAGGTGCCGAGGTAAGGTGGGCGATGTGGGATGTGCGATATGCGATATGCGGTCCGCAATGTATGAGGCAGGATGCACGGTCTGAGGCTGCCACAGCGCGCGGGACCCCCGGGTCAGCGAACATGCATGACATCAACACTCAGGGAAGCTCGCCGGGTGGGAGGCAGCTCCAGCTGCCGATCGGGAGTCTTCCGTTCGTGCGCGCGGCCTTAGCTGGCCTCTATGCCGCGCATGAGGCGGCGGAAGCGGTCGAACTCGCCGGCGTCGTCCTCCTGGAGCAGCACGGTGCGGCGCTCCACCAGGTCCCAGGAGACCAGAATGGGTGCGTCGGCCATGAGCGCCAGGGCCAGGGCATCGCCGGGCTCGGCGGGGAGCGCGAACACCTGTCCCTCGCGCTCTACGTGTACCTCGGCCAGGTAGCCGCGAGCCCTGCCCTTGGTAGAGGAAAGCCTGCTGGAGGCACCTGACGGGTCCTGCTCGACGAGGTCGTCGCTCGTGGGTCGCAGCGAGGGGTCACTTGGCTCAGCAACACTTGAGCGTAGCGTCACGCGCACGATACGACCGCCCAGAGACTCGGCGGCTGCGGCGACCAACTGGTGGGTGGAGGGGCGGTGCGAGGTGCCGTCGCCCAGGGCGCGGGCAATAGCCTTGGCCTGCGCGGGCTCGATGGGCACCAGCAGCACCCGCGGCGACCAGTCGCCCTCGCCGGGCCCCTCGCGCAGGATGGCCACGCTGCGGTCCGTGTCGTCCAAAGCGATCCAGTGCAGTTGCATGCGTACCAACTTAGCAAATCCTCCTGGAGCCCCTTATACCCCAAGCAGAGGCCTTTGTACCACTGGCACGGTCCTCAACAGCGACGAGTTCGTCACGAACAGGCCGGCCACCTGCCGGCGCGTGCAAACTCTTCGTATCATAATGCCGCTAAGGCCTGCTCTAGTATGTCCAGGCCAACCTGCGCCTGCTCCGGGGTGATGACCAGAGGCGGCGAGATGCGGATGACGTTGCCGTACAGGCCGATGGGCGCGATCATGGCCAGGCCGCGCAGGTAGGCCTCGTAGACGATGCGCTTGGTCAGCGCCGGGGCGGGCGTCTTGCTCTTCCTATCCTCGACTATCTCCAGCCCGATGACCAACCCCTGGCCCCTGACGTCTCCCAGGCACTCGTGCTTGGACTGCATATCGGCCAGGCGCTCCATCATCTGCGCGCCCACGGCAGCCGAGTTGGCAGCGAGGCCTTCGTCCTCGATGATCTTGATGGCCGCCAGCGCCGCGCGGCAAGAGAGCGGGTTGCCGCCGTTGGTGGAGGACATCTCGCCCGGCGAGAGCACGTCCATGATGCTGCTGCGGCCCAGCAGCGCGGAGCAGGGGATGCCGCTGCCCAGCCCCTTGCCCAGGCAAAGCAGGTCGGGCTCGATGTCATAGTGCTCGTAGGCAAACATAGTGCCGGTGCGGCCAAACGATGACTGCACCTCGTCCAGGATGAGCAGGATGCCGCGCTGCCGGCACCAGGCCTGGAGCTTCTCCATGTAGCCAGGGGGCGGGATGATGCTCCCCGCCGCGCCCTGGTAGGGCTCGGTGATGAGGGCGCACAGTTGGCCGGTGGACTCCCGGTCCACGAACGCATCGAGCTGCTCCAGGCAGTAGTGGTTGCAGTCGGGGAAGCTCTTGTCGAACGGGCAGCGGTAGCAGTAGCAGAACGGCGCCTGGAGGCAGCCGCTCAGCAAGGGCCCGAAGCCGCGCTTGACGCCGCCGATGCCGCCCACGCTCATGGCCCCGTAGGTGCGCCCGTGGAAGCCGCCAATGAACGAGACGAACTCGTGGCCCTCGGACGCGCGGCGCGCCAGCTTCAGGGCCGACTCGATGGTCTCGGCGCCGGTGGTGAGGATGAAGGCCCTGTCCAGGTGGGGCGCGGTGAGGCTGATCAGCTTCTCGGCCAGCCGAACGCGATGTGGGTGGACGAAATCGTAGCAGTTGCACAGCTCGGCGCACTGCGCCTGGGTCTCCTGCACATAGTAGGGATGGCAGTGGCCGACGTTGGTCACCAGCACGCCGCTGCAAAAGTCCAGGAACTGATTCCCGTCCACATCGGTGATGACCACGCCCTCCGCCCTCTGCCACACCAGCGGCACCTGCTCGCTCATGCAGTTGGGCTCATAGCGCTTGGATAGCGCGATGATCTCCCGGGCCCTGGGGCCGGGGAGGGAGGTGGTGAGCTTGGGCGACCAGGAGGTAGTGGGCATGATGGTGGCTCCGTTTCGCTCCCGAGCTCTCGGGCAGGAGGCCCTTCGGCCCTTCGACAAGCTCAGGGCAGGCAAGCTCAGGGCAAGCAAGCTCCTGCCCTACGGGCCGACGGCTGTTCAGGCCGCCACCGGCTCGCCCGTCTCGATGCTCCGGTGGGCGGCGAGGGCGATCCGGGTGGCCTCCAGGCCGTCCTGGCCCGAGGGGTAGTCGCCCAGGTCGCCGAGGCTGGCGCCGCCCAGGAGGGCGTTCACATTATGCGCGAATTGGGCGATGCTTTCAATGCCATAACCCTCGTAGACCGGCCAGCCCAGGCGGTCTGTGCCCTGGCGCAGGAAGCTCGGGTTGTGGGTGGCCATGCCCTTGCCGGCGGTGCAGGAGCGCAGGCCCCGGTCCTGCGAGTCGCACTCGATGACCCCTTCGGTGCCCACCAGGCGGATGCCCTGGTTGACGATGGCCTCGAAGCCGTCGGGCAGTATCCAGGACGTGTCGAACGTGATGTGGGCGCCGTTGTCGAACTCGACCTTGGCCTGAATGCTGTCGTAAGTGTCCTTGCCCAGGCTCTTCAACTTGTCCTTGATGCCGGTGGCGAAGACGCGGGTGGCTTTGGCGCCGCCCATGAGGAAGCGGGCCAGGTCGTAGAAGTGCACGCCTAAGAACCACGCCGGGCTGCTGTCGCCCACCCAGCCAAACCAGTCGCGCGGCACCTCGAGGCGGTCCTCCATGTGGACGTAGCCGTACTGCACGCGGCCGATCTCACCGTCGGCGATCATGCGCCGCATCTCCAGGTGGTAGGGATCCAGGCGCTTGTGGAAGTCCACCATCAGCAGCTTGCCGGCCTTCGCGGCGGCGTCAATGATCGCCTGGCAGCCCTCCACCGTCGTGTCCAGGGGCTTCTCCACCAGGACGTGCTTGCCGGCCTCCAGGCAAGCGATAGCCATCTCGCGGTGCAGGTGGTCGGGCGTGACCACGGTGCAGGCGTCGAGGTCTTCCTGCTCCAGCATCTGGCGGTAGGCACGGTAGCCCTTGCACCCGAACTCGTCGCAGAGGGCCCGGAACCACTCCGGGTCGCCCACGTCACAGGCGGCCGCCAGCACCGCCTGCCCGCGCCACTGCATCTGCCGGAACGTGCGCAGATGCTGAATCCCGAAGCGGCCGGTGCCAATGACGGCTACTTTGCAGGGCATGGCCCACCCCCGTGATCGGTAATTCCTTCGGTAGGAGCCGCGTCCTCGCGGCGATTGCGTCGCTTCCGGGCCGAGGCATCGAAAGGCCTCCTAACGACCCACCACGCGGGCCACCCCCGCAGGCTGAAGCCGTGCGACTACCCACAGCGGCCAGCCCATGCCACAGCCGGCCACGGCATCGCCGCGAGGACGCGGCTCCTACAGACAAGGTCCTACTTGGCCAGACCGCACCACCTGACGACGAACAGAGCCAACGCCTCCCCGGCGCGCTCGATGTCGGCCAGGCTGAGGCGCTCGCCGATGGCGTGGGCCTGGGCGGCGGAGCCCGGCCCGAAGACCACGGTGGGCATGCCGCCGACGTGGTAGTAGAGCCTGGCATCGCAGCTGATGTTCCAGCCGAAGACCTCCGACTCCAGGCCCAGTTGGCGGCAGGCTTGGGCCAAGGTCTGCGGCAGCGGGTGGTCCGAGGGGATGGCGTAGGCGTCATTGTGCAGCTTGGGGAAGTCGAGCTGGTAGTGAGCCTTCAGCCACTCGTCGTTCACCGATTCGATGGCCTCGCGCAGGTCCCGCTTGATGTCTTCCATGCGCTTGTTGGGCAGGAACCCCACGCCGCCCTCGATAGTGACCTCGCCAGCGACCATGCTGGGCCACTCGCCGCCCCGGATGGTGCCGATGTTGAGCTGCACGGGGCGCTCGTAGCGCTCGAACTGCGGCACGCCCTTGCTCTCCTGGACCAAGCGCTCCTCGTACTCGCGCAGCACTGCAATGACGGGGATCATCTTGTCCAGGGCGCTCACGCCCTCGTGCATGCGGCCCATGTGCACGGGCTTGCCGAACGTCTTGAGGCGGAACCACAGCGCTCCCCGGTTGGCGGGATGGACCTGAAGCTCGGTGGCCTCCAGCACAATGGCCCCGTCGGCCCTGCGGCCCTGGCGCAGCAGCGCCAGAGCACCGTTGCCGCCCACCTCCTCCTCGATGACCGATTGCAGCTCTACGTCGCCGGCGAGGGCGATCCCTGCGTCATGGAGCGCCGCCAGAGCCAGCCAGCCTGCCACCAGCGGCCCTTTAGCATCGGCGGCCCCCCGGCCGATGATGCAGTCGCCCTGGCGGGTGGGCGTGAAGGCCTCCGGCCACTCCTCGGCGGGCACGACGTCCGTGTGGCTGGACACTATCAGGGTCCGGCCAGCGCCACTCCCCCTGCGCACGGCCACCAGATTGCACCGGCCCTCGTAGGGCGGCTCGACGTCGGCGTGCGAATACTCGGGGTCCCCGCGCAGCGACTCAGGGATCTCGTGGTAGGCAGCCTCCAGGCCGATGCGCTCGCAGGCCTGCGCCATCAGCTCTTGCGCCCCGGCCTCCCGGCCCGCCACGCTGGGCTGGGCGATGAGGTCGCACAGCAACTGCGCCGCCTCTGCGAGGCGCTGGGCGACGGCCTGGCGGATTCCCTCCACCGTGCTCATCACTCGGTCCGACCTGCGCCCGCCCTCTTCACCTGACGGGCGCGGCACCGGCTACGTCATGCTGAGGTAGATGCGCTCCGGCCTGCTGCCCAGGCGGGCCACGATTTCGTAGACGATGGTGCCGGCGTGCCGGGCCAGCTCCTCGGCGCCGAGGCGCTGGTCGCCCTGCTGGCCGATGAGCACCACCTCATCGCCAACCTGGACGCCGAGGACCTGCCCCACGTCAACCACGAAGCTGTCCATGCACACGGTGCCCAGCACCGGCGCGCGGCAGCCTCGCACCAGAACCTCGCCGCGGTTCGACAGCGCCCTGGGGTAGCCATCGGCATAGCCCACCGGCACCAGGCCGACGAGGGTATCTTCGCCGACGGTGTGCGTGCGGCTGTAGCTGACGGTCTCGCCCTTTCTCGCCCGGCGGACCTGGAGCAGGCGGGCCTTCCAGGAAAGAGCCGGGCACAGGTCGCGGTCGTGCTCGTAGTCGCCGTCGGACAGCCCGTAGCTGGCCAGACCCACGCGGCAGGCATCCAACCGCGACTCCGGCAGGCGCAGCAGGCCGGCGCTGTTGGCTATGTGGCGCTGCACGTCGGGGCCGATGAGGTCGCCCGCGTGCTCAAGGAAGCCCTGGAAGCGGCTGAGCTGCTCCCTAGTGAAGGTCAGGTCGGCGGCTTCCGACTCAGCCAGGTGGGAGCACACGCCCACCAGACGCAGCCCCGGCGCCTGCTTGACCTCCTGCAAGCAGCTCAGGGCCTCATCCATGCGCACGCCGCAGCGACACATGCCAGTGTCTACCTTGAGATGGACCTTGAGTTCGGTCTGCTGAGCCTGAGCAAAGCTGGAGAGGGCGCGCGCGTGCTGGCAGTCGCACACGACGATCTCCAGGTCCATCTCGGCGGCGGCGGCGGCGGCTTCACGGGTGGCAGGGGACATAATGAGGATAGGCGCCCGGATGCCAGCGCGCCGCAGCTCAGCCGCCTCCGTAGCACAGTAGACCGCCAGCTTCCCCGCGCCCGCGTCCAGCGCCGCGCGGGAAACCGGCACGGCGCCGTGGCCGTAGGCGTTCGCCTTGACCACGGCGATGATCTGGACATGCTCCCCCGCGACCTCGCGCAGGTAGCTGACGTTGTGCCGAATGGCGCCGAGGTCCACCTCCAGCCAGTTGTGGAGGCCGGGGACGAGGCAGGGGCCCGCGCCGTCGGTTGTTGCGGTTGCCTTTGGTGGGCGTGTCATGGCTGAACCCCGAAGGTGCGTGCGATGTGGGCGTAGGCCCGGGCGGCCTTCTCCACTTGCTCGATCTCGACGTACTCGACTGGCCCGTGAGCCAGGTCCGGGTTGCCGGGGCCGAAGAGAATGGTGGGGATGCCCAGGGGCGCCAGGAGGCTGGCGTGGCTGGTGAACGGCACGCCGGCGATCTTCGCGTCCGCCCCTGCCGCGGCGGCGGCCCGGAGAGCCACCTGGGCGATCTCGGCCGTGGCCGGGACCTCCGTAGCCGGCAGGAAAAGGTACGGCTCTTCCATCGTCACCTCAAGCTGCGGGTCCTGCTCACGCAGCTCGGCGAGAAGCTCGCCGACTTCGCCGGTAGCCTCCTCCTGTTGCTCGCCGGGCAGCAGCCTCCTATCCACCTCAATGACACACTCGTCGGGCACGATGTTGACCAGGCGCCCGCCCTGGATGACCGAGACGGTGAGCTTCGGCTCGCCCAGGAGGGGGTGCTGGCGCTGAGCTAAGGCCGGCAAGAGCCGAGCGTACAAAGCGTTCACCACCGGCGCCATCTTGTGGATGGCGTTGACCCCCAACTCGGGCTGCGAGGTGTGCGCGGCTATGCCGTGGGTGCGGATCTTCCAGCGCAGCGCGCCCTTGGTGGCGACCACCACCGCCAGCCTGGTGGGTTCGGCAACGATGGCGGCGTCCGCCGCCAGGCCCGACTCGGCCAGCTTCCGCATGCCCTGGAAGCCTACTTCCTCGTCAACGGTGGCCGCGAAATGCACCGTGGCAGCGGGCGGCTCACCCTCCACCAGATCGCGCACGGCCCAGAGAATGGCGGCCAGGCTGCCCTTGTTGTCGCAGGCGCCCCGGCCGTAGACCCTCCCATCCCTCACCTCACCCGAGAAAGCCTCAATCTCCATGTTGTCGGCCGGCACGGTGTCCATGTGCGCGTCCAGCAACAGGCTTCTCGGCCTCGTGCCCTCGATGGTGGCCAGGATGTTGTACCGCTGGCCCACGACGTGCTGGCGCCGCACCTCGAGGCCCAGGTCCTCCAGGAAGCCGGCCACGAACTGCGCCACGCCCTCCTCGCAGGAGGAGGCGGGCTCGGCGCCCGGCCGGCCCAGGTTGGGGCTGGGGATGGACACCAGTTGGGAGACCAGCTCAGCCGGGGTCATGGCAGGGCGCGGCGGGCTACCTGCGAACGTGTGCCGCCACCTCGTGCATCAGGTCCGCCATCTGCGGATAGGTGCGGACGTACTTGTCATAGTAGAAGCCGTAGGCGTCTTTGAGCTGCTCATTGGGCTCGATCTGGTCGGTCACGGTGACCATCTGGGCCGAGGCCTCTTCGACGCTGTCGAACAGCCCGGCCCCGACGGCGGCGCAGATGGCGGTGCCCAGCGCGGTGGCGTCGGGCACCTTGGTCAGGAGCATGGGCACGTTGCAGATGTCGGCGTGGATTTGCAGCCACAGCCTGCTCTTGGCGCCGCCGCCGCAAGCATAGATGGCCTCAGCCTGGTAGCCGCCCTGCTTCAGGTCCTCCAGGATGTGCCTGGTGCCGAAGGCAGTGCCTTCGTAGATGGCTCGGTGCAGGTGGGCGCGCGAGTGCTTCAGCGACAGGCCCCAGAGCATGCCCCGGGCCAGTGGGTCGCGCAGAGGCGTGCGGTTGCCCTGGAAGTAGTCAATGAGGACCAGCCCTTCGCAGCCGGGCTCGATGGCCGCGGCCTCTTCGTCGAGCACCTCGTAGGGGCTGCGGCCCTCTTTCTGCGCTCGCTGCTGCTCGGGATGGGCGAAGTTGTCCTTGAACCACTTGACGATGGAGCCCGTCGCCGTCTGGCCGCCCTCCAGCACCCAGGTGCCCGGCAGCAGGGCATCGGGATAGGGCCCCCAGACGTGGGTGCCGAAGATGCCCTGGGCGGCCAGGGCCATGTGGCAGGTCGAGGAGCCCATGACCAGGGCCATGCGGCCCGGCTTGACCACGTCCAGGCCCATCATGGCAGCGTAGGCGTCAATGCCCCCCTGCGCCACGGGCGTGCCGGGCTTCAGGCCGAGGTCGGCGGCCGCCGCCGGGGTCAGGTGGCCGGCCAGGGCGCCCATGGGCAGGACGTTCTCGGGCCACTTGCCCATGAGGTCATCCAGGCCCACCTGCGCCAGCATGTCCTCCGCCCAGCCGCCCTCCACCGAGGCGTAGTTCCACTTGCAGGTGACGTTGCACAGGCTGGCGGCCCACTGGCCGGTGAGCCGGAACATGAGCCAGTCGGTGCCCTCGATAATGAGATCAGCCTTTTCGTAGACTTCGGTCTCGTTCTCCTTCAGCCACAGGGCCTTGGGCAGCATCCATTCGGGCGACTCGGACCCGCCCACATACTTGAGCATCTGGTGGCCGGTGGCAGTCACACGCTCGGCCTGCTGGTGGGCGCGTTGGTCCATCCACAGGATCACCGGCCGCAGCGGCGCGCCGTCGCGCGTAGTCACGACCACTGTGCAGGAGGTGCCGTCAATGCTGAGGCCCACGATGTCGTCGGCCTTGAGGCCCGACTGCTGGAGGCACTGGGCGCAGGTTGCTTTGGCAGCTTCCCACCAGTCCTCAGCTCGCTGTTCCGCCCAGCTCACCTGGGGGAACTCCACAGGGTACTCTTGGGCCGCCGAAGCGACGATGTTGCCCGTGAGGTCGCAGATGATGGTCCGCAGGCTCTGTGTGCCGCAGTCTATGCCGAGCACGTAGGGGCCTTTGCCCTGGGGCATGCCCAGTCACCTCGCTAGGGGTCCATCGTATGCACGCACGCTGTCAGCGCGTGGTAGGTTTCGGTGTCAGACCAAGGAACTCCTGGCCGCAGGCGAAGAACAGGGGCGACCCACCTGGCTGCCCTTAGCCAGGTGAGTCGCCCCCGTACGTCCTGCGGTTCAGCGCCTTCAGCTACCCGTGCCAGCTCTCCAGGAGGCTGGTGAAGTCGTCGTGGTGCGCTTCCTCGTCGGAGAGGATGGTCATGAACAGGTAGGCGGTGGTGATGTCGCTTTCGTCTTTGGCCACCTGGATGATCCCTTTGTACATCTCGATGGCTTCCTCTTCGGCCTGGACGTCGGCCTCCAGCATCTGCTTCAGGTTGTCCCCCACGGTGATGGGGGCCGGCTTGGTGGTGGGGATATCGCCCAGGTAGAACAGCCGCTCGGCGATGGCTTCCGCGTGCTTCATCTCGGCAATGGCGGTGTCCTTGAGGGTGCCTGACACAGCCTTGCCGTGGACGCCGACCCACTGCACGTGCTGCCACATGTACTGAATGCTCACCTGAATCTCGCGTGCGATGGCGTCGTTGAGCAGTCCCAGAAGCTCCTTGCTCGCCATAAACCTACCCCCCTCGGCAGTCCGAATGGCGGCCCGGACACGGCGCCGCACTGGCCATTTCGCCGTCGCTTGCCTTTGACCTTCTCCCTCGCCCTAGGGCCCCCCGGGGGTGCCGGAAACGTGATGCAGACCACGAGGCAGGAGGGGGCCCGCCTGGGCGCGAAATCGCGCCCAGGGCCACTTCACACCAGGCCACCCCTTTTGGAGTGCAAAATCCCCCGATTTTGCACTGCGCAACGTCAAGCGACGTTGCTCTGCAACGTCGCAGGACGTTGCACTCCAAAGCAGAGGAGCACGTCAATGAGTAACCGTCTGACGCGCCGGCAGCTACTGGCCGCGGCCGGCTCGGCCGCCGCGGCAGCGGCTCTGTCGCCGCGGGCTTTGGCCCAGCAAGCCCAGCCCAAGCCCGAATGGAAGCTGAGCCTCAACAGCAGCAGCATCCGCCAGGCCAACGTCACCGAGAAGGTGCAGATAGCCGCCCAGGCCGGCTATCAGGCGATTGAGCTATGGAGCGACGAGCTGGCGAGGCATGCCGAAGAGGGCGGCTCGCTGAAGGAACTGGGGCAACGCATCGCCGACCTGGGCCTGGAGGTGCCCAATGTCATCGGCCTCTGGAACTGGCTGCCCGAGAACAGGGAGGCGCTGCCGCAGGCGCTGGAGGGGGTCAAGCCGCGCATCGAGCAGGCCGCGCAGGTGGGCTCCAAGCACATCGCGGCGGTGCCCACGCCCGACCGGGACAACGTTGACCTCCTGTGGGGCGCCGAGTGCTACCGCCGGCTCATGGAGGTGGGCGACCAGTACAAGATCACCGTCGCCATCGAGTTCGTGGGGTTCCTGAGGGGCATACACCGCCTGGGCCAGGCTGCCATGATGGCCGTGGAGTCCGGGCGGCCGGATGCCTGCATTGTGGCGGACACCTTCCACCTGTACCGGGGCGGCTCTGACTTCCAGGGCGTGAAGCTCCTGAGCCGCCACGCCCTGGCGGTTTTCCACTGGAACGACGTGCCTGCGCAGCCGCCGCGCGAGCAGCTCGGCGACGAGCACCGCATCTACCCCGGGGACGGCATTCTGCCCCTGACCCAGCTCTTGCGCGACCTGCGGGACATAGGGTTCTACGGCCCGCTGTCGCTGGAGCTGTTCAACCGCGGCTACTGGCAGCAGCCCGCCCTGGAAGTGGCCCGCACCGGCCTGGGCAAGATGCGGCAGCTCATCGCGGCGAGCGAGGCGTAGGCAACGAGTCCAGGGGAGGAGTGCAGCCGCGTGGTGCATCTTAGCCTTACAGCCAGAGCAGACCACACTCCTCGACTGAGGGCAGCAACACGGCGCGGCGGGAGAGCGCCTGTGGTTGGGCCTGGCCGGAGGTGAAAGGATGTCACCGTGGCACGACGATGACGGATTCTGGCGGACGTTCGCGCCCACCATGCTCCGCCCGGAGCGCAGCTAGTCAAGGAGGCAGAGAGATGGACTTCGAGCGCATTATGGTCTTCGGGGCCCATCCCGATGACGAGATTGCCATGTCTGGCACCATGGCCAAGCTGGCCGGCCTGGGCGTGCGGGTCGTGGCCGTGACCATGACCAACGGCTGCGAGGGCTATCCCTCCCTGGACATGAGGGACACCATCGTGGCGCGGCGGGCCCGCGAGGCAGCCGAGTGCGACAAGGTGTTGGGAATAGCCCGGCGCGTCATCTTAGACGTGGAGGACATGGGCCTGGTCAACGACAAGGCCACCTTGCAGCAGTGCATCCGCCTCATCCGCGAGGAGAAGCCCGAGGCCGTGTTCACCCACGGGCCAGTGGAGCGGCACCGCGACCACCTCAATACGCACGCCATCTCCGTCGAGGCTCGGTGGCACGCCGGGGAGCCGGTGGCAATGGCGCTGGGGGAGCAGTGGTACCCCCGCCACCTGTACTACTACAAAGGGGTGAGCAGCGGCCTGCCCCAGGTCCACTACGACGTCACTGGCTACGCCCACAAACGCTACGAGGCCCTGGCCACCCAGGTCTCGCAGCACACGCTCTTCGGGCGCACGCGCGACGACTTCCTGGCGGAAGCCAAACGGGTCCAGAGTCAGGGCGCGCGGGCCATCGAGACGTTCTGGCTCGCCGAGACGGAGGGCCTGCACGACTTCGTGCCCAAGGGCCTGTGAGAGTCTGGGCGGATAAGGCACGGCGACGCTGCGCGAGGCAATCGCCGCGCGCTGGGGCAATCGTCACTTGGCTGGGATCTTGACCATCACCACGTCCTCATCTCGGTCCCTGCCGACGGCCAGGACGTTGCCGGCGGCGTCGGCCGCCACGCTCTCGCCGCCGTAGGTGCGGCCGGTCCAGGGGCCGTGGGTGATGAGGCCGACGCAGTCGGTGCCGATGACGGGCGCGCCAATGGCCTGGGCGGCCTTGCAGACCGTGTCCTTCAGCGCCTGCCCATGTCCCGGCCACTTCTCCTTCTCGGCCGCCCAGCCGTAGGGCACCAGCACCAGATCGGGCTTCTGCTGCGCCATCTTCTTCAGCGCATCGCCCATGAACGTGTCGGCGCAGACCAGCAGGCCGATGCGCCGGCCGTCCACCCCGACCGCTTTGATGTCCGCCACGTTCCCAGGCGTGTAAGGCGGCGTCATGAGCTCGGGCAGGACGTTGATCTTGCGATGCTTGGCGAGCAGCTCGCCTTTGGCGCTGACCAGGATGACCGAACCGTAGAGCCTATCGCCGTCCTTCTCTTCCAGCCCGATGCAGATCATCATGCCGTACTTCCTGGCCAGGTCGCAGATGCGGTCGGAGTCCGCGCCGGGAATGGGGTAAGCCAACTGGTGGGCCTCGGGGTTGACCCAGCCCAGCAAGGCGCTTTCCGGGAAGCAGGCGAGCTGCGCCCCTTTGGCTTTCGCGGCCTCCAGGGCATACTCAATGCGGCGGAAGTTCCCCTCCCGGTCGCCGTCCACAACGAACGTCTGGCACATCGCAATGACCAGGGGCATGAGTATGCTCCGGCCTCCAAGCGAACCTACAGCCTCGGCTTCTCGGCTCGCGTGAGCACCTCGCAGCCGTCCTCGGTCACCAGCACCATGTCCTCCAGGCGCACCCCACCCCAGCCTGCGATGTAGACGCCCGGCTCGATGGTGAAGACCATGCCGGGCTCCAGCACGTCCTCGCTGCGCCTGCTGATGCTTGGAGCCTCGTGCACCGCGCGCCCCACGCCGTGGCCCAGGCTATGTACGAAGAACTTGCCCAGGCCCTTCTCCTCCAGGTAGCGACGCGCAATGCGGTCCAGCTTCCTGGCTTTGACGCCCGGCCGCACCACCTCGAGGGCCTTCATCTGCGCCGAGCGCACGGCGTTATACACCCGCTGCTGCCGGCGCGTGGGCCGGCCCAGGCAGACCGTGCGGGTCATGTCGGAGCAGTACCCACCGCACTTCGCGCCCAGGTCCATCTTGACCAGGTCGCGTTCTTCCAGCGGGCGGTCGCCGGGGACGGCATGGGGCATGGCGGCATTCGGGCCGAAGGCCACGATGGTGTTGAAGGCGGCCCCCTGCGCGCCCTTCAGCATGAGCAGCCGGTCAATGTCCGCGGCCACGCGCCGCTCCTGGAGGCCGGGCCTGAGCCGCGCCAGAATCGCCTTGTAGACCCGGTCGCCGACGCGAGCCGCCCGCTTGATCAACTCAACCTCGGCGGCATCCTTGATCAGCCGCAGCTTGCCCACCAGGCCCTTGGTAGGCATGAGCCTGGCAGGCTTGATCTTGTTCTTTAGCTCCTGGAACGACTTGTAGCTGACGTGCTCGGCCTCGAAGCCCACGCGGCGGGCGCGCTGGCTGCGCAGGGCCCCGGCAGCCGCGTCGCAGTAGGTATTGCGGGCGACGATCAGCTCGAAGTCGGGGGCTTCCTGTGGCGCCTGGGTGGCGAAGCGGCCGTCGGTGATGAGGTACTGCCCGCCGCCCTTGCCGGGCGAGGTGGCCACGCACAGCAGGCCGGTGTCACCGCAGAATCCGCTGAGGTAGCCGACATTCAGCGGGTCAGTGACGATGAGCGCGTCCAGGTTCGCCTCTGCTATCGAGGCTCGCAGCGCCGCGAGCCTGCTGCTCATGGGTAGCTCCTGTCTGCCACCCGTCGGCAGCTCGATCAGGTGAATGCCCTTGCCTTCTCGGTCGTGGTGCTCCGCTTCACGTTCATGGTTCGCACCCCCCTCTCCTCCTACCTCCTCGCCGCGTGGCGTGAACTCACTCCCCCTTCCCCAGCACGAACGCCAGGGCCTGCTCGGAGGCCAAGTCCCGGAAGCGCTGGTAGGTGAAGGGCTCCAGCAAAGGCTTCTCCTGCCGCGAGCCGCTGGCGATCTCGTCCACTAACGTCCGCAGCGGGGTATCGCGGAAGATGCTCTTGGTGACCGGCTGATGGCCCTGAGCGGAAACGCGAATCGAGGACGTGGGCGGCACGGTCAGCTCACACTGGCCCGCCGGCGCCTGCCGTTCGTCCAGCACGGCCCCCAGCGGATCGAGTATGGTGACGTGCGCATTCATCGGCTGGCCGCTCTCCTGGTCCTTGATGCTGACGTGCAGGCGCGTCCTCACCGCTTCCGGCGGCTTGAAGCCCGGGGTGCGGAAGTAGATAGGATTGGCAAGGGCCGCCTGGTCGGGATTCTTCCCCTTGCACTTGACGACGTACCAGGCATCCTCGCTCTCGCGGATGGTGTACCTGAGCGTTGCTTGCCGTTCGGTGGCGTCCCAGGCCTGTGCGACCTCTCCATTGCGGATGAGCTGCACCTGGGTCAGCCGCTCGTTCGGGTCGCCGGAGCAGAACGCCTCGATGTGCGCCTCGACGGGCCGGCCGTCGGCGGGCAGCTCGGCCCCGGGCCAGTGGCCGCCGATGTCGAACAGCAGCAGCGGCCCGCTGGTGACGAAGTTGCGGCCCCGGCGCATGGCCTGAGCGACCGCTTTCAACGAGAAGCCGCCCTCCACGCGGGTATAGACCCGCCGCCGGCCGGGGATGGGCCCGGCGGGGCGATCCAGGCAGGTGTCGGATGAGGCGAGACCCGGCAGTCGGTAGCCCATGTCGAGCAGCATGAACCAGAGCTGCTGGGCCTGCACATCGTCGGCGGCGTCGTACATGACCTCAATGGCGTCGAAAGTAGGCCCTGCGGCCAGGTCGAAGGGCAGCTCGGAGGCCATGTTGGTGACGAACTTGCCCTCGGACATCCACCAGCGCAGGGGATGTGCAATGCACACGAGCCCGCCGCCGGCACGCACGCGCGCGTGGCCCTCGTAGTCGGCGGGTTCGCCCGTCATGCCCTCGAAGCTCTGCGCCAACAGGAACCAGGCGTGGCCGAGGCTGGTCTTGGGGTACTCCAGGTTCCACCAGAGCGTGAACTGCTCGCCGCTCAGACGCCGGCACTCGGCCTCCAACTCCCTGAGGGTGTAGCGGCGGCCCCAGCTTTGCGCTGCGCTGGCGTAGCGCAGACCTTCGGCCCTGGCGGCCAGCGCGACGCGGGCCAGATCGGCCTCGTATTCCCTCTCGCCATGGATGGGATGCAGATGGTTGTCGCCCGCGTACCAGCCGCGGGCAGGCATATCCACCCAGCACCGCAGGGCTATCTCCACGTCTGCCTGCTCGCCGGGCGCCAGTTCGAGGGGCCTGCTGAAGTGCCAGTACTCAGGGCCGCACTGAGCCGCCACCACCACGGGCCCCGGAGGCACCTTCGCCTCGAAGGAACCGTCGGCCCAGAAGCCCGGCCAGCGCGGGTAAAGCGTGCCCACGGCCTGGCCGCCGCCAGCGCGGATGCTCACCCGCGCCGCCAAGGGCTGTCCCGAAGCCTCGTCGAGGATGCGGCCGCGAACGGTGGCGAGGGCGCCTTCGGCCGGGGATGGTTGGTCCGCTTGGCCCATCGCGCTCCAACACCCTCCCTGGGAGTGTGCAGGCAGCAGAGCGCCAGCATCAGCGCCGCCGTGAGAGCGGCCCTTCTGGCGCGGGCCGCTGGCGCGGCCCCGTCAAGCTGCCGCCGCTGTGCCTGAGGCTCGAACATGCTGGGGAGACTTCGCCTTGGGGGGCGCGGGTCCTGCCAAAGAACCAGCCCGCCCGACTGATAGCGAGGGCAGGGCTTGCCGGGCGGGCTGGGTTGATCGTGGACGGGCGGTGTTGGCTGAGTCGCCGATGTGGTCCGCTAGTGCGGGCTCCACATGTCCTCGGGAGAGAGGGTGCTTTCGGGCTTTAGTGGCTTAGTGTGCCCGTCCACGAAAAGGAAGTTCGCCATACCGTGATGGCGTGGGTCAGGATAGGACTCGCCGGCTTTCAGCGGCAGCACTGGAGGGAACAGGTGCACCACGCATTGCCCATCCGGGTAGCGGCCAGTGTTGTCGGCCATGATCACGGTGCTGCTGGGGCGAGCAATGCCATCCATCTTGGCGAAGTTGAGTAAGACGTTGTACCCGTAGCCACGAACGCAGTCACTGTCCGGACAGCGGATGACAACGTAGCTGCGCACGTAAGGGTGCAGGCTGTCATTCCAGTAGTGGGCACCCCACCGGCCGCCCAGATCGTATCGGTAGTAGTGGTTGGGCAGGCCGCCATCGTGTTCCTGGGCGTACAATTGCAGCGCCAGCCCCAGCTGGCGCAGCCGAGAGATGCAATCTACCTTCCGCCCCGCTTCCCTGGCCTGGCTGAGGGCTGGCGCAAGCAGCGCAGCCAAGATACAGATAACGCCCAACACGACTAGGATTTCGATGAGCGTCACGCCGCGACGCGGCAAACTGTTGCTTCTCATGGGGAGCTCGCCTCGATGCGGACGACCGTCCGCTCCGCTAAGCTCCCTCGCTATCACCCTCTTCTTCGGCAGGCTAGGCAAGCGGCTTGAGGGCTGTGTTGGCAGCAGCCGGAGGAAGAACGAGGGGCCGAGAGACTTACAGGGCCCGGAGCCCAAGTACGCGTCGTCAGGGACGATTGGTAAGGAGGCTTACTCGCGCTTGGCGATGTCCTGAATGGGCACGAAATCCCCGCGGCGACGGACCTCGCTGGCGTCTCGCGCGTGCAGGCGAGCACGGGCGAAGGCGTGTGCTGCCTCGAAGGCCAAGGCAGCGGCGATGTCCACCTCGTGCTGCCCGAAGTGACCCTCTACCTTGTCGAAGAAGGCCAGCACTCCCTCGAGCCCCTCCGCCCCCAGTAGAGGAACAGCCAGGACGGAACCCAGGCCCAGGGACCGCAGGAGCTCGTCGGGAACGCTGGGATCCAGCACCAGGTCATTCTCCACCACCGGTTCCTGGCTGGCGATTGCTCTGCTCAGCACACTCTGGCCGAAGGGGATGCTGAGGGCGCCAACGTCTGTGCCGGGCAAGGCCAGGGCCAGATGGCCCACCAACTCGTTGCCGGCCGGGCCCAGGCGGAATACCGCCGCACAGGCCGCGCCCACGAGCTGGACGCCCACCTGCAGGACATCCGCCAACACGCGGTCGGGCTCTGGGTCAGCGGTGATGCGCTTGCCCAGCTCTATCAGCGCATTGATCTCCCGGGTGGCCACCTGCACCTGCCGTTCCAGGGCCTTCTCGCGCCTGGCCAGTACTTCGTTGGCCTTGCGCAACTCCGCGACCAGGGCGCGGTTGCGCCGCGCCAGTGCTCGGGCCTCTACCCCACGACGCATGGTGCGGGCCAGATCGGTCGCGTCGAAGGGCTTGCGCAGGTAGTCGTAGGCCCCGGCGCGGACTGCTTCGATGGCCGAGTCCAGAGAGGCGTAGCCCGTCATCAGGACCAGGCAGACATCCGGGTCCCGGGTCTTCATCTCCCGCAGCAGGTCCAGGCCCTCGGCGTCCGGCAGGACCAGGTCCACGGCGCCGCCCACCAGATCGCCTTGGGCGATGGCCTGGGAGGCAGCCTTCGCAGTGCCGACTGCAACCACCTCAAAGCCTTCCTGCTCCAGAGCCTCACGGCAGGCGCTGCGTGCCCCCTCGTCGTCTTCCGCCAACAGTACGCGCTCTGCTGTTTGCATGGAACCCTACCTGGGGCCCGAGGCCCCCCGCCGTGCCGGACTCGCCTGGGGGGACGAAACCGTCCGCACCGGGCCGGATTCAGTTTTGGCGGCCGGCTGCGCGTCAGCCTCCGCCGCCCTCAGTTGCGCTGCTCTCGCCGCCGGCAAGGTGAAAGCAAGGGTCGTGCCCTTCCCCACCTCGCTGTCCACCGTGATGCTGCCGCCGTGACTCTCCACGATCAGCTTCACCAGCGACAGCCCCAACCCCGTGCCCCGGATGTCCCGAGTCTGCTTGTCCCGCACGCGGTAGAACTTCTCGAAGATGTGCTCCAGCTCTTGCTTTGGTATGCCGTAGCCCGTGTCCTGCACGCTGATCTCGACCACGCCGTCGCCCGGTCGCACGTACACGTCTACGCGCGCGCCGTCGGGGCTGTACTTGATGGCGTTCCCCACCAGGTTGGTGAACACGCGCTCGACCTTGCTGCGGTCGGCGTAGGCCAGGCACTGGCCGTCCCCGTGGGCGGTCATGGTTATCTGCTTGGCCTCGGCCTGCGGCCCCAGCAGCCCCAGCACCTGCTCGGCGGCCGCCAGCATGTCCACCACCTCCAGCACCATCTCCTCGCGGCCGGACTCGATGCGGCTGACGTCCAGGAAATCGTCAATCATCTTGGAGAGGTGACTGGCCTGCCGGAAGATCACCTCGATGGATTTCTGCCGCAGCTCCGGGCTCAGATCCCCGCTCGACAGCAGCTCCGCATAGCCCAACACCGAGGTCAAGGGCGTGCGCAGCTCGTGGGTGGCAATCGAGATCAGCTCGTCCTTCATGCGGGCGGCGCGCCTGAACTCGGTGACGTCGGCGATGGTGGCCACGATGCCAATGGGCTTGCCCGAGCGCCCCACGGCGCGGTTGGCAGTGAGCACGTAGGAATGCCCGGTTTGCTCCAGATCCAACTCGACCGACCAAGTGCTGCCCTGGTTGACCAGCTCCGCCTCAGCGGCTATGGCTTCCTCGCGCGTCAGGCCTGAGGCCCAGGTCATGAACTCCACGAAGGCGACCGAGGCTGGGTCCACGCCCATAGCCTGAAGGGTCTCGATGGCTTTGGGGTTGCAGGTGATCAGGTAGCCGGCCAGGTCGAACATGAGCACGCCGTCGGTTACACTGCGCAGCACGGCCTCGCCGACGGCGCGCTCCTCGGCCGTGGCGGTGCGGATGGCGGAGAGCACGGCCAGCCGCTGCTCCAGGTTCTGGTCGGACAGCGGGCCAAAGAACCAGTGTCGTGTGCCGCGAATGCTGGCATAGACCTCGTTGCGACCGTAGGCCACCAGCGCCTGCTCCATGGCGGCGCGGCAGACCGCAGTCTCGGTCCTGCTCAGGCCGCGGCCCCGCCGTTGGTACAGGCCCAGGACAGCTGTGCTGGTATCCTCTCCCCGCAGGGGCACGTAGACGGCCCGTATGGGCTCCTGGTCCAGCCCCAGGGCCTTGGTCACCGAATCCTGGGCATTGCCCACCGTCAGCGGGCGCTTGCGGGTCATGGTCTCCCAGATGGCCGTGTCCGATCGCCTCAAGTAGGCACCACGCGCCCGCGGCTGGTCACCGCCCCGGTAGGCCACCACATTGCCCTTCTCCCGGTACGTGGGCAAGGCCACGCAGCAGGCCTCCACGGGCATGGTGGAGCAGATGGCAGCCAGGCCTTGCAGCAAGGGGGCGTCCACGCCTTCCTGGCCGGCAGCGATGTCCGGCAACTGCACGCTGGCCAGCATGGCCTGCATTTCGCGGCTAATCAAGGAGTTGGCGCGAACCAGCTCGTGGATGATTATCCCGGCGAAGGTGAGCACTATGGCTGCCACGGGCGCGGAGGCAGGCAGGTAGAAGCCGCCATAGGCGAAGAGCACAAAGCTCACGGCTCCGGTGAGGACCACGATGCCGGCGGCCAGGACTGTCTTGTCGGTGGTGCGCAGGTTGGGCAGGGCCGCGCCAAAGCAGAGGCCCAGAAGTGTGATGCCTCCTAGCAGTTGCAGCAGGCTGGGCTGCGCCAGGAAGGTGGCTCCGTAGATGGTGGCGACGGCGTTGGCCTGGATCTCCACCACCGGCATCTTCGGCCGCTCGGCCTCGCCCATGGGCGTGCGGCGGGCCTCGGCCGCATCCGGCGCGGTGAGGCCCAGCAGCACGATCTTGTGATGACAGGGGTGAGCCCCCGCTGCGTCCTCAGCGACGCGCCAGTAGGGCACAGTCTCGAAGGAGTTGGCCGGGCCCACGTAGTTGATGAGCATCGCGCCCCGGTCGTCCACCGGGATGCGTAGGCGCCCGTAACTGAAGGTGTGGCCGCCGATGACGGCAGGCTCCTCTGTGGACATACTCAAGGCCGTGGCCACTACCTCCAGCGCCAGAGCATTCCGCTCTTCGCCCTCCTGGTCGAGCTTCAGCCGCACGTGACGGACGATCTCGTCCACACCAGCGGTCAGCTCCGTGTGGCCCACACTGCGGGCTTGCTTCGCCAGGCGCTTCTCCACCGCCGTCAGCGCCGCCATGTTGGCCGTCGGCGGCTTGCGGGGTGCGGGCAGCACCACGATGCCCGCCTGGCGGATGGCCTGGGCCAGGCCGCTTTCCTGGACGGCACGCGCGTAGCGCTCCGCGGCCTCCGCCTGCGGGGCCGTGCCTCCCACTACCACGGGCACCAGAGGGGCTGTAATGCCTACTGCCAGGGGCTGAGCGGCCAGCAGGTTGCCCAAGGCCTTGACCTGCCAGGCCGGGGCTACAGGCCAGCCACCCAGCTTCTCCAGCGTGCTCTCGTCAACGCCGACGATGACGATGTTTGGGGGCGGAGGGTGCACCCCGCGGACGCGGTAGAAGGCGTCATAGATGCCTGCATCAATGCGGCCGAAGAACCCCAGCCACACGGCCAGGCAGGCCAGACCGGCTACCACCAGCCCTATGACGGCGCCAGTTGCCATTCGCAGTGCGAACGCCCAGCGTTCCATGGCACCGACTCCCAGGGCGTCTGGCCGAGGCAGCCCGCTAGCTGGGCAGTATACAGGGTTCCCTGTCGCCGGTCAACACTGCAGCCCCTGCCCTTGACACAGCGCCAATGACCCTCTACACTGGCCTCCGCATGAGCCCTCATGGCGGGTAGCGGCGTGCTCAGGCGGGCGTGGTTCCTGCTCGCTTTATTCCACGTCTGCGGGCCGGGCAGCCCCGTGAGGCTTCTCGGGCAGCGTTTGCGCAGAAAGAGGAGTAGCGGGTGATCATCCGCGTCGCTGACATCCGCGCGGACGTGGAGTGTCCCGACGAGGGTCTGGAGCGTCGCTTCGCCTACGAGCACGCCGACTTCGCCAGCGGCGGCCCGGCCGACCTGCGCCTCAAGCTGCGCACGGTGCGGGAGGGCGACGCCCCTCCACCACCCCCCGCACGGCTGGACTCGCCTCTGGCGCTTGTGTCCGGCGGCACCTCGGCCTGGTTTGACTTCGGCGCAGGAGCTGGGGCGGTTCACGCCCCCCGGCAGCGTCTGCTGCCCGTGGGCTGCACGTTCCTGAGCGCCATCTACAGCCATCTGCTGCTGCGCGACGAGGGCCTGGCTCTGCACGCCGGTGTGGTGGCCCCGCCTGTGGGAGCTGTCGTCCTGGTCGGTCCCGCGCGTGCCGGCAAGACCACCCTGGCCACCCTTTGCCCCGAGGGTGACATCCTGCACGATGACCTGACCATCATGCGGCGCGCGCCGGACGGGGGGTTCCTGGCCTACCCGGCGCCGCCCTGGACGGGACGGATCGGGGCCCAGCCCGGCCAGGCGCCTGTGGACGTAGCCGGCATCTTCTTCCTTCAGCAGGCCCAGCACAGCGAGGCGCGGCCCATGCCTTTGGCCACCGCCGTGGCCCGGCTGCTGGCGGCGCCCTACGGGCTTAGCGGGCCGCGCTCGTGGCATAACCTCCTCGATCGCTGTCAGGCCATTGCCTCTCAGATACCATGCTTCGAGCTGGCTTTCGCCCCGGACGCATCTGCCTGGCAGGCCATCCATCGCGCTCTGGAGGCCGCCCAGGAGCGCTAGGCGCTCGGCAGGAGCTTACCATGGACTTGGCGACAACGGTTCCCGTTCACGGCAGCGAAACGGCTTCCCGGGTCATAGACGGCGAGGCCACAGTGGTTCTGCCCAGCGAGAACATGGTCCACATCCTGAGCGCGGTGGGCACGCGCATCTGGGAGCTGGCCGATGGCCGGCACAGCCTGGCCGACATCGTGGACGCTCTGTGCGATGAATTCGAGGTGCAGCAAGAGCAGGCGGAGCAGGACGTGCGAGCTTTCGTGGACGAACTGGCAGGCAAGGGGATGCTGGAACTCAAGGCCGCGGCACGCAGTCAAGGGGCTTGAGCCTCAGAGGCGCAGACGAAGGGGTTGAACCCGCGGACGCGACGGGGTATAATAGGGGCAATGCAGGCCGCGATAGGTAAGCGGACAGCGGAACGAGAGGACCGGTACGAAGCCCTGCTGGATCGTGCCCGGCAGCAGTGCATCCCGCTCTGGGTGCTCTGGGAACTCACCTGGCGCTGCAACCTGCGTTGCCAGCACTGCTACGTGAGGACCGGCCCAGTCGAGGGTGAGTTGGACACGCAGGAGGCGCTGGCAGTCCTGGACCAACTGGCCCAGGCGGGGACGCTTTACCTGATCCTGTCCGGCGGCGAGCCGCTGCTGCGGGCCGATTTCTTCACTATCGCCGAGGCAGCTCGGCAGCGAGAGTTCGCGGTCCGCATCTTCACGAACGGAGTCCTGGTGGATGAGCTGGCGGCCGACCGAATCGCGAGCCTGGCGCCGTTGAGTGTCGAGGTCTCCGTATACGGCCGCCGGGCGGCGACGCACGACGCCATCTCAGGCGTCGCCGGCTCCCATCGAGGCACGCTGCGCGCGCTGAAGCTGCTGCGCGAGCGCGGGGTGCCGACGGTGGCCAAGATGACCGTAATGCGGGCCAATGTGGGCGAGTTCGATGCCCTACGTGCCTGGGCGACCGAACACGCCGACCGGTTCCTGTACAACCTGCTGGTCATGCCTGGCCGGGAAGGCGACACCGGCCCCTTGGATTTGCGTCTGAGCCAGGAGGGATTGCGGCAGTTCTACGACGAACGCATGGACGTGGGCGAGCCGGAGGCGCGCGAGGTGCCTTTGGGGGCCCCTCTGTGCCTGGCGGGCTTCAGCATTGGGGCCATTGGCCCCACGGGGACTGTCTATCCCTGCGTGGCACTACCAGAGCCCGCGGGTGAGCTCAAGGAGGAATCGTTTGCCTCCATCTGGAAGCACTCGCCAGCGCTGGGCAGAATCCGCAGCCTGACGCTGGCGGATACTGCCTGCCGCTCGTGTGGGGACCTGGCCATTTGCACGCGCTGTCCCGCCCTGGCCCTACTGGAGGGCGGCGACGTCCTGGCAGCCGCACATGGCGCCTGCGCTATCGCCGGGGCCAAGCGAGAGGCCATGCGGAGTTTTGATCGAAAAAGAGGAGTAGCGGAGGCGTTTGTCGAAGGAGGAGCATCATGAAATCGAGTAAAGCCAGCAAGAAACGCCCTTACGAGAAACCTGCCATTATCTACAGCCGCAGGATTGAGGCCTTGGCAGCGACTTGCAGCACTGCTCTACTGGGTACGTCCTCCACATGCCAGTTGAGCGTCCCGACATGTGACATCGCCTTCGGCCCGTAGGCCCCAACGTACCATTGGACGTCACCAAGTGCTGTCTGGGCCGGCGCTCGCAGTACCAGAGCAACCCTGGCGAGCGCCGGTCGCGCTTTTCCGGCCCCGGCAGCCTCGTCGGTCCCTCGGCGCTTGTGCCGCGAGGGTGGGCCGGGCCTCTGCACACGTACCCCGATGAGGGACCCCATAGCCAGGCGGCCGGATTGGGGTATAATACGGGGAGCGGCGCCAGCGGGCGCCATGCGGCCCCCACGGAGGTCGTCCCATGTGCCGTCCGGCGGCCAGGTTCGGCGTGCTGACGGTGCTCCTGGCCGTGCTGGCTGGCCTCTCCAGCACGCGCGGCCTGAGCGCACAGGAGGCTGGGCGCGAGTACCTCAAGCAACCCGGTGTGCGGGTAGCTGTGCGGGACACTGGCCTGTACCGCATCCCGCGCTCGGCCCTGGCCCAGGCCAGCCCGGAGCTAGCCAAGGTCGCAGCGGCGAACTGGGCGCTTTACTGCCAGGGCCACCCGCTCCCCATGACGATCCTGGGCCCGGAGGACGCCGCCTGGGGCGAGCCCGGCTCCGTCGTCTTCTGGGGCCAGGCAACCACCTCGGTCTACGCGCCGCACAACGTGTATTGGCTGGTAGGAGCCGTCGCCGGCCCGCGTTTCGCAGCCGCTGACGGGGCTCCGGGCGGCTTGCCGGCTGCCGACCACTTCGTCGCGACCGTGCACTACGAGAAGCAGGAGTGGTACGTGCCCACCATCGCCGACCCGGCAATCCCCGACCACTGGTTCATGGGCCGCCTGACGGACCAACAGCCGGTCACCCTCCGCCTGGATTTGCCGGGGCTGGCTGCTAAAGCTCCGGGGGCGAAGGCGGTGCTGCGCGCGCGCCTGCTGGGTAGATCGTACTTCACGGCGGACCCCGATCATCGGACCACCATCACGGTGGCGGGGCAGAAGGTGGCCCAGGAGGACTGGGACGGCAACGTGATGCACACGGTGCAAGCGGAGGTGCCGCTGGAGCTGCTGAAGCCGGCGGGCAACGAGATAACGCTGACGGCCACCAAGCTGGAGGGCACCCAGTTCGACATCTCGCAGCTCGACTGGGTCGAGGTGGATTACCCGCGGACGTTCGCCGCGCCTGACGGATTCCTGCGCTTTCCCGCCGCAGAGCAGTCGTCCTACACCGTCACCGCGTTGCCGGCCAAGGATGTGCTAGTGCTGCATCTGCTGCCGGATGGCAGCGTGCGTCGGCTCCAGGTGGCGGCCACACCTGCCGAAGGTGCTTTCAGGGCCAGCTTCGCGGACCCAGCCGGGCCAGCCGGCGGGGAATTCGTGGTGGCGTGCGCAGCGGCACTGCTCACGCCCGTCGAGGTAGTGGCCGACCAGCCCAGCTCCCTGCGCGAGGCAGCCAACGGGGCCGACTACCTGGCGGTCTCCCACCATTCGCTGCGTGAGCCGCTGGCGCCCCTGTTGGCCCACCGCAAAGCCCAGGGCCTGCGCGTGCTGGCGGCGGACCTACAGGATGTCTACGACGAGTTCAGCTACGGCCTGGCCGAGCCGGCAGCCATTCGGGATTTCGTGGCTTATGCCTGCGCAAGCTACCAGAAGCCGGCGCCTCGCTTCCTGCTGCTGGTGGGCGACGCCAGCGTTGACTTCAAGGGCTACAAGCCGAAGTCGCTGCCCAGCCTGCTGCCGACTCATCTGGCCTATACGACGGACCTGGGGGACACGGGCAGCGACGACTGGTTCGCCTGCCTCACGGACGCTGACCTGGTGCCGGCGCTGGCCGTGGGCCGCATCCCGGCGCGCTCGGCCGCCGACGTGGAGACGGTGGTGGCCAAGACGCTGAGCTACGAGAAGAACGCCGCCGCCCGGCCGGCGCGGGCCTTGTTGGTGGCGGACGACGATGAGAAGACGTTCCCTGCGACCTGCGACGAGGCGGCCGCCACCCTGACGCAAGCCGGCTGGCAGACCAGCCAGCTCTACCTGGAGCCGGGCGCGGCCAACCTGGCCCAGCTCAGGCAGGAGCTGCTCGCCGGGATCAACCAGGGCTGCCAGTTGGTGGTATATGTGGGACACGCGGTCTTCGACCAGTGGGCCCGGGAGAAGCTGCTCACGCTGCCGGATATCAGCAGCCTGAAGAACGGCGGCAAGATGCCCCTGGTCATTAGCCTGTCTTGCCTGGACGGGTGGTTCTACAACGCGGACATGCCGCGCTGCCTGGGCGAGGAATGGCTGTTCAACGCCAACGGCGGGGCCGCGCTGTACTGGGCGCCCACGGCCATGGGCTACCCGATCGCTCATCGGGTGCTGCTGGCCGAGTTCCTGCGGGCCGCGCTCTCGGGCCAGTACCAGACCATTGGCGAAACGGTGCGTGCGGCCAAAGCCAACCTGCTCCAGCACCTGCCTACCCGGCAAGCGCGAGAGCTGGCGATCATGTACGTTCTGTTCGGCGATCCGGCCGCCCCTCTGGCCGACTGGCCCAAGGGCGGCGCCTGAGAGGGCGTGTAAACTGCGCCCAGCCAACCTGGGCGGTGGGGTCAGGATGAGGCGTGGCGGATTCACCCTCATAGAGCTACTGGTCGTAATTGCCATCATTGCCGTGCTGGCGGCGATTCTGTTCCCCGTCTACGCCAAGTCCCGCGAGAAGGCCCGGCAGACGGCTTGCCTGTCCAACCTGCGCCAGATTGGGCTGGCGCTCACCATGTACGCCGACGACTATGACGGCCGCCTGCCCTACTGGGTGTTCAGCGGCGCCCCGCTGGAGAACATCACCTGGAACCAGGTGATCCTGCCTTACCTGCGGACCATTGACGTGTTCTTCTGCCCCAGCTTCGGACGCCCGGAGCAGCGGGGCTCGCCCCTGGAAGGCAGCCCGTACTGGGGCCCGGCGCACAACTACCTCTACGACCTGATTTACTCGAGCTACGGGTTCAACTCCGGTTGGGTCGAGGGCAGCGCCACCGGGGCCATCAGGGACCCGGCGGGCACTATCCTGATCGTGGAGACTGTCTTCCCGGGGCGGGAGCACCTCCAATGGGGGTATTTCGGGTCGTTTCCGCCCTCCGCCGGCGGGGCCCCCTGGGTCGCTGCTCGCCACACTGAGGGCGCGAACGTGATGTTCGTGGACGGGCACCTCAAGTGGCTGCGCAAGGACGTCATCGTCGCTGACGACTCCATGTGGGACCTGGAGTGACCCCGCGCCTCTGGCAGCGGCTGTGTGTGAGCATTCTCGGCGGGTCAGCGATGGTGGCGGGCTGAGATGCGGCGCGGGCTGGTTGACGACCAGACAACGGAGGGTCCGCAGGGCAGCGCGCGCGGGCCCGCCTAGCGGTCGTTCTGCCCAATCTCCCCCAGCGCGACTTCCTTGGCCAGGTCGAGGGCGGATGTGCCCGTCTCGGGGAACTCGTACGGCGGAATGGGGTCGTCCTCCAGGGGCGTGATGCGCCGCAGCCCCTGGCGTCCAGGGGGCAGGTGTAGAGGCACCAGCCGGCCACAAGCTTGCCCAGCAACACGCCCGGAGGCAGAGCCAGGAGGCCAGCGTGACGGTCAGCGTGAGCGAACGGCAGATGGACGTCACCATGAAGCTGGAGGTTGTGGCCGTCGGGAAGGTGAACATGCCGCAAGGCACCTTCGATGGTCTCCTGAAACTGCTCTGCGTGACCTGATCCGGGCGCGGCCAACGAAACCGATGCGCTGGGGCGCCCAGGGGGTGTGGGTCGCTGCACCCATTGACGAGGAGTTGGCACAGTAGGGGAGAATCCGACCTCGCGTTGGTCACGCCCGATCCCGGAGCGCTGACCAGCCGGCAGTAAGCAGGCACGCGTTTCCAAGGAGCCGCGACACTCATGTCCGACCGCGAACGCCAAGCCAATGCTGAGCAGCCGTCCTCGGGCCCTCCACCGCATGTGGGGCTGTCCCTGCGTTCCTGGTTGGTCGCCCGCAAGCGGAGTTGGAGGCTCCTGTTGGTCCCCCTACTGGTTGTCGGCCTAGCGCTCGTCCTCTGGGTGCTGCACGCCCGCGCCTTCGTGTGGACGGACGACGCCAGGGTGGAGCGGACCGTCACCGCCGTTGCCCCCAGAATCACCGGGAGGCTGGTCTCTCTTACCGTGGACACCGGAGACGGCGTGGCAGGGCGGCAGGTCGTCGCGCGGCTGGACGATCGGGATTTGCGGGCGGCTCTGGGTGAGGCGCAGGCTGGCGTCCGAGCCGGGCAGGCGCACCTGGCGCGGGCGACGGCCGCGCTGGCACTCCAGCGGACGGCCACACGCACGCAGACGGAGGCGGCAGCATCCGGCACGGCCGCCGGACGGGCCAAAGTGGCGCAGGCAGAGAAGGAGGCGGAACTGCAACAGGCGACCCTTCGGGAGCGGCTGTCGGCGGCTGAATCAGTTGTGGCGCAGAGCGCCGCCACGCTAGAAGGTATGGAGGGGCAGCAGCGGCTCACCGCCGCGCAGGTGGATGTCGAAGTGGACCAAGCGGAGCAGGCCCTGGCTGCGGCCCGCGCGCGGTTGGCAGAGGCGGAGATCGGTGTCCGCTTGGCCCAGAAGCAGACGACCCACCAGACGCGGGCCGCACAGGAGGACCTGAACGCGGCCCGAGAGCACCTTCGCGAACTCCAGAAGGGGGCTCGTCCGCAGGAGATCGCGGAGGCGCAGGCCGATGTGGACAGCGCGCAGGCGCAAGAGGAGAACGCCCGGGCCGACCTGGGCCGGTTGGGACGGCTGTACAGCCGGGGCGCCGTTTCGGCGCAGGAGCTGGACGCCGCTCGCACGCGCGCCAGGACTGCCGCGGCGAGCTTAAAGCGGAGCCAGGAGCACCTGGCCCTGCTCCGAGCCGGGCCTCGAGAGGAGCAGATCAAGGCTGCCCAAGCCCAGGTGGCGCGCGCGGAAGCAGGCGTCTCCCTTGCCCAAAGCGGAGAGGATGAGGTCGGCATGAGGCAGGAGGAAGTCAGGTGGGCGCGCGCCGCGGTGGAGCAGGCCGAGAAGGCAGCGGAGTTGGCCCGCGCGCAGCGCTTACGCGTGCTGATTGCAGAACGGCAGACCGAGGCGGGCCGCGCCGAGAAGGTGCGCACCCAGGCCGCGGCCAGGCAGACGGCGGCGGAACGGCTCGGGGTGGAGGCGAAGCGCAGCGAGGTCGCCGCCGCTCGAGCCAATCTGCGCCAGCAACAAGCCGCGCTGGAAGCAGCCCTTGCCGGCCCGGAAGAGGTGAAGCAGAAAGAGGCTGACCTGGCCGCCGCTCAAGCCGAACTCAAGCAGGCCCAGGCCCGGCTGGAGGCGGTCGGGGTTGAGCTGGCTGAGACCACCATCTACAGCCCCCTGGCCGGCACCGTCGTGCAGAAGCTGGCCGAGGTCGGGGAAGTGGTGGAACCCGGACAACCGCTGCTTGCCGTGGCCAGCAGGAACGAGGTCTGGGTCATCGCCAACTTCGAGGAGACCAAGGTCCGCCGGATTGGCGTGGGCCAGCCCGCCAGGTTCACCGTGGATGCGCTCGGCCGGGAGGCCTTCACCGGGCGCGTCATCGAGGTGCGTGCAGGCACCCAGGCCGCCTTCGCCCTCTTCCCTACCGGCAACCCGGAAGGCAGCTACACCAAGCTGGTTCAGCGGGTGCCCGTCAAGATCGCCCTCACCCGCCCTGACCCGCGGCTGGCCGTCGGCCTCTCGGTCGTGGTCGAAGTGGACGTGCGCAAGAGGTAACTCCGGCGTTCATGCTCTCCCGGTATCGCCATCTCAGAGATCGTCTGCGCGCCTCCGTGGCCTCCCTGCAGGTGGCTCACCGCACCTACAGATGGTGGGTGCTCGGGTCGGTCATGGTGGGCACCTTCATGGCCGTGCTGGACGCCACCATCGTCAATGTCTCCCTGGCGAAGATCATGACGGCCTTCGGCGTGAACGTCAGCGAGGTCGAGTGGGTGGTGACGGGATACCTGCTAGCCTTCGGGGTGCTGCTGCCGACCTCAGGCTGGCTCGGCAGCAGGTTCGGCTGCAAGCGCGTCTACGTCGCCGGGCTCCTCACCTTCACCATCGGCTCGGGCCTCTGCGGACTGGCCTGGAACGAGGACGCCCTCGTTGCCTTCCGCCTCCTACAGGGGATCGGCGCCGGCTGCCTCCAGCCCACAGCCATGACCATCGTCTCCCTGGTGTTCCCCCCACAACAGCGAGGGACTGCCCTCGGTATCTGGGGCATCGCGGGCGGCGCGTCCGCGACCCTCGGCCCCACCGTAGGCGGCTGGCTCATTGAGAACCTCGGCTGGCGGTCCATCTTCTACCTCAACGTCCCCCTCGGAATCCTGGGCTTGGTCCTGGTCGCCTTCATCCTTCGCGAAACCGACAGGCGAGCGGAGGCACCCTTTGACGCCCTGGGATTCGTCTCCATGGCCGCCTTTCTCTCGTCCCTGTTGCTCGCACTCTCCGAGGGCAACCGGGAGGGCTGGGACTCAACGTACATCCGAACCTGCGAGGTGGTGGCGGCCGTCTCCTTCCTCGTGTTCGTGGTCACGGAGCTGAAGGTAGCGGTGCCAGTGGTGGACCTGCGGCTGTTCAGAGATGCTGGCTTCAGCTCCTCCAACATACTGACCTTCGTCTTCGGTCTCGCCCTGTTCGGCAGTACGTTCCTGGTCCCCCTCTTCGTGCAGAACCTGCTCCAGTACACCGCGCTACAGGCCGGCATCCTCATGCTCCCAGGCGGCATCACCATGGCTCTGGTGAGCCCCATCGCGGGCCGCTTGTCGGACCGGCTGCCGGCGCACTGGCTCCTGGTCCCCGGGCTGCTGATCATCGCTTGGTCCATGGGGATGAACGCCACGTACATGCGCGCTCCCAGCGACTACGGGGCCCTGCGGGCCGCCATTGCCCTGCGCGGCGTCGGCATGGGACTGCTCTTCACCCCGTTGATGACGGCGGCGCTCGTCAACATCAGGCCGCGTGATATGGGTGTCGCTTCGGGGCTGCTCAACGTCATCCGCCAGGTCGGCGGCAGCTTCGGGATAGCTTTGTTCAGCAACCTATTGGAGCGCCGAACGCTCTTCCATCGAGCAGTGCTGGCCGAGTCGCTGCCGCTGACGAGGCAGGCTCTCTACAGCAGCCGCCCTCAGAACGCCTCCGCAGCAGCCAGGCTGGTGCCGACACTGCGCGGGCTCCTGACCCAACGCGGCATTCCGCCGGCAAGCGCTGCCCTGGCCGCCGGGCAGATGCTCTCCCTGGCCATCGGCCGGGCGGCTACCATCGTAGCCTACCAGGACTGCTTCCGCGTCGCCATGTGGCTTGCCCTGCTCGCAGTCGTCTTCGCCCTTTTCGTGCCCGGGCGGAGAGCCGCGCCAGGCCCTGCGCCCAGCACCCCACCCGCCCCGGCTGAATGACCGCGGGCCTCGTGCGAGCGGACTGGCGGCCGACGTGACCGCCTGGTCGGCGCTGATGGGCACGGGTTGCCCCCAACCTGGCGCAGCCGACACCGCGGCAAGCACCACGAGGAGTGGCAGCCAACCGCTGGAACTCCGCCACGCCTCAGCCTTCTCTCGACTCGCCATGACTACCATCCCTCTCTCGAAGCGACCGATGTGCCATTGTGGGTCGTGAAAGGTGTCTCCTCATTGACATCCAGGTCGCGTCCACGTACGCCTGGCAGTCTATGCACGGCTGGTTCGGGATGATATAGTGAAAAGCCACCCCAAAGGTCCCGGCCAGAACGGGCCCACCCGCAGCAAACCAACCGACACACAGCACAACCGCTGCCAACGGCTTGACCTGCTTCATCTTGCCATGCCTCCTCCCTGAGTGCCCTCAAGCAAGCGAGCCACACGGTTACCGTGTGGCTCGCAGCAAACCCGTATGTGTTGAGCCGCGCTCTCGGGTCAGCCCCCGGGCGCGATAACCGTATCCAGCAGGCCGCTCCGCTAGGGGCCGACTGCCAACCCTAACCACTCCACTGCCCCCTTCTGCCCACTCAGCAAAACCGCCCTCTTCAAACCATCTCCCGCACCTGCACCCTAGCCGTTGCCCTCCGGCCTGTCAAGGCCTTTCTGGCACGGCTTGACAGGCCTGCGCCAAAGCCCTATTATCACCTGTGGCTGCGTGACTTCCCCCAGAGTCGGAGGCAGTACCCATGGGTCCGCGGGAGGGCCGCCATCTCGCGCTAGCTACGCCTGCTCTGCTGCTCGTCTGGGCCGTCCTGTGCTGCGTTCAGCCCGTCCGGGCGCAAGAGGAGTACCGGCTGCAAGCAGGCGATGTGCTCCACTTAGCCGTGATCGGTGAGGAGGATTACACGGGCGACTACGCGGTGAGCCTGTTCGGCAACCTGGCGTTGGGCGACCTGGGCGCCATCAAGGTGGCCGGCGCCACGGTGAGCGAGGCCCGCGACCTCATCGTGACTCACCTCAAGCAGTACCTCAAACGGCCTCGGGTATCGCTGGTGCTGGATGAGGAGAAATCGCGGCGGCGCATCTACGTGTGGGGCGCGGTGGAGAAGCCGCAGTACGTAGAGCTGCCCCTGGGCGCGACTGTCGGCGCCGCCATTGCCGCCGCGGGGGGCTTCTCGGCCGTCGGCGTGCGCAGCGCGGTGGCCGTGCAGCGGGTGGTCGGCGAGCCCGTCATTGCCGACCTGTCGCCGGGCAAGGATGGCCTGCCCAAGGACGCAGGGCTCGCGCTGCGGTCCGGAGACGTGATCTGGGTGCCGCAGTCCACTGCCCTGATCACGGTGTTGGGGGCGATACAGCAGCCCGGGCGCTACCCTCTGGACCCCAGTCGCGAGACGACGGTGCTGGACGCCGTGGGCGTGTACGGTCAGGGCCCAGCCAAGGAGACGCAGCTCGGCGACGCCACCATCCTGCGGGAGGGCGAAGAGCCACGCCGCGTCAACCTGCGCCAGTTGCTGTTCGCCGGAGACCTCACGCAGAACGTCGCGCTCCAGGCGGGTGACGTGGTGGTAGTGGCCGAGGCGGAGCGCATCACCGTTCTGGGGCAGGTGGCCGCGCCGGTGAAGTTCGCTCCGGGCCTCAAGACCACGGTAACGGACGCCCTGGCGCTGGCGCAGGGCCTGACCCCCACCTCCGACCTGCGCAGCGCGGCCATCATCCGCGCCGGTCAGCGCATGCCAGTGGACCTGGAGGCCCTCTGGCTGCACGGCGACAGCACCAAGGATGTCGAGTTGCTGCCCGGCGACGTGCTGCTCATACCGGAGGCTGACAATCAGATCGTGGTGGTAGGCGAGGTCACCAAGCAGGGCGCCTTCGCCATCAAGCCCGGCACGCGGCTGCTGACGGCTATCAACCTGGCCGAGGGATTCACCAAGGAGGCCGATCTGACCCGCACCACCGTCCTGCGCGAGGGCGAAACCATCATCGCCAACCTCAAGGCGGTGCTGGAACAGGGGAGCACTGAGTTGAACGTCCCCGTGTCGCCGGGCGATGTGGTCATGGTGCCGCCGATGGAGAAGGCCTACGTGCTGGGCGCGGTAATGAAGCCGGGCAAGTACCCCGCGGGCGGCGACCGCACCGTACTGGACCTGCTGAGCGACGCCGGCGGCCCCACGCAGCAGAGCAGCCCGGGGCGGATCGTGATTGCTCGCCGGACCGTCAGCGGCCAGGAGGAGATAGTGAAGTTCGACCTGCGCCAGGATGCGGCACAGGCCGACGTGGACCCCAGGTTCAGGGTGCAGCCCGGCGACATTGTGTTCGTGCCCACCAAGAGCGAGCGCCGCGATTGGTCGGCCATGCGCGACATCTTCTGGAGCGCCAGCAGCCTGGCCCTGGGGCTGCTGCGCTAGGCAGCCTGTTCCTGAGCCGCCGCTTGACGCAGCAGTTGCTTCAGTTGACCCCGCATGTCGGAGAACCCCGGGTGCCGCATTAGCGACCCGAAGTCTGAGATCACCATCTCCGGCGCGCCCAGGCGCAGGCCGAAGCGCAGCGCCTCCAGCAGCCGGTCCTCGGGAGCCGGCGAACCGCCCACCCAGATTTGCGCCAGCTTACCTGCCTGCTCCGCTTCGCGCATGGCGCCACGGGCGATGCGGGACATCAAGTCCTCCATGCCCGCCCGGGCCGCCCGCCAGTCGGCCGCCACCGCCAAGCCGTCCACGGCAGCGCTGGTCAGCAGGGGCTGCCAGTGCTCAGACTCCATCGCCACCTGCCCCGGCGCCAGCCAGGGCGTCGTCTTCACTATGCTGCGCGCTGCCGGGTTAATGCTCTTGGTAGCCGCCGTGGCAGCCAGCAGAAACGCGATCAGGCTCTTCTGGCGGAAGCTCAGGACGCGGTGGTCCAGCTCGACGGGCATGTCCTCGTCGTACTCGGCTGCGTAGAACCGTTGGCAGTACAGGCAGCGGCAGCCCCAGTTGCCGCGGCCGTAGTAGAAGGCCGGCTCGGCCCACACGAACCCATCGCAGGCCAGCATCTCCGCCAGGTCGCGCGTGCGCAGCTCAAACCATTGCAGGAACTCCGGGTGATTGGGGCAGGCACGCTCGACCAGCGCGCCCCGGCTGTCAACCTGCCTCGCGTGCGGAAAGGCTCTGACGAACCGGCTCTGGGCGCCGGCCTTGGCAGCCAACACCAGGCCGTAGCCCCGGGGCAGCGCGTAGGTCTGAAGGCCGCGGCCGCGGCACTCGCGGGCGAACTCGGCCAGCTCCAGGCCGACCTGATCCTGGCGGTCCTCCTCGCACTCGATGAACACGCTGCGGAAGCCGCAGTCCTCGATCAGCGCCAGGCTCACAGCGTTGGCCGTGTCGGGATCGCCCGCTAGCACAATGCCCACGCGCATGCGCTCGCTCACCCTCGCCAACGTTAGCTCCCTGTTCCACGACAGGTCGGGGTTGTCCTCTCGCACCCGCGCTTCAGCCGAGCGGTACAGGTGTGCGCCGGGCAGTTGCTGGGTATACACGGTACAAAAGGTAGCGTTGCCCGCTGCCGCAGCGTCGCGACCGCGTGTCGCGGCGCGCCACTCCGGCATTTCCCGCCAGCTTTGGCGGCTTCCATAGCTGTGAGCCTGCCATGACCGGCGCCGGGCGGGCCTGTCTGACGGCAGGCAGGGACGTGGCCCACATGCTGTGCCGGAAGTGCTGGGACGAAACCTGGGAAGGGCTGCGCTGCAAGACCTGCGGCGCCAACCTCCTGCGGCAGAAGTCCCTCCGCCTGCGCCTCCACGAGGCCCGCGAGCGCGAGATCAAGCGCGCGATGGCCTGGGGCTTCGGCCTGGCCCTGCTGGTGCTCCTAGCCTGGACCCACACCGTGCCGCGGATGGCCCTCTATAGCGCCGGGCTGTCCGGCACGCTCATTGCCTTCTACCTGACCACCGTGGGCGCGCTGGATCCCTACGAGGAAGGCTGGGAGTGCTTCTGGGAGACCTACGGCCCCGGCGTTCGCTACCTGCTGGGCACAGGCGGCCAGGTGCTGACCGCCTGCCTGCGGCGCGAGGGCCTGACCAACTTCCTCATCATCGAATGCGCCGTCATCTTCTGGACTCTCCCCCTTTACGACGTGCTGGGCAGGATGTATGATGTGACCTGCCCGCTGGTCATGTACGCGGGCGGCGTGTTCGGCTGGTTTTGCTCCAGCTTCGTCTGGCGCGAGTACTACTAGCCTGACGCTCGTCAGGCGAGCCGAGGCTGAGCATCCAGCCGTCAACGCCAAGCCCATCAGCGGGCAGGGAGTGCTGCACGTGAAGGGAGTCATCCTGGCCGGAGGCGGCGGCACGCGGCTGTGGCCGCTCACCAAGGTCATCAACAAGCATCTGTTGCCCGTGGGCCGCTACCCCATGATCTACTACCCGCTGGGCACGTTGGTGGAGGCAGGCATCACCGACATCATGATCGTGACCGGCGGCAACAACGCCGGCATGTTCCTGGAGCTGCTGGGCAATGGGCGGGACTTCGGGCTCCGGCACCTCAACTACACCCACCAGGACCGCGCGGGGGGCATCGCGCACGCCCTGCGCCTGAGCCAGGATTTCGTGGACGGCGAGCGCTGCGTGGTGATGCTGGGCGACAACATCCTGGGCGGGAGCCTCAGGCGGCACGTGGAGACGTTTGCCGGGCAAGAAAAGGGAGCCAAGGTCCTGCTCAGGCAGGTGCCCAACCCCGAATCGTATGGCGTGGCGCAGGTAGACGAGCAGGGCCGAGTCACGCGCATCGTGGAGAAGCCCAGGCAGTTCATCTCCGATTACGCGGTCATCGGCGTGTACATGTACGACGAGCTGGTCTGGGAGATCGTGCCGACGCTGAGCGAGTCGGCTCGCGGGGAGCTGGAGATCACCGACGTCAACAACGCCTACCTGGAGCGGGGCCTGCTCACCGCCGATATCATCGAGTGCGAGTGGGGCGACGGCGGCGAGTCGTTCGAGTCGTATCACGAGTGCTTCCACGTCGCGGAACGCAACCAACCGCTGGCCGGCTTCGACGTTCTCAACCAGAGCAAGCGGGCGTAGGCGTACCTCTAGCGCTGGCCGTGCACCACCACTGTTGGCTCTCCCCCCTGAACCGCTGTACCCGCCGGGAGCAACCGGGGAGGGGAGTGCGCAGGTCGCGGCGAATCAGGTTCCGCCGCCGCTGTGCTCCCCCCACGGCCGCACTGCCGTAGGCTGCCATTCTCTCGACGGTCCTGCGGCACTCGAAAGGGAGCAGTTGCTGTGAAGGTGACTATCGTTGGAGCCGGCAACGTGGGCGCGAGCTGCGCCCAGCGCATCGCGGAAGCGGGCCTGGCAGACGTGGTGCTGCTCGATGTGCTCGAGGGTGTGGCCAAGGGCAAGGCCCTAGACCTCATGCAAGCCGCGCCGGTGGTCGGCCACAGCCGCAACATCATCGGCAGCGGCGACTATGCAGACGGCAAGGGCTCCCAGATCGTGGTGGTCACGGCGGGGGTCCCGCGCAAGGCAGGCATGTCGCGCGACGATCTGCTGGAGGTCAATGCCGGCATTGTGACCGACGTGGTTACCAGGCTGAGGAAGGTCGCGCCCAACTGCATGCTCATCATGGTCAGCAACCCGTTGGACGTGACCACCTGGCTGGCCTACAAGCTGAGCGGGCTGCCCAAGCAGAAGGTCATGGGCATGGCCGGGGTGCTGGACAGCACTCGTTTCCGCGCGTTCATCGCTATGGAGCTGGGCTGCTCGCCAGAGGAGGTCAACGCTATGGTCCTGGGAGGGCGCACCACGGCGCTGGCGGTGCACGTGTTGCGTCACCCCTGCCACCTTGACTCGCTGCCCTGCGCGGTCAACATCCAGTGCCATGCACACCGGCACCGATCAGCGGTGCTCTGAGGGCCGGCCATGAACGAGCAGCCCATCCGCCTGACCACGCCGCTCTCCGACGACGACATCATGCGGCTCCACGCCGGGGATGCAGTGCTGCTGTCGGGCGTCATCTACACCGCGCGAGACGCGGCGCACAAGCGGCTCATCGAGCTCATAGAGCACGGCAAGGAGCTGCCCCTTGACGTTCGCGGCCAGGTCATCTACTACTGCGGCCCCACGCCTGCCCGGCCGGGGCAGGTGATTGGCTCGGCCGGCCCCACCAGCAGCTACCGAATGGACCCCCGCACGCCCCAGCTCATCGCGCTGGGCCTAAAGGGCACCATTGGCAAGGGCCCCCGCTCCGAGGGGGTCAAGCAGGCGCTCAGGGAACACAAGGCCCCTTACTTCGCCGCCATCGGCGGCGCCGGGGCGCTGCTGGCGCAGACGATCAAGAGCGCCCAGGTCATGGCCTACGAGGAGCTAGGGCCCGAGGCCATTCGGCGCCTGGAGGTCGTCGAGTTCCCGCTGCACGTGGCGTGCGATTGCCACGGGGGCGATGTATACAGCCGGTAATGTCATGTGGGGGGTCCTGTTGACGACGGAGACCACGCTCATCATCATCAAGCCTGACGGCGTGGAGCGAGGGTTGGTGGGGGAGGTGATAGGCCGCTTCGAGCGGGACGGCTTCCGGCTGGAGGCGGCGACCCACCTGCGGCTGTCCGGGCAGCAGGCGGAGGGGTTCTACGCCGAGCACCGGGGCAAGGAGTTCTTCCCCCGGCTGATCGAGTTCACGACCTCCGGGCCCGTGCTGGTGCTGGCGCTCTCGCGGGAAGGCGCCATCGAGCGGGCCCGCGGGCTGGTCGGCGCCACGAACCCGGCCCAGGCTGCGCCAGGCACTATGCGCGGCGACTTCGGGCTGGACAACACGCGCAACACCGTCCACGCCAGTGACTCGCCTGAGTCGGCTCGCCGGGAGGTTTCCTTTTTCTTCCCCGAGCTGGTGGGCCGGTAACGCCCCACGGCCTGGAACCTTCCGCAGGAAGCCGCGTTGTCTTAGGGTGACGGACGCCGGTCGAGGGATCATGTCCCCGAATCGCAGCCTGGCTGCCCGGTGACGGCTTGGGGGAGCGGGCGGATGCCCGCGCCCCTGGAGGGAGAATCAGGCATGCGCGCTATCTATGTGATCGCCACGCTGGCCGCGGTGCTGCTGGTTCCAGCTTTGGCACGGTGTCAACCGCCGGTGCCCGGGGCGACCGCTGGCGGCACTGGCGAGGCCCCCAAGGCCCTGCCGCCGGGGGTGCTGGCGCAGTTCGATCTCGAGAACGAGGCGGACGTGCAGGGCTGGGCGCCCCTAGTCGAGGGCACCACGCTGAGCATCACCCACGAGCCGGCCAATGTGCGCCAGGGCCAGGGGGCGCTGCAATTCGATTACACGCCAGTGGAGGACTATTACCTGTTCCAGCGCGGGGGGCTACAGGTGCCCGGCGCTAAGTCGTTGAGCTTTTCGGTGAAGGCGACAGAGAAGACGCCGCTGTTGTACGGCCTGGGCGAGGGCGACGGCTCGGCCTACGATGCCTTCCTGGAGCTTCCCGCCAACAAATGGGTGGACGTCCAGGCTAACTTGGCTGACCTGCAACTGCGCCCGGGATCGGTGGACGAGAACAACCAACTCGACGCGGATCAGCTAGCCACTGTCGTCTTCTTCGATCTATGCAACATGCCCGGCGAAGACGGCCGCGCCCTGGGTTGGAAGAAGGGCCCGCAGAAGCTGTGGCTTGACAACGTAATCATCGGCACCCAGGAAGTCCCGTCGGTTTTCCGCACGGAGGACCTGCCCAACGGCAAGCGACGGATCGTGGTGGCCGACTTCGAATCGCAAGTCGTGCGAGGCCTGGACGTGGGCGGAGCCGTTCTTGACCTGGTGCCGGCCGACCGGGGACAGGCGCTCAAGATTACCTATCGGGTGGGGCCGGAGCGCTGGTCCGGGGTGGTGCTGGGCCTGGGGTCGCTGGACCTGCGGGGCCTGGAGCAGGTGAAGGTGCGGCTGAAGTCCGCCGCCAAGGCAGCCGTCAACCTGGTGCTGGAGGAGCGGGGCGACAAGAGCCACTACGAACGGCTACTCGACCTGGAGGGCAACGGGGCCTGGCACAGCTACGAAGTGCCCGTGGCCGAGTTCACCCTCTCGGAGACTTCCGAAGACGAGAACGGGCAGCTCGACCCGGGCGAGCTGCGCGTGGTGATTGTGGTGGTGGACACCTACAACGCGGTGGTGGATGCTCAGGGCCAGGGCGCAGTGACCGCGGACGACATCGAGCTCATCTGCGGGCCAGCGCCGGGCGCCACCCAGGAGCGGACGCTGGCGCCCGAGACAAAGTGACCGGCGAGGCCCGGAACCTGACTGCGGTCGGCGTCGTCATGTAGAACGAGGTAAGCTCGGCGCGGCCGACGAGTCTGTCGGCGCCTGGGCGATTCAGCCGCACGTGTGAGCATGACGGGAGGGCGTCATGTTGCAGGCACAGGGAGGGCTTCCCCGGCTGCTGCCTCTGATTACCTTGCTGGCAGCAATGGGGAGCTTTTGCCTACTGACCGCACCCCCCAGCACCGCCGCAGTCAACTACCAATTCCTGGAGGACGAGGGCCAGAGCGATTTCGACCTTGCCGCCGTCCTGGTGGCGCCGGAGAAGTGGCCGGAGGGCGAGCTGCGCATGTGCTTCGGCTACACCGATGACGCCAACCACTACTACGCGCGCCTCTCGCAGGGCCAGGTGAGCTTCTTCAAGGTCGCCGCCGGCAACGCGCAGCCCATTGGCACGACGGGAACGCTGCCCCCTGGAGCCAACAACATTGCCGTGGTGCGGCGCGACTGGCGCATGGCTTTCACCGCCGGAGGGCAGTCGCTGGCACAGGCGTTCGATGGGGAGCTGCGCGGCCCCAAGGTTGGCTGGTGGTCGTCCAGCGCAGCGCTGAAGTTGCAGGACCCCTTCATTCAGCAGGTAGACAAAGTGTACGTGGTGGACGACTTCGTGCGGCCGCCAGGGGAATCGGGCGAGTGGAAGGCCCTGAGCGGCAAGTGGGACAACACCTCGCTCCAGACCGGGCAGGCCAACGTGCAACTGAGCGCCAACCCGTTTGCCTACGCCGCGCAGGAGCCTGCCAACGCACTGGCCAGCATTGGCTACTGGTTCTGGGACGAGTACCGGGTCGAGGCGGCAGCCAAGGCCGACGGCGCTGCTGCGCTGGGGCTGGCGGGCTACCTGCAAGACAAAGACAACCTCGTGCTGTTCCGCTGGGCGCCCGTGGGCGGCAAAGACCAGGGGCGCGAGCGGCAGCTCATCCAGGTCACCAAGGGCCAGTGGAAGCTACTGGCTTCGGCGGCCGGCGGACACGTGCCCGGGCACTGGTATCGCCTGGGGCTGGCCTGTTACCACGGCACGGTGCAGGCCTTCATTGACGACGAGCCGGCCCTCGCGGCGGCGACCACCACCTATCAGCACGGCGCCGCCGGCCTGTACGCCAGCGAGGGCAAGATGGCCTACTTCGACGACGTGGCCATCACCAACAGCTCGGGGTTGGCGGACAGCTTCGAGGCCGAGGATGGCCGCTGGCACATGGCCAAGGGCCATTGGATCTACCGCGACGGTCAACTGAAGTGCTATGCACCCACCGGCGCGGCACGCATAGTGGGCGGCTCCTACTCCTGGCGCAGCGTCACTTTCCGGGCCGACCTGACTAACGAAGACAATGGCGGCATCGGGCTGCTGTTCTGCTACCAGAATGACAGCAACTACTACCTGTTCCGCTGGGGTGGCGCGGAGGGGACCGAGTATCGGCACAAGAGGCAGATCGTGCGGGTGCGGGACGGACGTGAAGAGGTGGTGGGGCAAAGCTCTGGCGCTTACAAGCCAGGCCAGGCCTATCCCGTGCGGGTAACCTACGAGCAGGGCTATATCCGGATAGAGGCGGGCGGGGAGACCATCCTGGAGACAGCCGATGCGGCGCTGGATCACGGGGCGGTGGGCTTCTTTGCCGAGGGGACCAAGGGCGCGTACTTCGACAACTTCGCCCTCAGCACGCTGAACCCCAGCTACCAGCCTCCCAGGATCACCGAGCAGTTCACCAAGGAGGCGACCATGGCGGGCTGGGCCAGCCCGGCAGGCATCTGGGACCCCAAGGGCGGGGCCTACTGGAACAAGACCGTGTTCTATGGGCCCTGCTGGGCCAGGGTCGTGCTTCCCGAGGTGGGGCAAAGCTCTGGGAACGTCACGCTGGCGGTAGCCGGCGACGGCAACAGCCTGACCAGCGGCTACAGCCTCAGGGCTCAGATGGAGGCGGGCAAGCGCGAGGTCATCGTCTCGCTGCGGCGGGGGCAGGAGGAGGTGGCCTCCGCAGCGGTGACCATACCGGAGGGGGTCCAGGACCCGGAGCTGGTGCTGCGGCGGCGGGGGCCCTGCGTCATGGGCATCCTGGACGAACGGCCGGTCGTGGCCATGTTGGACGGTGGGCGGCCGCGCGAGGGGCACTACGCAGCCGTGGCCATGAACGGCCTGCCCGTCTCGCTGCAAACGGCCTACGCCTCGGGCGACAACATCCTCGACTACACTTTCTCGGGCGCGCCCGCGGACTGGTACGCCCGGAATGGCAACTGGCAGATAGTGGACCGTTGGCCCTGCTCTCCGGGCTGGGCCTGGTTTGGCTGCCAGCCGCATCAGCGGCCGGTGGTGTTCAGCAAGCACACCTTTGAGGGGGACCTGACCTTCGAGTTCTATGGCGCGGTGGTCATGGACCTGCCCCGAGAGCCCGGCTACAGCCACCCCAGCGACATCAACGCGGTCATCTGCGCCGACGGCAAGCGCCTGGACAGCGGCTATAACTGCATCTTCGGCGGCTGGGTGGGCAGCGGCTGCGGCCTGCTGCGCAAGGACAAGCTCATCGAGCAGAACAGCAATTTCCGCTTCGTCAACCCCATCAGCAGCAACTTTGCCTTTCATCGGCACTGGTTCTACATACGCATCGAGAAGCAGGGCAATCACATCCGTCAGTCCATTGACGGCATAGACATCGCCGACTTCGGGGACCCCAACCCCCTCCCAGGCGGCCACGTCGGTTTCTGGAGCTGGGACAACGGCATCCTCATCGCCCGCGCCCGCATCTCCTACGAGAAGATGGGGCCGCCCCTTGACCCCGCCACTCTCCTGCCCCCGAGCGGCGAGCCCGACAAGACCGACGTGCCCTTCGCCCTCTACAAAGGCGGCTAGCAGCTCATCGCTCGCAGGTTACGGGTGTCAGGTTCCAGGCGACGGCAACCTGGAAGCCTGTCGCTCGTGCCGCCACCGCCTCTCGTTCCCCTATTGCGCCTGTGCAGGAGCTCCGCCCGACGCCAGCGAAGGTAGCGCCGTCGGGCAGCGGGGCCTTCGTGTGTTGCGATTCGAGGCGGAGCGCAGCTCCGCGAGCACAAGGGGGAGGGCGACTTGGACATCGCAGTCTCGGAGCTGAGGCCGCCGGCGCGCATTCTCATGGGCCCTGGGCCCAGCAACGTGCCCCCACGGGTGCTGCGGGCCCTGGCCTCCCCCGTGATAGGGCACCTGGACCCAGCGTTCCTAGCCATCATGGAAGAGACGAAGGCGCTGTTGCAGCAGCTCTTCCAGACGGAGAATGAGCTGACATTCCCTGTCTCCGGCACCGGCAGCGCCGGCATGGAGGCTTGTCTGGCCAATCTTCTCGAGCCCGGCGATCAGGCCGTCGTGTGCGTCAACGGGCTCTTCGGCACGCGCATGACCGACATCGTGCGCCGCTGCGGCGGGCTGCCCATCATCGTGGAGGCACCCTGGGGCGAGATCATTGACCCCGACGATGTAGAGCGCGCGCTGGCGGACTCCGGGGCCAAGCTAGTCGCGGTGGTGCACGCGGAGACCTCGACGGGGGTGCTGCAACCACTGACCGAGCTGTCGCGCCTTGTGCGCGAGCGGGGGGCGCTGCTGTTGGTGGATACAGTCACCTCGCTGGGCGGGTTCCCGGTGCAGGTGGACACCTGGGGCATAGATGCGGTCTACAGCGGCACGCAGAAGTGCCTGAGCTGCCCGCCGGGGCTGGCGCCGCTGTCGTTCAGCCAGCGGGCCGTGGAGGCCCTGGAGCTGCGCAAGACGCCTGTGCAGAGCTGGTATCTGGACCTGAGCATGGTGCGGCGCTACTGGGGCCAGGAGCGCTTCTACCACCACACCGCGCCCATCAGCATGATCTACGCGCTGCACGAGGCCCTGCGCCTCGTCTTCGAGGAGGGCCTGGACGAGCGCTTTGCTCGGCACAAGCGGAACCACCTGGCGCTGGTGGCGGGGCTGGAGGCGATGGGCCTGAGCCTGCTGCCCAAACGCGACCACCGCTTGTGGATGCTTAACGCGGTAGTAGTGCCCGAAGCAGTTGACGAGGCCCGCGTGCGGCGGCGTTTGCTGGACGAGTTCGGCATCGAGATCGGCGGGGGCCTGGGCGAGCTGAAGGGCAAGGTCTGGCGCGTGGGGCTCATGGGGTACTCGTCCACCCGCAACAACGTGCTGCTGTTCCTAGTCGCCCTGGAGCGGGCGCTCCAGGAGGAGGGCTACGCGCTGTCCCCAGGAGCGGGGGTTGCCGCAGCTTTCGGCGAGTACTAGGGGAGCGCCTGGCCCACACGAGGAGCCCTTGTCAGCCTGAGCGTCAGCGAAGGATCTCGCCAAGGACCCGTGGGGCTGGAGGCAGATTCTTCGCTTCGCTCAGGATGACATGGAGGGCGGCGGACGCGCGTGAAGCGCGTCCCTGCAAGACCGTCACCGTCAAGAGTGCTTGATGCCCAAACGAACCCCTTTGTACGACCGACACGTGGCCTTGGGCGCGAAGATGACGCAGTTCGCCGGCTGGGAGATGCCGGTGCGCTACGCGGGCATCATCAAGGAGCATGATGCGGTCAGGCAGCGGGCCGGGCTCTTTGACATCTGCCACATGGGTCAGATCGAGGTGCGCGGCGAGCACGCCACGGCCGTGGTGCAGCGTGTCAGCACCAACGACGTGAGCAGACTGCCGGTGGGGAAGGCGCAGTATTCGGTCATGTGCCGCGAGGACGGCGGCATCGTGGACGACATCCTCACCTATCGGCTGGCCGAAGATCGCCTGATGCTGGTGGTCAACGCCGCCAACCGCGAGAAGGACTACGAGTGGATCAAGCAGGTGGCGGCGGGCCTGCGCGCCGAAGGGCGCTACGGCCCACAGGCGGGAGAGGCCGAGGTTGCTGACATATCGGACCAGACGGCTCTGCTCGCCCTTCAGGGGCCAGCCGCCGAGCGCGTGCTCCAACGGCTGACCAACGACGACCTGTCTGCGATTGGGCGCTACTGGGCCGCGGAGGTGAAGCTGCTCGGCGCCCTCCAGGCGCTGGCCTCGCGCACCGGCTACGCCGGCGAGGACGGCTTCGAGGTTTACTGCTCGCCGGCCGACGTCGGCGCGCTTTGGGATGCCATCCTGGACGCGGGCAAGGACGATGGTGTGGTCCCCTGCGGCTTGGGGGCCCGGGATGTGCTGCGGTTGGAGGCGGGCCTGTGCCTGTACGGGCAGGACATCAGCGAGGAGACCAATCCCCTCGAGGCCGGCCTGGAGTGGATCGTCAAGTGCGACAGCAAGCCTGACTTCGTGGGGCGCGAGGCCCTCTGCCGGATCAAAGCCCAGGGCACACCGCAGCGCCTGGTGGGGCTGCACATGGAGGGGAGCCGCATCCCCCGGCACGGCTGCATGGTGTTGGCCGAGGGCGAGCGCATCGGCCTCGTCACCAGCGGCACCTACTCTCCGTCTCTGGACTGCCCCATCGCCCTGGCCTACGTGCGGATGCCCTATGCGCGCGAGGGCAGCGTGGTGGAGGTCAGCATCGGCCCTCGCCACGAGCGGGAACCAGGCCGGGTCGTGTCGAAGCGGCTCCTGGACGAGCTGAACAAGCACTGATGCTACTCTGCGAAGCAGCTTCGCTGCGTAGCACGAGGGGAGGCCACCTGTGGAGATTCCAGCAGGCCTGAAGTACACGATCACCCACGAATGGGCGCGGCAGGAGGGCGAGCTGGTGCGGGTGGGCGTAACCGACCACGCGCAAAACGAGCTGGGGGACATCGTGTACCTGGAGCTGCCCGAGGTAGGCAGATGGCTGGCCAAGGATGAGCCCTTCGGGGTGATTGAGAGCGTCAAGGCCGCGGCCGACCTGTACATGCCGGTGGGCGGCGGGATTGTGGAGGTCAACGCGGCCGCCGCCGAGGACCTGGACACCATCAGCGCCTCGCCTTACGAAAAGGGCTGGCTGATCGCCATCAAGCCTACGAACCCGTCGGAGCTGGACGGGTTGATGGACGCGGCGGCCTACGAGCAATACCTGGCGGAGGCCTAGTGTGAGCTACGTTGCGCTGACGCCGGAAGACAGGGAGCTGATGCTGGCCTCGGTCGGCGTGGACAGTATGGAGGATCTCTTCGCCGGCATTCCCGCCGAACTGCGCCAGCAGGCGCAGCTCGACCTGCCTGCACCTCTGTCGGAGCCGGAGCTGTTGCGGCACCTGGAAGAGCTGGCAGGCCAGAACCGAAGCGCGCGGGAGCTGACGTGCTTCCTGGGCGGGGGCATCTACGACCATTTCATCCCCAGCCTGGTCTTGGACGTGACCGCGCGGCCCGAGTTCAAGACCGCCTACACCCCCTACCAGCCGGAGGTCTCGCAGGGCCTCCTCCAGGCCATCTACGAGTACCAGACCATGATCTGCGAGCTGACGGGGATGGAGGTGGCCAACGCTTCGGCTTATGACGGCGCAACGGCGACCGCCGAAGCGGCGCTTATGGCCATTGCGCACACGCGCCGGCAGCGGGTGGTGGTCTCGGAGGGGCTGCATCCGGCCGCGCGCTCCTGCTTGCAGACGCACGTGTGGAGCGTGGAGGTAGAGATCTCCCGGGTGGGCCTCGAGGGCGAAACCGGGCAGACCGACCTGGCCGCGCTGGAGAAGGCCCTCGGTCGGGCAGGAAGGCCCGACCTAGGCAACGGCTCTCACGGAGAAAGGGCTGTAGGTCGGCCATTCCTGGCCGACGACGCCGCCTGCGTGATCGTGCAGCACCCGAACTTCCTGGGGGTTATGGAGGACGTGGAGGCCATCTGTGCTCTGGCCAAGCAGGCCGGGGCGCTGGTTGTGGTCAATGCCGACCCCATTTCACTTGGCCTGCTCAAGCCGCCGGGCGACTACGGCGCCGACATCGCCGTGGGCGAGGGGCAGCCGCTGGGGCTGCCCATGAGCTTCGGCGGGCCGCTGTTGGGCTACATCGCCTGCACGGAGGGCCTGCTGCGCCGGCTGCCAGGGCGCATAGTCGGCGCCACGACGGACGGGCTGGGCCGGCGGGGATACTGCCTCACGCTCCAGGCTCGGGAGCAGCACATCCGACGCGAGAAGGCGACCAGCAACATCTGCACCAACGAGGCGCTGTGCGCCCTGGCCGCCGGGGCCTACCTGGCCCTCATGGGGCCCCAGGGGCTCAGGCAAGTGGCCGCCCTGTGCGCCTGCAAGGCCCACTACGCCCACGCGGAGCTGTGCAAGCTGGAGGGCTGCGAACCGGCCGTCAGTGGCCCGTTCTTCAGGGAGTTCGCGGTGAAGCTAACGAAGGACCCAGAGGAAGTCTGCCGCGCGCTCCTGGACCGGGGCATTCTGGCCGGCCTGCCCCTGGGGCGACACTACCCGCAGCTCGCCGACGCACTGCTTGTCGCGGTGACCGAGAAGCGCACCAAGGCGGACATTGACGCGCTGGTGGAGGGGGTGAGGTCGTGTCTCTGATGCCACGCACTGTATTCGAGCTTTCGGCCCCCGGCAAGCGGGGCGTGAGGCTGCCGACGAGCGACGTAGGCGAGCAGCCGCTGGGCGAGCTGCTGCCGGCGGACGCTCTGCGCCGCGATCCGCCGGCTCTACCCGAGGTGACCGAGCCCGAGCTGGCACGGCACTATGCTGCGCTGGCCGCCAAGTCGTTTGGCGTGGACAGCGGGACCTATCCGCTGGGCTCGTGCACCATGAAGTACAACCCGAAGGTGAACGAGCGCGTGGCCGCCTTGCCCGGATTCACGGACCTCCACCCCTATCAGCCCGAGGAGACCGTGCAAGGGGCGCTGCGGCTCATGCGCGACCTGGAGCAGATGCTGTGCGAGATCGGCGGGATGGACGCCGCCAGCCTCCAGCCGCCTGCCGGCGCCAGCGGGGAGTCCACCTGCCTGCGCATCATCCGCGCCTACCACGACTCGCGGGACGATGGCGCGCGCCGCAAGGTGCTGGTGCCCGATTCGGCCCACGGCACCAACCCGGCGTCGGTGGCCCGCTGCGGCTACGAGCCCGTGACCATTCCCAGCAACAAGCGCGGGCGCGTGGACCTGAAGGCGCTGCGAGGCCTGCTCGACGAGACGGTCGCGGCCATCATGCTGACCAACCCCAACACCTTGGGGCTGTTCGAGGACGGAATCTTGGAGATTGCGGCGGCCATGCACGAGGCCGGGGCGCTGCTCTACTGCGACGGCGCCAACCTCAACGCCATCCTGGGCAAAGCCAAGCCGGGTCACATGGGCTTCGATGCCATGCACTTCAACCTGCACAAGACGTTCGGGACCCCGCACGGCGGCGGCGGGCCGGGCGCGGGGCCGATTGCAGTCAAGGAGAAGCTAGCACCCTTCCTCCCCATCCCCCGGGTCGTCGAGCGGGACGGGCGGCTGCGGCTGGAGACCGACTTCCCGGAGTCAATCGGTCGGGTGCACGGCTTCTGCGGCAACTTCCTGGTGGCGGTGCGGGCCTATGCCTACATCCGGAGCCTGGGAGCCGAAGGCCTCAAGGAGGTCAGCGAGACGGCGGTGCTCAACGCCAACTACCTGATGGCGGCGCTGTCGGCGTTTCTGGACCTGCCCTACGAAGGCCCCTGCATGCACGAGTGCGTGCTGTCGGCGGAGTCGCTGCGGGAGAAGCACGGCATTCGGGCGCTGGACATCGCCAAGCGGCTGATTGACTTCCGCATACACCCACCAACCATGTACTTCCCCCTGATCGTCAAAGAGGCGCTCATGATCGAGCCCACGGAGACGGAGAGCAAGCTGTCGCTGGACGAGTTCCTGGCCGCCATGCTGGTCATCCTCGACGAGGCCCAGCAAGAGCCCGAGACGCTGCGCCAGGCGCCCCACACCACCCCGGTGGGCCGGCTGGACGAGGTCAAAGCGGCCCGCGAGCCAGACCTGCGGTGGAAAGGCTAACGGCAGGTCAGCCACAGATTCACACGGATCAACACGGATAAGGCGGAGCCAGGCCTTGGAAGGAACGGCCAAGGCTAGTCGGCAGCCCTCCGGCCGGCTCAGGGCAGGCGGGAGCTGCCTCCCACATACAGGGCTCACCTATTGGCCTTATGCTTCCCTTTGGACCTGTTGCAGCCAGGTGAAGCCGCCCTAGCCGATGGTCACCCGGTTGCCGCCGGCGGCTTTGCTCCGGAACATGAGCTCATCGGCGCGCTTGATCAGGTCTTCGGCTGCATCGCTAGAACGAGCCAGAGTGGCGCCTACTGAGACAGTGGTGCGCACGGCGGCGGGCAGCAGTGGCAGGCCCGAGCTTTCCACCAGCAGTCGGAACCGTTCGGCGACCGGGAATAGCTTCTCGGCGTCAATGTTGGGAAGCACGCCGACGAACTCGTCGCCGCCCCAGCGGGCCACGAAGTCGGACGAGCGGCAGTTGGTCGCCAGCGCCTGCGCCACCAGCCTGAGCACCTCGTCGCCGATCTCGTGGCCGTAGCGCTCGTTGATGTCCTTGAAGCCGTCCACGTCGAGGAACAGCACCGCGAACTCCCACCCGTACTGCCGCATCTCCGCCAGCCGCCCGCGCAGAGTGGGCTCGGCATGTCGGCGGTTGGGCAGCCCGGTGACTGAGTCCACGTAAGCCATCCGCCTCAAGGCATCCAGGTGCTGGAGCGCCGCCACTATGGCGGAGTTGTCGGTGAAGATCTGGGCCGCACCCACGATGCGGTCATGGTCGTCGCGCAGCGGCGCAGTGCGCACCTCCACAGGTATGGGGTGGCCGTCCTTGTGGCGCACGAACGCCCTCAGACGGCGGGGCTTGCCATCGGCCATAGTCGCCTGCACTGGGCACCGCTCGGCGCAGAGCGAGGCGCCTTTCTCGTCTGTGTGCGTCAGGACTCCCTCGGAGCAACTGGCCCCCACGACTTCTGCAGCCGAGAAGCCCGCAATGCGCTCCGCGCCCTTGTTCCAGTATGTGACGCGGCGCTCCAGGTCGCAGAAGCAGACGCCGTCGTACAGGTTGTCCACCAGGCTCTTGTAGTGGCCCTCGTTACTCATGGCACTCCCATCTTTGGCTGTGCTGCCAGCTCGGAGCGGTCAGCCGAGCGGGCGGGGGTGAACCCCGCCCCTACATCCCTCTCGCCAACCCGGCCGGGCGGGACAAACCCCGCCCCTACCTCAGGACCCACTACCGCCGCCGCCGGGGCTTAGGCTTCAGGTCGCCGGAGGCCAACATGCTCAGCAGGGCGGAATCCTTGGCTTTCAACGGCAGGTCTATGCGGGCGCGGCGGCGGCTGGACTCGTAGGTGGCAAAGATGACCTCGGTGGCCTGAAGGGCCCGGCGGGCGCTGAGTTCGGGCTCGCGCCTCTTCTCCAGAGCATCCAATAGGTCAATGATGCCTCGGGTGATGGCCTCTCCGCCGTGCAGGTTCTCCTTGGTCTCAATCGTCCGCCAGCCGCCGATGCCCTTGCCCCGGAAGCGCACGTGCGGCTGCTGCTCGTGCACCTCCACGGTGCCCTGAGTGCCAACCAGGCGGTTGGCGCAGCCGATGTCGTTGTCGTAGCCGGTGAACATCAGGGCGCGGACCCCGTTCTCGAACTTGAACTCGCAGATGGCCTGGTGCTCGTGGGGCAGGGCGAAGACCTCGTGGCAGTAGCTGGCGTCAATCTGGCCGAGCACCCAGCGGACGGGGTTCTCGTTGTTGTAGAAAAACATCATGTCCAGCCAGTGGGTGCCCCAGTCCATCATGTTGGGGCAGGCGGCCTCCAGGCGCACCAGCTCGCCGATGGTGCCGTCGTGGGCCAGCGCTTTGGCGCGCTGGAAGGGCTCCAGGAAGCGGCGCTGATGGTCGAAGGTGAGCTGCACGCGCTGGCGCTGGCAGGCGGCCACCATCCTGAGCGCCTCGCCCCAGGTGGGGGCGATGGGCTTCTCGCAGTGGATGGCCTTGACCTTCGCGTTGGCCGCAGCGAGGACCATCTCCGGGTGCAGGTGCGGCCAGGTGCAGATGCTGACGATGTCGGGTTGCTCCCGGCGCAGCATCTCCTTGTAGTCCAGGTACGTGTGCTCCACCCCGAACTCGGCGGCGAATACCTCGGCGTTGCGGCGCTTGATGTCGGCGGCGGCCACCAGGTCGCAGCGGCCGGTGGCCTGATAGCCGCGCGCATGGCCGTAGGCCATGCCGAAGCCGGTGGGCCTGCCGTCCTGCCACCGCCGGCCGGTGCCGATGAAGGCGACGCGGTGATTCCTGGGCATGATGACCTCCCATTCGCCCCGTGGGGCTGGGGCTGAATCGGTTCGACGCGGCAAGGTTCTCCGCCGGAGCCCACCTCCCTTCGCGCCGGGCTGGGAGGAGACAACACTGGCAGCGAGAACATACCAGGCGGCGGGCCCCTCTTCGCCATTATCCTGACAGGAGGAAGTGGGTATATGATGCTCAGCGGCAGACTCGTCGTGCCGGGGCTCATGGCCCTGGCGGCAGCGTGGCTGGCGACAGGCCTTGCGGGCGCGCAGGTGATCATCCCCAAGACGCCGCTCAAGGTGCTCTACATGACGCACTGCGCAGGCTTCGTCCACAGCAGCGTCAAGGTATCCAAGGAGATACTGCCGGACCTGGGGCGGCGCACCAAGTCGTTCGAGGTAGACGTGACGGAGGACTGCTCGCTCATCAACGCCGAGAACCTGAAGAACTACCAGGCGCTCATCTTCTACACCAGCGGCGACCTGCCCGTCTCCGACGAGGGCAAGCAGGCCATGATGGACTGGATCAAGGCGGGCCACGGCTTCGTGGGCATTCACAGCGCCACCGATACCTGGTACAACTGGGCCGAGTACGGGGAGATGCTGGGCGGGTACTTCGACGGGCACCCCTGGACTCAAGAGGTCAGGATCAACCTGGAGGACCCCAAGCACTGGGCGTGTCACCTGATCCCGAACCCGTGGGTGGTGAACGACGAGATCTACCAGCAGCGCAACTGGTCGCGGGACAAGGTGCACGTGCTGATGAGCCTGGACAACAGCTCCATTGACGTCAACAGAAGCAAGCAAGAGGTCAAGGACTTCCCCATGGCCTGGTGCAAGATGCACGGGAAGGGCCGTGTCTTCTACACCGGCCTGGGCCACCGGGACGAGCTGTGGCGGGACTGGCAGTTCCAGCGGCACCTGGCCAACGGCATCCGCTGGGTGCTGGGCCTGGTGCCCGGCGACGCCACCCCCAGCGCACAGTTGGCCGGAGAGCGTCGGGGCGGTGGGTAGTCGCGGGCTTTAGTGTCTTGTGAAGATACATGGGTTACACTCTGGGAAGATACATAGGTAACAGTGGGGGGCGGGGGCAAGGAGGGGGCATCCCAGTAGAGGAGGCCCCTCATGCCTTGGCCGGAGGTGAGC